>OCTX012190677.1_pt1 | contig 14695 bp, 14 predicted proteins | sample 1539691 | NCBI WGS metagenome assembly OCTX01 (sample SAMN02144231, study PRJEB22623) | gut metagenome | biome: sheep rumen | host: Ovis aries | place: New Zealand | reverse complement strand
AATCCTAAAAAGCGTAAGTTCTATAACACAATGCTTCAGAAGGCCGACTTGAACATTCTGGAATATCGTCCTGTCGTAGAAGACCGTATTGTACCAAACGATTTTCGCGAGTTTATACAAAAGGAAAATATCCCAGAGGAGATGAAAGATGTTCTGTTGAAGCCCACTACAGATTCCATCACTTTCTTGAACCACTCCGGCAATGGCGATTTTGATATTCCGCTCAGATGGCAGTCAAAGGGTACCCAGAAGTATATCCGTATATTAGATGTCTTGTACGACTTGATAACGAGTCCTCACGTATATTATCTTGATGAATTAGGCGAAGATCTGCACAACGACTTGTTGTACTACTATCTCAATGTCTTCATCTTCAACTCCGACAAGTCGCAGCTGGTTATCACGAGTCAAGAGACCACTCTTTTGTCACAGGATATGATTAACGAGAATAGAGGCGTGGTGTGGTTTGTAGAGAAGAACAAGGAGACTGCTTCGTCCGAATATGCCCGTGGCGACTCCTTTGGCTTGCACAAGAATCTCTCGCTTTACAATTCTTATCGTATTGGTCGATTGGGTGCCAAGCCTGAACTGGGTAGTATCTTTATAAATCTGGAGGACTGATATGGGAAAGCTACGACAAACTGCTCTTATCTTGGGCGAGGGGCCAACGGAGTTCTTCTATTTCAAGTCCCTATGCGACGTGTTCAAGCGTCTGACTATCAAGCCGGATTATCCGAAGCATACCAACATCAAGGAACTGGATGCAAAGATAGCAGAGGGTGTGGCAATGGGTTATAACCATATATTCTGCATCATCGATATGGACACGAAGGACAAGGAGCCTGAGCGTTCACAATACCAGAAGCTAAAGGCAAAGTACGCTAAGCCCATTGACAAACCGAAGAAAGGCATCTACTGCGAGGTTGAGTTCTTTGAGACCCACCGCTGCACAGAACTATTCTTTCTCTATTATTTCCGATACACCTCTCGTCCATACGATGAGCAGGAGCCATTGCTCAAAGACTTGAACCAATGTGTGGAGTATCGGAAGACGATAGAGTTCTTCATCAAGACCAAAGGACTTCACGGTTACTTCGAACGCAATGGTGGTAGTCTTGAAAAGGCTATGGCCAATGCCAATCGGTCTGTGGATGAGATATTGAAGAGTAACAGAAATTATACTTATTCGGAGTTAGGAAAACTGATGAAGGAGTTGAAAGAATTGGAAGTATAAAAGGCACATTTCAGAGGCAGGTTCTATGATGGCGATAAGGAAGTTCGCTTCGACCTCTTCAACAGCTCACGTCGTTACGAGTACTCTTATAAACAACAAAAGCCACCCTCAAAAAACTTGAAGGTGGCTTTTTTTGTATTTAACCCCGATTAGTCCAGGCGGGTGATGATAGGCATGGTCCACTCGTTATGAGCGATACGAGCCACTGGGTTGTAGATGCGGAAGATGAGATGGAAATCGTCAGCAGGTGCAGGCAGCCAGTTGTCGGGATGCTCCGTATCTGCTTCGTGCGAAACATAGATGTCGAGCGATCCATCATCATTGCGCTTCCAGTTGTCGCGGTCGGTGATATTATAGCGATTCTGCTCGTTGTCATAGAGGAAGTTGTCTTCGCCATAGAGCGTCACACTCCAGAATCCGAAAGGATTCGTGTCTGGCCAGTTGTCAGCATCAATATGCAGGCAATATCGGTGGTTACCATTCAGGTGCTTTCCTTCTGAATCAACGTTGGCACGTGGATATACAGCCACGCTTACAGGATTAGCTGCCAGCGCTGCCACAGCTATCAGTGCGCGATAATAATATTCGGTACCAAACTCAGCGATAGGTTCTCCATAGAACTGCCAAGAGCCATTAGGCTTCACAAACTGCTGACTGCGTGGTGTGGTGATAGCGATGATATTGGTCACCAGGTTTGTCCACAACTGCTCAGCCTCGCTGCCGAAGATAGAAGCATCAAACTTCAGTCCAGGACCTACGTTGATACGCTTCAGGTCGGCCAGCCATTTTGCATCTTCTTTTGCGGGCGGATTGGTCAGCATCAGCTCATTGGCGCGTGCAAAGAATTTGTCCATTGGCATTGTCATGATGTAGTCCACAGGTGCTTTAAAGTCGTAGTCAGGGTTGTGCGTACCCTTACCAGTATATTCTGCGCCAGTGGTCAGATAGTCGTTCAGCATATAGGTGCGCATCTCGTCCTGTATGGCATGCACGTTGGGCAGGTCGTCCTTACCCTTGCACACAGTGCGCAGCAGCATCCACACGTGGTCGGTAGGGCTTGCTATATGCGTCATGTTGGCAGGCACCTCACCTTTGAAGTTTGGTCCTGTAAAACAGTAGTAGCCATAATCGCCCTCGATGTCAGTAGCCACAGGTGCAGCTATACAGTTGCTCCAGGCATCCAGGATCTGTGCCAGACAGAAACGGTCTGTGTGAGGCAGGCGCAACACGAGTGCATCTCCTGAGAGGTCCATCATCACCTGTGTGTAGTTCGTGTCCACGTTAGGTGTCACCACCTCTTTGGTATTAGCATTGGCCAGCACGCGGGCATGAATCAGGCGGTTGGGAGGTGCCTGCTGCCCCACGGGCTCCACCACGTTGGTCATGTGCAGATAAGTGGCATCCATGAGCATCAGTGGCAGTGCATACACGTAAGCCCGCTCTAGCAGCTCTGCCTTCTCGGCATCAGTTAGTTTATTTGACGCATTAGCGGGATTGTCGGAATAGGACGCGCATCCTGTACCAACGATGGTTGCCAGCAGCATCATGGCCGCTGTAGCAAGGTAATGAATTAGTTTTGTTTTCATACAGTTTTTTATTTGATTTATAGTAAAAAATTTTTTAACCGCCGCAAAGATATGAAAAAAATCCATATCCTCCAAACTTTTTGCAAAATTATTTAGACCATAAATCAAATTTTATTACTCCCCATTGCGCCCTAGTAGCCAGGATTCTGTTTGAGTTCAAATGCTGTACCCTTGGTGGCGTCAATCTCTGCTTGTGGAATAGCCACGTACTTGTTGGTTTTCATAATTTGATGGTAAATTCATCCATGATGTCATCGTTCTCTATCTCGTATGTGAGTTCTTTTCGGATAATTTTCTTATCTTCGTATTCAGGCATCTCTACCGATACCCTTGCAAATTGATCTTGTGTCATAACTTTAACTATAATTTTTATTTCAGGAAGTCCTCGCGCATGGGGGTGAAGGTGTCGATGAGAACACCTGCTTCAAGGCATACGCAACCATGAGGCAGATTTGGAGCAACATAATAGCCATCTCCAGCTTTTAGGATTTTCTTTTCCTCTCCGATAGTTACTTCAAAGCATCCGCTGGCCACATAGGTAGTCTGCGTATGTGGATGCTGATGCAGCGTGCCAACCGATCCTTGATTGCATTTCACTTTCACCATCATTAAGTTCTCATCATACCCCATGATCTGACGAACAACGCCTTCACCGGCCTGTTCCCACTCAATCTCCGAGGCTATCTGGTAAGTATTACTTTTCTTTTCCATAATCATAACTTTCTGGCTTTAACCATATATCCTTCTGTATGGCGGCAAAGGTAATCATTAATTAAGTATCCACCAAACATTTTGCCAATTATTTGCAGTTTTGGCCTTTTCTTATTTTCTTTTTAAATTTCCCCTATATTTTCTTGCTGAATTGATCTTTTCTTTGTACTTTTGTCGCATGTTGGTGTGTTGGAGCCGATGAAAAGATTTAATCGTTTATGCCAAAGAAATTTGAAATTAGAAGCAGTGCGGCTGAGTTCCTGATGTTACCATAGTTTATCAGCCTCAGTTCTCAGTTCTTTAACCAAATCATCAAGGGAAGAAAGATTCTTTCCTGCGAACTTTCCTTCTTGAGCCTGTTTGTAGCCTTGAGTGATTGTATTTGTAATAAATTGCTTTTCCTTTTCAGCAGTAGTATTATCAGCGACAAACTTATCAATTGTCACTCCCTTGATTGCTCCAAGAATCTGCTTCAAACCTGGAATAAGGCTTTTGTCTTCGATGTTCAAAATAAGCTGTGCCATGATTTCTCATTTTTTTGTTTATGTCAGCAAAGATAATCATAAATTTAATATTCACCAAACATTTTGCCAAATATTTACAGTTTTAATTATTTTCTTATCAACTTGATATACCATTCCTCATTAGGGGAATGGCCACAATAATGTTTGCCGTCACCTCCCAAATCCCATTGCTCAACGATTTCCCATTGACGAGTAGGGAGAAGGTCGTATTCACCTGATATAATAACGGTGGCTTCTTTACGACGAAATTTTCGATGGCTAATTTTCTTGCCTCGTTTCTGAGACTTACAGCAACACCAAGTGCATACTGGTGTCTTTTTTCTACTTTTACCCATAATGCTTGTAATGTTATGATAGGTCGCATACTCTTGATGCGCCACTCGGTTAAACATTACGAGGCAAAGGATTCTTTCAATAGTTTCATATATTCTATATTTATATTTTGCTGCAAAATTAAGCATTAATAAAATCTCTTCCAAACTTTTCCGACTTTTTCTTGCTGAATTGATTTTTTCTTTGTACTTTTGTCGCATGTTGGTGTGTTGGAGCCGATACCTTCGGAAAAGATCATAAAACGCCACATCACTACCTGCGCCATAAAAGTACGTATATATAATGTCTATGAATATATCGCATATTAATCATGAGGGTGTAGCCCAGTTGAATGATGATCATCAGCAGGGTGTAGCAGCAAGAGCAGAATCTTTTGCTAAGGCTTTTGGTATGGGTGATTGTGGTCGTATCATGGGACTTCTTCATGACAAAGGAAAAGAGCAATTGGAATGGCAAAAGTATATTCAGGGCATTACTGGGTATAATAAGGCATATGCCAATATAAAAACAGGTCCAAATCATTCTTATGTAGGAGCTGTTATAGCCCAAAAACAATATTCTCTGATTGCGCCACTGATAGCGCAACCTATTGCAGGACATCATCGTGGATTATATGATTATTGCGATTATATAGAGGAAACAAAACGGGGCATTCCTCAGGACGTGACTATCGATATGCCTATTCCTTATCAGTTACCTAATTTCTCTAAGACTGAACGTTTTGATCTGCATCATATTGTGCGTATGCTTTTCTCTTGTTTGGTAGATGCTGATAGTCTTGATACCGAGGCTTTTATGAATCCTGAACAAGCAAAGTTACGTGGTAGTCATGCGATGATGCCTGAGCTCCTGAATATGATGAAAAAACATCTGCTGGAATTGAAATCTAATGCGCCGGATACTGAAGTTAACCGCATTCGTAACTATGTGCAAGAGCGATGCATTCAGGATAGTCAAGGCGACGTTGGTTTTTACAGTCTGACGGTTCCGACAGGTGGTGGAAAAACGCTGGCTTCGGTGCTTTGGGCTTTGCATCATGCAGTAAGGAATCATCTGCAGCACATCATTATCGCTATACCTTATACCAGTATCATCGTGCAGACAGCTGCTACCCTGAAGCGTATATTTGGCGAAGGTAATGTGCTGGAGCATCATTCCAATATGAATCCTGACGAAATAAAGGATAAGGATTTGTGTGAGCGTTTGCAGTTGGCTACAGAGAACTGGGATTATCCGATTATAGTAACAACTAATGTTCAGCTCTTTGAATCTCTGTTTAGCAATAAACGTTCTGATTGCCGCAAGTTACACAATATTGCCAAAAGCGTTGTTATCCTAGATGAAGTTCAGACACTGCCTTTGGATTTCTATCGGCCTATTGTAGATACCCTCAATACACTCCAGCGAGTATTTGGCGTGTCTGTTCTCTTCACAACTGCCAGTCAACCAATTTTGAGTGGGCGGATAGAAGGTGCCAATCCTAAAGCGAGTTTTGATGCTTTGTCATCTGTTCATGAAATTATTCCGGATGGCATTTATTTGCATGATAAGTTACGACGTGTTGCACTTCAGTTTATGGATGGGGCTAAAAGTTATGACGATATTGCAGACGAATTGAGTAAACATCAACAAGTGTTGTGTATTGTCAATACGCGTCTTGATGCTAAGGAACTTTACGACCGATTACCCAAAGAAGGCATCTGCCTTCATTTGTCACGTATGATGTGCCCAACACATGTTTCCGCTACAATCGAACATATAAAAAATGCATTAAAACTACAGAAAAATCAACCTCTTCGAGTTATTGCCACGCAATTGATTGAAGCTGGTGTGGATATTGATTTTCCTGTCGTCTTTCGTCAGGAGGCAGGATTAGATTCCATCCTTCAGGCTGCTGGCCGCTGCAATCGAGAAGGGAAACATGATATTTGTACGACCTATGTATTCAGTTTGGGCAAGGAGCATCCTTTGCCACCCGGCTTTATGACTCAAACCAACAATGCCCGTTTGAATATGGGACAACAGCATGACTGGTTTTCTCCCGAAGCAATGACTTGCTACTTTAAGCAACTTCATTCTCGTGTAGATAATTTTGACAGCAAGCAAATGCAAGAATTGCTATATAAGCCAGCATGCGAGTTTGAGGAGGCTGCTCGCCAGTTCCACTTAATAGATGACCAAACCACATCAGTCATCATCAATTGGAAAGAGAGTATGGATATTTATGAGAAACTCCTCTCGCAAGGCCCTTCCTATGACCTTATGAAGAAACTGGCACACTACAGCGTCAACATCCGTAAACGTGACTTTGAGAAGTTACAAAGCATGGGGGCGATAGAGGAGCCTTTTGAGAATATATATGCGGTTACCAATCCCTGTTTCTACAAGGTGGATACTGGTTTGACAATCGATAATCAATGGTTAGAAGAAACATTCATTATATAGACAATGGAATTTACAGATAAGGAATTTTGTTTGGAAGTATGGGGGGCTATGGCCTGCTTTACCCGTCCAGAACTGAAAGTGGAGCGTGTGAGCTATGATGTCATCACACCATCTGCAGCTCGCGCTATTTTTGAGGCCATCTTCTGGAAACCTGCTGTCCATTGGCAGGTTACTAAGATTGAAGTGCTCAATCCTATCAAGTGGACCTCTGTACGTAGGAACGAAGTAGGAGCTGTGGCATCTAAGAGTCCTATTTTTATTGAGGATAAGCGCCAACAGAAGAATACCCTCTGCCTGAAAGATGTGCGTTATCGCATTTGGGCCAAGCTTGAATTTATACCTGTGCGTAAGCGCAAGGGCGAGCAACCCTCTTTGTTTGACAAAACGGCTTATCCCGATGAGAATCCTGCCAAATACAATGCCATGTTTGAGCGTCGCGCTAGCAAAGGTCAATGCTTCAACCAACCATATTTGGGCACACGCGAGTGTTCGTGCTCCTTTAGATTGGTTAATCCGGAAGCGGAAGAACTTGATGCTCCTATCAGCGAAAATCGCGACCTGGGTATCATGCTCTATGACATGGACTTTGAGCAGAACTTGAAGAATCCACCAGCCATGTTCTATCGTGTCCAGATGGAGAATGGTGTTATTAATGTTCCACCTAAAGATAGCGAGGAGATTTTAAGATGATACTGAGCGCATTGTATGACTATTACCATCGTTGTGGTGATTTACCTCGAAAGGGGATGGAACTTAAAGAGATCGGTTTTCTGATTGTCATTGATAAAGAAGGTCATTTCCTTAGATTCGAAGATCGTCGGAAAGACAAGAAACAAGCACAAAAGTTTCTTGTGAAGAAGCATGTTGGGCGCACAAGTGCAGTGGCAGCAAACCATTTGTATGACAATAGCGGGTATGTCTTTGGCTATTCTGACAAAGGAGATGTGACGCTTCAATATCAGTCATTTAAAGATAAAGTCGATGGTATCTATAATTTGCATCCAGACAATGAGGCCATTTCTGCCGTTCATCATTTCTATTGCCAGGAACAGCAAGATATTTTAGAACAAATGAAACGTGATCCATTATGGTCAGTTATTGAGAAAAACTTAAATAAGAAGTATTCTACATTCTCTTTTCTTATAGAAGGAGATACTGAGATTGTTGCTGAGAAAGTAGAACTATTGGACATTGAAGATAATGCCCAATCTTCTGATTCAGGACAAGTATGTCTCGTCTCTGGTAATAAAGCGAAAGCCGTAGAAACAACGACTGCTACCATGATACCAGGCAGTCAGGCTACAGCGAAGTTGGTCGCTTTTCAAGTTAGTTCTGGTTATGATTCTTATGGAAAGACCAAGGGTGGTAATGCCCCAATCAGTGAAGACGCAGAGTTTGCTTATACCACAGCACTCAATCATCTGTTAGAGCCTAATTCGCGTAATAAGTTTATGGTGGGTTCTCGTACATTCCTTTTCTGGGCATCCAAGAATGACGAAGCAGGAAAAGAGGCAGAAGAAAGTATCTTCAGTATGTTTGGCTTCTCTGATCAGGAAGACGATCCTAATAAGAATATAGAACAAGTTAGAAAAGTGTTCACAGCCATTTATTCTGGCGAGATGAAAACCACATCCGAAGATAAGTTCTATATTTTAGGCCTCGCACCTAATTCTGCAAGAATAGCTGTGGTTTATTGGGCAGTGATTCCGTTGAGAGAATTTGCAGGCACTATTTGCAAGCACTTCGAAGACATGGAGGTTGTGGATACACGCTTAGAAAAGAAACCATATATGAGTTTGCGTAATATACTCAGTACGGTAACACTTGGTGGTAAGGTATCAGATGCGACTCCTAATCTGCCGGATGCTGTCGTAAAGAGCATCTTCCAAGGTATCCCTTATCCACAAACGCTTTTTGCATCATGCATTCGTCGTATTCGTGCAGAGTCGGGTGATAAGGATAAAAATGCCGTACATATCACTCGCGCAGCCATTATTAAGGCATATTTAAACAGAATAGATAATAATCAAAAAATAAATGTTATGTTAGACAAGGACAACACTAACCAAGGCTACCTTTGTGGCCGTCTGTTTGCTGTGCTTGATAAGATTCAGGAAGAAGCAAACAATCAGCATTCCATTCGCGAACGCTACATGAATTCAGCCAGTTCAACACCTGCTGCAGTATTCTCTACTATTCTCAATCTCTCTAATCATCATGTGGAGAATTTAAAGAACGAAGGGCGCAAGGTTTACTTCGAGAAATTGAAGCAGGAGATTATTAGCAAGATTGATGCCGATGGTTTTAAGGCACAACTGGATCTGCAGGATCAGGGGCGATTCTTTATTGGCTACTATCACCAGCGCCAGGACTTCTTTTTAAAGAGTGAAGATAACAACAATGAATAATAACTCAAAACAGATACAACTATGTCAGAATTAAAGAACAGAATCGATTTCGTTTACATCTTTGATGTACAGGATGGTAATCCCAATGGTGATCCCGATGCAGGTAATCTTCCACGTGTGGATGCCGAAACTGGTATGGGACTTGTAACAGACGTTTGTTTGAAACGCAAAGTGCGCAACTATGTACAAGTGGCTAAGGAGTGCGCCGCTGGCTATGATATCTTTATCAAAGAGAAAGCCGTTTTGAATACACTCATCGATGCTGCCCACGAGGAGGATTCTGTAAAGACTGCTTCTGATAAGACTTCGGCAGCAAGAGACTTGATGTGTAAAAAATATTTTGATATTCGTACCTTTGGCGCAGTAATGTCAACAGGTAAGAATGCTGGCCAGGTTCGAGGCCCCATCCAATTCACTTTTGCCCGTTCTGTCGATCCTATTGCAGCTATGGAGCACTCAATCACTCGTATGGCAGTTGCCACTGAAAAAGAGGCTGAGAAACAAGGAGGTGATAATCGTACCATGGGTCGCAAGGCCACTGTACCTTATGGTCTATATGTGTGTCATGGTTTTATTTCTGCTAATCTTGCCAAGCAGACAGGTTTCAGTGAAGAAGACTTGGCTTTGTTCTGGGATGCGCTCAAGAATATGTTCGATGTTGATCGCTCTGCTGCACGTGGACTAATGAGTGCCCAAAAGCTGATTGTCTTCAAGCACGAATCTGTATTGGGTAATGCACCTGCCAACAAACTTTTCGATTTAGTAAAGATTGAAAAGGTATGCGATGGTGCACCCCGTAAGTTCGAAGATTACAAGGTGTATGAAATCGAGAAGGACTGCCTCCCAACTGGTGTAACTGTCGAGGAAGTATGGCAGAAAGACGTATAATAAGAAACAGTACAGCCGAATTCCTGATATTTCAAGCAGAGGCGAAGGAACAGGGAATCGAAGTAATGTATGCTGAAGAAACAATTTGGTGTACTCAGAAAGCGATGGCTGCACTTTTCGATGTTGGAGTACCGGCCATCAGCAAGCATCTGGCAAATGTGTTTGAGACAGGTGAACTGAAAGAAGAAGCAACTATTTCCAAAATGGAAACAGTTCAACAAGAAGGCAATCGTGAGGTGAAACGTATGGTCGTGATGTATAAACTTGATGCCATCATCGCGGTGGGCTATCGTGTGAACAGCATCCGTGCCACTCAGTTCCGCCAGTGGGCCACAAGTGTACTGCGTGAGTATGCCATCCGTGGCTATGTGCTTGACAGGAAGCGCATGGAGAATGGTGCCTTTTTAGGCGAGGATTATTTTGAGCACTTGCTGGCTGAGATTCGTGAGATTCGTCTTTCAGAGCGTCGTTTCTACCAAAAACTCACAGATATCTATGCTACCAGCATGGACTATAACAAAGATGCACCTACCACGCGGCTATTCTATAAGCGCATTCAAAATAAAATGCATTACGCTGTGCACCAGCATACGGCAGCTGAACTCATCATGGAGCGGGCTGATGCCGAAAAAGAGCATATGGGCCTAACTACCTGGGAGAATGCGCCTGACGGAAAAATCGTTAAGACCGATGTTTCTATCGCCAAGAATTATCTGAATGAGATGGAACTCGACGATATGGGGCATATCGTAACCGCTGTGCTTGATTTTGCTGAGAGCCGAGCCAAACGCCATATCCCTATGACGATGGAAGACTGGGCCAAACGTATTGATGCCTATCTGAGTAGCGACGAGCGCCCTCTGTTGGATCATGCAGGAAGCGTAACCCACGAAGAGGCTGTGCTACATGCTGAAACAGAATTTGAGAAGTATCGAATTATTCAGGACCGTCTGTTCCAAAGCGACTTTGACAAATATCTGGGCGAACTGCCATTTGAAGAGAAAGACTGATAAAAAACGAAGTGGCGTATGTATCGTAAACAAATTATTCGAATATATCATTTGGGGAGCAACTGGCAACGCAAGATAGAGACACTTGGTAAAATTACATCATTTGATCCTACTGATACATTAATTGTATGAACGCGAACCAGGAGCATTGCGTAAAATATAAACAAATTCGCGCTTCTTGATTATCAGAGAGTTAGTAAGAATTAAGCCTATTGGCCTATGGCAAATTCTCGCTTGATAAAAGATTCGCGAAAAGAGGAGAATAAATAGCTGTAAATCAATATAATACAGCTATGCAGTCGCCCCTCGTGTAGGGGTGTGGATTGAAACTCTCGCGGTGCTGATGAATCTATCGATAGTTATGGTCGCCCCTCGTGTAGGGGTGTGGATTGAAACGACAACCAGAATGATGCCTCGAAGCAGTGTGCCGGGTCGCCCCTCGTGTAGGGGTGTGGATTGAAACATCAATAAACTATCCTATAACGTCTCTGCCAAAGAGTCGCCCCTCACGTAGGGGCGTGGATTGAAACAGACTGATGATGTGGAGCGAACTGAATGACATGTCGTCGCCCCTCACGTAGGGGCGTGGATTGAAACAAAGATGCGTGTTACTCGCTAATACGGCATTTCTTTCGCCCCTCATGTAGGGGCGTGGATTGAAACAAGGCTGGCTCCAACGTGGCTATCTCTTATGTGGCTTCGCCCCTCATGTAGGGGCGTGGATTGAAACAACGCAATGTTCGCCCCAGCGCTCCGCCAGAGCAGTCGCCCCTCATGTAGGGGCGTGGATTGAAACAGCGCCTTGGCCCGCTCGCGGTACTCGATGACGCGCGTCGCCCCTCACGTAGGGGCGTGGATTGAAACGTTTTTGCCAAGCTTTTGGGGAATACCAAAAGCGTCGCTCCTCACGTAGGGGTGTGGATTGAAACTTCCACGCTGTACTTTGTTTGCCTATCGCGTCCAGTCGCCCCTCGTGTAGGGGTGTGGATTGAAACCAGAACTGTTGCTGCGAGAATCGCCTGGCCATTTGGTCGCCCCTCGCGTAGGGGCGTGGATTGAAACTCAGGATCATTGGCGATAAGCAGATATGAAGGATGGTCGCCCCTCACGTAGGGGCGTGGATTGAAACAGGCGATAGTAGAAGGCTTCCTCCTCCGGGTCGTGTCGCCCCTCGCGTAGGGGCGTGGATGGGAACGATTTTCCCCTGCCTTTGTCTAAAGAGATAGCAAGGGTGGGGGATTATACTTGTTCTAGGACAAACCAAGCGAGCAGGGTTCGAGCGGTAAATCCTACTGAACTAAAATTATACCAGAACTATGCCATCACGAGTCACATTCTCGTAGAATGGGATAATACGATATATATGAATGCCTATGACGATGAGGATTGGGAATGAAAATCATCCGAGAGCATTAAGGCTCTCGGATGATGTTTTTTTTAGCGGGGGAGGAGGTGCCGGCGCAGCTCGTTGATGAGCTCGCGGAACAGCTGCTCCTGCCGCTCGGGATTGTCGTCGTAGTGCGACAGGATGTCGCGCCAGATTTCAATCTGCTTGCTGGTGTTCAACTCGAAGTCCGAAGAAAGTTTACCTTTTTAGGCTCCATTAATTGTGCCATGGCCCAGTTTGTACTGGGCCTCCTTGGCACGGTGCATGCGGTAGAAAGTCGTGTGGACATTCTTCAGCACCATGACTGTCAGAGCGTGAGCTGCTGACACGGGGTCTAAGTTGTACTTTTTCATCACGTAATAAACGTAAATTTGTTAATTATTATATATTGCGTCCTGACTATAGGACACTTATTTGTTAGCCTGCCGGAATCTTCTTACCTTTGTTTTGTCAACCGGTGACACTCTATATCAATAACGTTCAATAAACCATATTATTGTGTGTTCAAACCAAAAAAATCTATGATTGAGGAAAAATTAAATTTAATCAAGAGCAGTTTGCCCCTGAAGGGGCAAGCCGCAAACCCATCGGCAAAGAAAATTATTTCGATGCAGGATTTGGATGAGTTGCAATCGGGGCGTATCACTCCCGAAACGGAACTGCCACCCATGCAGCCGCTGTTTTCAATCTATGGTGTGCCTTGCTTTTATCGTGGCGAGTTGACTGCTGATTGCGGTAAGGCAAAGAGTGGCAAGACTACCTTTCTGTCGATACTGATGGCGGCTACCATCAAGCGAGAGATGCTGGCGGTGGAACGACTGACCGACGAACCGCTGAAGGTGCTCTGGATCGACACAGAGCAGAGCCAACAGAGCACGCAGGAGATTATGAAGGAGCGTATCATGCCGCTGGCCGGGGTGGACAAGCTTGATGATACGCAGTTTTTTGCTTATAACCTGCGAGGGGCGGGTTTTGAGAAGCGCGGAAGAATGGTGGATGTGGCTATCCGATCCATAAAACCTGACATTTGTATTATCGACGGTGTGAAGGATTTGATGACTGATATCAACGATGCTGTGCAGGCCACGCTGATTATGGAGAAGCTGATGGAACTGGCTAAGGAAATGAACTGTTGCATCGTGTGCGTGTTGCACCAGAACAAGAGTGAACAGGACCGCAATATGCGTGGCTCTATCGGCACCGAACTTACCAACAAGGCCTTCGAGGTGTTTCAGTGCTCAATTCTGGGCGATGATGAGACTTTTAAGGTGGAGCAGACTTATAGTCGCAAGCGAAAAATTAAGCAGAATTTTTATTACATCATCAATAAGAATGGATTGCCTGAGGCTTGTGCTAACTATCACGAACAGCCGCGCGATGCTCAGGGACGATTTATGAGCATGAAGGAGGATGTGAGTCCTGATGAGGTGAAGGCACAGTTGAAAACTATCGTTGATGCTTTTGAGGGACGTACGCAACGTCGCTTTAATGAGCTGATGGCTGTGGCGCTGAAGAGATGCGGCGTGGCTGATAAAGTGACCTACTATGCCTATCTGGCCAAGGCGGAGGAGACGGGCGTGGTGCGCAGGATGAACCATCCCGACACGGGTGAACAGTGGGTGGAACTGCTTGACAATCAGTTGCCCTTTTAATTTAATTTTAAAATTTTATTTATTTAAAAAATAATTTAGCCCCTATAAAGGGGCTTAATTTAAATTTTAATTTAAAAAAAATAAATTATAACCCGCGCGAGCCGATGAAATGGAATGAGGTTTTTTGCAACACGTTTAAGGCTATTGGAGAAAGGTTGGCGCCTGAGATAGAACGGAGGGTGAACTTTATGTTGCCTTCGTGGCCGATGGTTGAGGCTTGTAGGGCCAGCGAGTTCGATTTCTTGCAGGTGCTGATAGGGCAGGGGGTGCTCACCTCAGAGCAGGCGCTGCATGCGGCCGAGTGCTATCAGTTGGGTAAAACCAAGAGTGGGCGAACCATCTTCTGGATGATAGACGACATGATGACGCCGCTGGATGCTCATATCGGTGATGGCTGGTTGTCGCAGATGCTGAAAGCCCGCGAAGAGCTGCTGGCGTATTGGCCCGTGAAGCACTGTCTGTTTGGGCTGCATCTGGTGGATGGCTCCAAGCCGATAGGCATCGTAGAGTCGGAGGC
>OCTX012119834.1_pt1 | contig 14695 bp, 9 predicted proteins | sample 1539691 | NCBI WGS metagenome assembly OCTX01 (sample SAMN02144231, study PRJEB22623) | gut metagenome | biome: sheep rumen | host: Ovis aries | place: New Zealand | reverse complement strand
TGCTGGCTTCACTGGTTATGGTGATACCTACACGAAACTGGCGATATTCACTGAGGCTGTAGTGGAACTATACTGTCACCTACGCCAAAAGCCAGATCTCTCCAAGCGCATGGCAGATGAGATGGATATCAACCTGGAAGTGTTCACCCTCGAAACCGATTTCTTCGGTGACCTGCACTGCAGCTCCCGCTTCACAGACATGCTCTGTGATGCCCAAGCCCAATACGGGGAATATTCCGAGTTAGAGAAGTGCCCCATGTGGGGGATGTGGGAGAAGGAAGAGGGAGATGGTCGCGATGGTATCGCAACATACATAACAATAAGCCCTGCGGAAAGCCACAGGGAAAAGTGACAAGAGTCTATGACGCAAGAATATCTGAGAATCTATCAGCAACAGGGCGCGATAATTGATGATGCATTCAAGGAATTGAATGTCTATTTGAATGGCTATCGTAGTCTGAAGAATTCTGGTAATTCTTCAGAGGACAACCTGAATTTGTTCCGACTAGCGTATTGTGCGTGGTTTTATTCAATGGAAAATTGCATCATACTACGCGAGCATATAAGAGCATCAGATTCGACAGTTGAGATGGAACGGCTATATAGTATCCGGAGAATGCTCGTGTCAATTTACGAAATGAGCAAACATCTTTTCGGTGTTGAAGAAAAGTTGGAGAGAAGAGCGCTATGGAGTGTTATGAAACCAATTCTGCAACAGACGGATGCCTATGAGTGTGCTGTCATTGACGGAGAGATAAAGGTTTTTAAAGATGGTTTTGTAAATTTTGATACAAAAAATAGCAGATGTCTATTTGAACATTATGCAGAAATTCCTAAGGATTTGGAGATGGAAATGAAGCGACTTACGGCTGAAGCTGGTGATGTTCATATGCTTAGATTCCTCAATATCATCTGTAAAATAGCTAAGTTGGCTTCAAAGTGTATAGCCAATGATATGGAATTGACTCAATATGTAGATTTATATATCGAAGTAAACAACGAACCAGAAATGCAACCTTCAGATTCGCTGACAAACCTACAGAGGATTTTGATGATGCATAGCGTTAAGCAGGTCGGTTATAACTCGATCTTTGATTCCTTTTATACTCAGGTAGAAAAAGTCAGTAAAATTGCTACGGGACAATCTAGTAATGTGGCCAGACTACTGAAAGATTTTAACGATTTACATTTTCTTTGTACGCAAATACAACGAGATATATCGTATGCAATGTTATCGATTACAGCATCTGAAAGCAGAATTGAACAGTTGATGAATGTGCGATATGTTTTTAGACATGTGCATGAAGGTTTTAAGCGAATATACGGTTACACGCAGGATAGTCAAGAATCAACATCGTATTGGGCCAGATGTATAAAACCCTATATCTGTGGGATTGCTGATGAACAAATCATCGAACAATACCATGAGATAGAGACGCTGTTGAAGAAATACTCTGAAGAGGATGTGAATGATGAAGGAAAAAGAGCGGTATTAACCCATATCAGGGTAAAACCGAAGAAACAAGATGACTACATTCCGGATTTGATGGACTGGTGCCAATCTACCACGCTTATTTCGGAACTTGGGATCTTGACGGATTTCCAGAAGACTATTATGAAGGTGTCGGACTTTACCAGAGGATTTAGTAAAGAGGTAATGAAGACGGTAAGGGGTTAATGGTTCACTATTTATAATTCTATGGAAGATAGGGAAAAGCTGAGAGAGGTTCGTAAGCAGATGATTAGCCAGATGGAGCAGAAACTGCATGAATCGTGGTCATCGGAAGAGGATAGCATATTCTACTATCATCGTTCTGAGGATAGGATGGTTCTGTCGCATGCGCTGTTCTGGGTGATGACTCAGCCTCAGTGCCTGAAGGGTAAGATTAGGAAGGAAAGATTTTTCTCTTGCTTCGACAGTATCAAGAAGAGATGCTTGACGCTTATCTTCAGGATACCGAAGATTTCCCAACGATGCTACATTATTGCAATGTCTTGTATGAGACTTTGCCTATGATACTGAATAGTTCGCACTTAAGAGGTGAAAAGGGGGCAAGTAAACTTGCTGCTATATCCGTCGTAGCCGCTGGTTATGGTGGGGACATGGATGAAGAATTGGCGAATGAGTTGCTGTATGATATGGACTTTGACAGGTATGGCAAGGTGAAGTGTCTGAAGATTGGGGGGATGTTGCCGAAGCTGATGAAGATGGTGGAGGAGGAAATGGAAAGTATGAGATAGACTCGATGGGGAAACCATCGAAGAAAGGGACGGTGAGAAAGGTTGCGATGATATCGCAACATACGAGACGATATCATTCAAAAACCATACAAGAGTTATACAATATGTTTAGAATTATAGCTTTAAAACCTCTTGAAGGATGTGCGGAACACATCTTGAAATGTCTGAAGATAGATCAGATGTACTACCTATGTAATGGTTTCAGCATAGGTGGTCAGGGTGAGATTGCCTTCAAAGAAAATGGAGGCTGGAGGCTTTCGGATGATTTCTACTGGGTGAAAGAAAAAAACATCTGTAAGAAGCCAATAATAAGCGTATCTGCGGTTGTTGGCAAAAACGGTGAGGGCAAAAGTACTCTTATTGAGTTAATGATACGTCTAATCAACAACTGTGCTCTCCGATATGAAATGGATCCTCAAAAGAATTTAATTCGGATAGAGGGCGTAAAAGCTGAATTGTACCTACAGTCTGGAAACAGAATTCTCCGAATGATTGAAACCAAGGAGATGATAAAGCCTGACTTGCAGGAGGTAGCGGTTGTCGCTAATGATAATTCTTTTAAGAACAACGTTAGGACGTTGAATAAAGAAGAAGTGAAGGAGGACTTCTTCTACACGTTGGTGAATAATTATTCTCACTATGCATATAACCTGACTGACTTTGTTGATGAAAAAAACTATGGGGCAGGTGGTAATAGCGAAGAAGAGAAATACTGGCTATATAGGGTTTTTCACAAAAACGATGGTTATCAGTCACCCATTAGTTTACACCCTTATAGGAAATGGGGAAATATAGATATTAACAGGGAAAAGGAATTGTCAGACCAACGGTTGCTATCATTGATTATGTCATCTTCATCATCATTAGGCGATGGGCTTTTGATGGATTTTAATGGCAAGCAACCTTTTATGATTGAACTGACCTTACTGGAGAGTACCAAATTGAAGGAAAAAACCATTAAGGAGAGATTTGAGTGGTATAAGAACACGAATTGGCTTGGTGACATTGCAGATGAAATAAGAAGAATCAGTACCAAATCAAATGAAAAAGAGATTTTTAAATTCCTCAAACTGGAAATTATTAACCAATTCCTTTCGCTGGTAGATATTATTGATAAGAATGAGGACTATAATGGTACTAAGCGTGAGTATTTGCGAGCCATTCTTAAATTGGCTAAAGAGGACAAAAAACGGTACCTCCCATTAAAGAGCGACTTGATGGAATTTCTCACGGCTCTGAAAAGAATAAGGAAATACGATGGTCGCGTAGATGAGATTATTACGTCTATGCAAGAGTTCTCTGCGATGAACTTGGCTCAGTTACAATGGGCTTTGCTCATTATACAGGTAATTGAGTTTTGGCGTAATGGTCTTGAGTTCCATGGAGAAAAGGTGAAATTTCAGATTGTACCTGAATCCCTGACGTGCAAGGAAGAGAACTTAACGACAAGATATAAAAGTCAACACTATATAATTTACAAAACGATATCTATTTTTGATACTTATCCCGAATATAAGAAGACCATGGCCTTTGTTAGAGATGCTCCTTTTTTTCAAAGAATTACAAAAGAAGAGGCCATCTCAGACGAATTGAAGAACGGTTTTAAGATCTTACAAAATGACTGTAACGAGAAATCGCACATTACGCTTAAGCTTAGACAAACGATACGTTTCTATGTTGACCTTTGCAATCAGAAGGCTATTTGGGCTGACACTGATGTGATGGAGCCAAAACTTGGTGAGGAGGTTGAATCCCTGGTTTGGAATGTTTATATAGAAAAGCTACGTTCAAAATACGACAAAAATACGTTTGAAGACCAGGAGATGATGCCACCGAGGATATTTACTTGGGACATAGTCTTTAGGTTGAAAAATAGCGATGATAAACAACCAATCCCCTATAGGATGTTCAGCTCTGGTGAGAAACAGTTCCTACAGGTGGTGGGCGCCGTGATGTATCATCTAAACAACATAGACAGCATAGCCAGTACGGAAACAAGATACAGGAATATTAACCTGATACTTGAAGAGATAGAACTGTATTTTCATCCAGAGTGGCAGCGGCAATGGGTTTGGAATCTAATAATAATGCTACGAGGCATTACTTACAAATATATTGAGAATGTCAATATTATATTGGTTACTCATTCACCTTTTGTGTTGTCAGACATCCCTAAATCAAACGTTTTGTTCCTAAAATCAGGAATTCCCAACTATGAAATGCAGATGAATACGTTTGGGGCGAATATACATAGCCTTTTGAAAAACGGATTCTTCCTTCCGGGATTACCGATGGGAGAATTTGCTCATAAGAAGATTGATAACCTGTTTGGTGAAGTGAATTCTGCAAACAAGAAGGTTGTGGAGAAATATGACGAGTTACTTGCTGACATTATGCAGATAGGTGAACCTGTACTGCGAAGCGAACTTTTGAGTCTGTTAAGTGGATATAGTCCATTGAGAGAAAGGAAGAAATGATAGGCATCTTTCATCAACATGCACAAGCAATGACGGAAGCCTGCACAGATTGGTGTGAGGCTGCTGAACGCGTAATCTTTGAAGGGAAGAGTGGGCGAAACAGATACAAATATACGCTGACCCGCCAGTTACCGAGAGGTGGAGCGTTTAAAAAGACCTACCACTATAGAACTTTATATCAGAAGATTAAGCGGGTAAGCATGTTATATTTGCAAGAAGAGACAAAAGGATTGAGAAAACGCGATAGACGACAGTGTCAGAAACTGCTTCGGGCTGTTTTAAAAGATGTATTTGGGAATTTGCAAATATACCTTTCTGCTGATGGTGATGCACTACAGTCAAGGTATGTGACGTGTAATAGCAACATAAGACTCAATCCTCTCTATAAATGCGTTTACAAGGCTCTGAAGGTTCCAATGGAGGAATTGTATGGTGTGATGCGCGACTTGAAACAAGATGATATATTTGAAAAGTTGAACATCAGAACATGTCCGTATTGTAACCGTCAATACACTTTTACACTGAAACCTGTACAGAAAGGAGACCCGAATACAAGTCCTGAATTTGATCATTTTTATCCTAAGAGTGAGTATCCAACGCTGGCTATATGTTTCTACAATCTTGTTCCGTCTTGTCATTGTTGTAATCATGGGAAGAGTACGAGCCAGCTGAATATCAACCCGTATTTTGATGATTTCAAAGGAACCTTCTATCTCTGTAAGGCGTCTGATGACCAAACACCGCTGAACATGAAAGAGGCTAAGGATATTAAGAGAGAGCAGGATGTTCATATTGCCTATGATGGTCGCCATGAAGAACTAGAGGATGTAGAGAGGCTTGGACTAGATAAACTCTACGGAATGCATCAGGATTATGTGATGGAAATAATAGATAAGGTAAATGCATACAACAGTGCCGTGAATCAAGGCTTGGTCGATTCTTTTCAGGGAGTTTTCCATAATCAAGGAGAGGTTTTTAACTTTGTTTGGGGCAAGCACTTGGAGCTTGCAGAACAGGAAAAAAGGCCATTGTCGAAATTCACCAGAGACTTGCTGGAGCAAATGAAGGTGAGGAGAGGATAATAATGGCAAAGAGAATAATAGGTTGCTGGGAGCTGAAGAGAAAGATTGGCAGCGGAGGTAATGGTGAAGCGGGATATAATGTAAGAAAAAACGAACGTTAGAAGGAATGGAACCAACAATATCATCATTCATTTTCCAGACAATAGCAAGCTTTGCGGTTTCGGTTGCTGCAGGCAATGTTCCTCTTATAAAGACCTGGTTCAACGGGAATAAAAACTTGGAGGATCATGTTCGCGAATGCTTCCGCAAAGCATTAAGGGCTTGGTCTGTCAATAAGGGAATCAGGGAAATTGAGGAACATCGTTGGCAAACTCACTTAGAAGAACTTCGTGAATTCCTAGCAGGCGAAAGCAAGTCAAAGGAATATGACTCTCTGGTAAGGCTATGGGTAGAGGAATTACGGAAAGATGATGTCTGCTACAGCTTTATCATCGAACATAAACAAGAAATTCATGATTTGAGAATGCAAGAAGGATTTGCACAAGTCATGAATCAACTACATTTAGAGCACGAAAAGGATAGAGAAGAACTTACACAAATTGAAGTTAAACTTGACGAGATAAAGAATCTCTTTAAGGGCCTAAATAACTCATCATCAGGTGAGGAAACAGTCAACAAACTCCTTTCAGTACTCAATAATTCTGTTGCAAGTTTGATAGAAAAACTCCAATTAGACAGCGCTTTAAGCTTGCTGAACGATATCGAGAATTCTTTCTCAGAACTGATAACAAGAAACACACAACTTAAAGCCAAGATCAAGTATCAGAAAGGCCTAACCCTCTTCTTTGACCAAACGGGAAAAGCTTTTTCTTTATTCCATGATGCCTATGAATTGGCTCCCCAAGACCCTGGCATCAAGGAGAAGGAAGCGCAGCGTCTGCTGTATAAAGGCGCTTATGAGGAAGCAAAGCAGATATGTTTAACACTCCCTGAAAACAATGTGATGAGAATAGTCACAAATGTGCTGATTTCTGATGACGTTGAAGCTGCCTATAGGCAATTACCGTCAGAACACAAAGAGGATTATAGACTTCGATATGAGATTCTCTCAATAAGAGGGAACTCTGATATAGAATCAACTTTCCTGTTTGATGACAAGGAAGTTGCAGCTTATCAGGATTTGACATATAGTAACATTTTTGGCTGGATGTTTGCTCTGACTTGCCATAATGTTAATCTGGGTGGCTTGCTTTTGTTGGCATTGAATCCCGATATGGTGAATTTTGACAAATATCAGGAAGCTTTTAATTTTGCTGAACAATTCTACAGGCTGCTCTCAACTCGAGAGGTGGAGAGAAGTCTGCGTATGGTTAAGTTACAATATTGTTACTGGGGATTCGTTTTGGACAGGCATGAGTCATGGATTGATGAGGTTATGAAGATAGATCCCAAGGATTTGAAGCATCATCAAGACCATCAGACATTGGATATTACATCAATGCTTATGGTGAAGGAAAGATATAGTGAAGCCTTCGCTAATATTGCATCAATGCGGTCAAAGATAACGGTCAATATAGCCAACTATGTTATTCTGATGGCCTTCTGGGCCAAGAATATTGACTATCTCAAGTGGATTTTTGATGTAAGGCGCGAGAATGGGTTTAAGTTCAACCCTTCTTCTGCCAAATATATTGCTTTCAATGTTTTCAAAAATACCTCAAAGACTATACTCCAGCTGATAAAAGAAGAGGACTTCGGCCAAAATAGTGATTATGAGGCTTTGAAACAACTTTGCCTTCATTATTCGGATGGAGAGGTTGACGTAAATAGACTTAAAGCACTTGTTAATAGCCTGTCAGAGCCTATGAAACCCTATGTGGCGATGGTTCTTTCAAAACATGGGGAAGCAGAATTGGCTGAGCAGATACTTCCAGCAAAAGCAGGGGATTCACCGAGAGATCTAGGGCAACGTATAGCATTAGGAATCATGGCACAGATTCCGTCGAAGAGGTCTCAACTATACAGACTCCTTACTGAAGAGAGAAAGAAGGGGGCATTATGTGATGACGAAATTCTATCCATAGAATTTGAATGTTCTATGCAGATGGAGGACTATGATAATGCCCTTGAAGTAGTTGAAGAGTTAATTAAACGCCATCCTGATGACGAAGACGTAAAAGTGCATCATTTGAAATTGTTAGGAAGGCTCCATCCTGAAAAGTTGAAAGAGTATGAACGAGAGATGGTTAGTTTCAGCTATAGTCATCCTTCCTATATGCAAAAGGTGTATCAGGTGTTTGCAGAAAACAAATATCTGGATTGCGCAGCTGAAATCCTATATCAATATGTATTAGTTTCAAATGATTGGGGTGTCAAAACATATTATTTCAATGAAGGGAGTCAGGGATATATAAAAGGTGTTGTAAGTCGGAATTACCCAACTGCAGAGGTGGGACTGTTCGCCATATGTGATATGGGTGATGACAATAGGTCTGTGTTCCCTGTTGAAATAGGGAATGACGTTGGTGAAAAACTCTTAGGGCATCAGGAAGGTGACAGCGTCGTCTGTGAGATAAATGGTAAAAATGTAGAATTAACTATTGTACATGTCGTAGACAAATATGGAAAACTTTCACTAGACATCCTATTAGAAAGCTGCAATGGTTCCAATCCGTTTATGAAGCCAATAACGATTGATCCAGAAAAACCGTTTGAAAGTTTTGAAAAAGCTATTGATGCTATAGGTCCAAGCAACCAAGACTATTTACAGCAATTAAAAGAACTGCAAGAAGCTTATGAGCGTGGTGAAAAGGGATTGATACACTTGGTGTCTCATAATCAGGCTCTTGAAGATACATACAGTTGTTTGTTTTCAAGTTCAAAAGTAATTGTTGAGCCTTGGCAACGGCTAAACCAAATCTCTTTCAGTGATAAAGCCCAAAAGGATGTCACATTTGTTTTGGACATTACTGCTGTTATATTATTCTTTGAATTTCAACAAAAGACAGGATGCTGCTATCCGAATAAATTCGTGGTATCATCATCTACCTACGAGTTTGTCTTGAAATGCTCTAAATCAAGTGATACCCTATCCCTGTTTGATCTGAAGGAGGCTTTAGATAACCAGTGGTTAAAGAGATATAACGACTATCTTTCAAAAGACGTGAACATTCGACTGAACAAGTTAGTGCAGTGGATGGACAAGTACTGTGAGAAGGAAATGTCTGATGTTACACTGGAGATTAATCATGAAGGGAAAAGCAAATTCCAAGTTATGACAATGAATACTTTGTTGCTGTTATTGAATAAGCCAATGAGGTGCTTGATAACAGATGACAGGTTCTTTATGAGTCAGTTTGGGAAACACATGAGGATAATCTCAACAGAAACATATATCTATATGAAACAGATTGAAGTGACGGCTTATAGGGAATTGTTGATTGCATCTAACTATATGGGTATTTTCCTCCCTAGGGAAATGATAATCAAAGAATATACCAAGATGGAGCAAGGACAAAAAAACTATATATCTTACATAATGCAAGATGCCATGTATAACGTATATTTGTTTGATGAGATAGTAAACGCAAGTATCAGAATAGTACAAACTGCACATGATATCCTCTCTGCAAGGTTAACCATCACCAACATGCTCTTATCTTGTCTTAAATCTGCTAATCCTGAAATAAAAGGTCAGTTAGTTAATTCAGTCATAACAGAACTGAGGGATGATATTCTCGGGAGTGCAGAAGTTAAGGAATGTATGCTAGATGCCGCACGAATCAGTCATGTTATAATGTTACAATAGAGTCAATAAGAGGACATGTGGGAGAATGGTAATTTCTTGGGAAAAATGATAGAATGAATATTAAAAGGCATAGATCTGATTATGAGAATCAATTTTCTGCAAGCGGGAAATGGTGATAGTATCCTTATGCAAGGTGAAGGTCATCATGTTATCATTGACAGTGGCGAGTATTGCGACGAACTTCGTGATGCTGTTAAAGAAATAATCGAATCAAAGGAGTCTATCGATTTGCTGATTATAACTCATTATGACAGCGATCATATAAAGGCTATTTGTAGTATATTATCTGAGTTGACAATAGATGAAAGGAAACAGCTATTGAAGTGTGTGTGGTTTAATGCCACAAAAGTAGGATTTAAAGGCAATGAAAAAGATCTTTCGGCAAACGATGCTGTAGAGCTAAGCCATTTGTTGATAGAAGCTGATATTCCATGGGTCTCGGAACTAAAAAGAGGAACTGTAAAAGAAATCAGTGATGAATGTAAATTGGAAATCATTGATGGAGGAGCCGTTTATGAAGCAGATGGTGATGGCGGTTTGCTGAGCAATGTAAAGTCAGACTGGGGGACAAGTTTTAAGGAACTGGAGCATTATCTTGATGATGATGCGCAGGATAGTTCGAAGACAAATGCCCAATCTGCGATTATTGTCGGTCATATCCACGGTAAAGATGTTTTGTTGCCTGGAGATGCTGTGCCCAGTAAGCTGTCTGTAGCGCTTGACTTTTACAGAAAGAATGAAATCGCTAGATTTGACCTTGTAAAACTACCTCATCATGGGAGTTATAAGAACATCACCAGAGATATTCTCAGCAAGATAGAATGTTCTGATTATGTGGTAACGACAGATGGGTCACAATTTTATCATCCCAATAAGAAGATGATGTTGAAAATCATTAAATGGGGGAAAACAATTGATGGAAAGAGCCTTTCCTTTCATTTGAACTATTATGATGATCTTATTAAAAAAATGAATATCAGCGAATCGGATTATAGTGCTTATGGATTCAGATGTGATGGAACAAGAACCTTTGAGCTTTAAGTATAATACCTGCAGAATTGACGTTAAGGTGGCGGGGTCGGCTGCGAAAGCGTCTGGTTTTATATACCAGACGAAGCCGAACTGTGCATATGATTATATACTGACAGCGAAACATACATTTCAAGAGGAGCAGGAGAAACCCAAGGTTGAGAAACTGTCTAATCTAGAGATTGGCTGGATGGTGGATGGTGAAACCCTGACAACGTATACAGTTGACAGCAAGTGCTTCAGTTCTGTCATCATGTTCTTTGATGAATATGATTTGACTATCATAAAAATACCCAAGCAACATCTCCCCAAATTGAAACGTATAGCGGTAAAGCATTTATCGGAAGTTTCCAGAAACAGTAGTGTAGAATCGAATGCCTTTCTTTCGATAAATCGATCTGAGAGTACATTGCTGGAGTACAGAATTAAGGACAGAGAGAGAGGTTCTGTTCAGACAGGTCACGTTAAGAACGTCAAGAACTATGAGGGTATTTCTGGCTGCGGTGTCTATAGTTGTGAAGAGCCTTATCTTTTAGGCGTATTAAAAGGCTACAGAATGCCAGGCTTTGAACAGGACGAAATGCTGGTAGCTCTTGTAGATTGGGATAAAGTGAATGACCAACTGCATAAGAAAGGTTGGACACGCTTGAATCGAGGTGAGGCAAAAAATACGCGCATTACAGAGGAACGAGAGGTTATTGACATCAGAGAATTGTGCATTAAGGAAGCGAATCTGAATATGGAGGATGCAATACGGAAACTTAGACATGACTTGTCTGATGACTGGTATTTCGACCCGTTACACTTTATTGATATGTGCAATACAAAGTTTGTTCTTGACTATTTCTCTTCCAGAAAACGCAGAGACAACTACAAACCAGAAGAGATGGAGGTGTTTTATCTTCCCAAAAAGTCCTTTGTGTTAAGGAAAGCTATGGTAGGAACTTTTGTAGACAGGTTGGTTTATACAGCGGCGGTAAACGAACTTGGCGCGACTATTGACAAGCATCTTTCACGCAATGTCTATTCTGCAAGGTACAATATTTCATGCAGAGATATAAACAGTATGATAGTCAATGGCGTAGAACAGTGGACGAAGATGAACTATCTGATTGAAAGTTGGATAGCAGATTCCACTAGCGGCTGTCTTGTAAGGCTTGATTTGCTAAACTATTATGATACCATTAACAAGCAGATGCTTATAAGATTGCTGAAGGAAATTGTTGATGATGAGAACGAAAAGGCATGTGTTAACCTTCTAGATAATCTATTGAAAGGTTTTTCCAAGGATGATGAAGGGCATGGAATCCCTCAGAACTGCGATGCATCTTCCTTACTTGCAACATTCTATGTTAGCCATGTTGACGAATTCATACAAGCAAAAGCATTGCACTATTGCCGGTTCATGGATGATATGTATTTCATGGCTAGAAATGTGTACGAAGCTCGTGACCTGTTGCAGGCAATAGAAAAACATTTAAGAGCGATAGACTTGTCGGTCAATGCGCAGAAGGTAAAGTTTGTAAAACTTGAAAATGAGGAAGAAAAATCAGCGTTTATCAAGGAACTCTCATTATACGACCATCAGAAAACGGAAATTAAATATCTTATTAAAAGTGATTCCAAAGCCAGAAGAATGGGAGCAATAGCTCTCCTTGTCAAGCAGTTGGGACTTGCCTTTATTGGTGACAGAAAGGATAATGATAAGGAGAACGAACGAGCGTTGAAGTTCGCAGGCCATGTCTTTTCATCATATAAACTGGAATTAGAGTCTTACTGGGAGGATTTCTACAAAGAATTGCAAGAATTAGTTCAAGGCCTTGTGGATGCTCCAGATATGACTCCTTTGGTTTGTAGACTGGTTGCTTCTGTAAGAAAGACCAGAGAACTGGATGCAGTGAAAGATGAAATAGCGGCCCTGGTACTGCGTCAGAAAGGGAGTATTTATGAATGGCAAGCTTATCATCTTTGGATGCTACTTGCCCATTTCAAGTATGAAACACAAGAGCTGGTCAAATTTGCTGCTGAGGAAATAGAGAAAAATGCAGAAACAAAAACTGTTGAGGTTGCTGCCATTTTCATCTATATGGTTACAATAAACCCGGAATACGCCAGAATCCTTCTGCACAGGCTTAGAGACGGTCAGTTACATGGTAATTTACAGAAACGTTGTGCTTTGATTGCTATGAGAGCACTGGACCCACAGGTTATTGACAAGGAGGCTTTAGGTAAATTGTGTGAACAGTTAAAGATGTGTCATTCTTATCTGAATGAGCACAAGAAAAGAGCATTGGTATTCTTTCATCAAATATCCTCCCATCCACTATCAACTAATGAAAGTGTTTTGTTCCCTGAATATTACTCTGGATTATGAAAAAGGAAGTTGTTGTAATGATTGACGACAGTGGTGCTCGTCAGATAGATGTCGCTGCCAAAGATAAGAAGATTGAAAAATTCGCTCTTCATCATCCCGTTGTGGATTTTAGGATTATTACGTATCAGCCTGACCTTTTGGTAAATCTAATTGGGCAGAATGTCACTCGTTGTGAGATTCTTGACTTTGAATGTTTGGATAAGCAAATTAGGCAGAGTACTGAACTTGATGTTCAGGAAGGGAAGTGGAACATCCCCAATATGCTATCAGCCTATCTGGATATAGAAGAGAAGGATTGGAGTTTTGATGAACGTGATGAAATTCTTAGACTTCTTGCAGATTGCTATTTGGTTATGAAGGAGAAAGGTGCTGGTGAGTGGAAGCGAATAGAAGAAATCGAAATACCAGTTAATAAGATTCTGTATGGGGCGCAACTGAAAGGGTGCTATTTTAATCATGACGGTATAGAGCCATTATGCGCTGAATTACACCGTAAGATATATGGCTACAAAAATCAAGTGCAGTTGGAACTTGGATTTACAGGAGATGACCTCGAAACTTATTTGCGATTCAAGGAAATTAGGCATAATACACTTGATGACAATGAGATTAAGCATTTGTGTAAACAATATCCGGAACTTACTCCATTTCGTAAGTTGCGAAGAGATAAGAGAAATCTCAACTGCCTAATCTCTCTTTCTGCCTATAGAAAAGACACCAATAAGTGTACACCTGTTTTTAAGGGCTTTGGTTCTTCTACAGGTAGAATCTTTATGCGAGATCCGTCCTTGCAAAATCTCAGTAGAAAATTCAGAGGTCTGCTTAAAAATGAGAATCTGCCATACGGGTATCGATATGTGTATGTTGATTTTGGACAGTTCGAGGCAGGAATCCTTGCTGGAATAACGGGCAATAAGAACCTACAAAAAATATATGAAGATGATGTCCTTTATGAAAAATTAGCAGGGATGTCGAAAATGAATGATAGAGAATCTGCAAAAGTAGCCTTCTATTGCTATGTTTATGGTGGAATAATAAGCAAAGGTACTGAATCTTTCTTTGAAACATATGGTTTAAAGGAAATTATTGACAATGTGGTAAAGGATGCTAAACAGCAAGGATATATTGAATCTCCATTAGGAAATAGAAGAATCGTTAAAAAGGAAGGAGACGATAAATGGATTATGAACCATTATATTCAAGGAACATCTTCACTAATCTTTAAGCAGGCGTTGATAGATGTTTCTATGAGCTTTCATAATAAGGCAGAATTGTTAATACCGATGCATGATGCTGCATTATATTTAGTAGACACGAGTATATCTACTGACAGTATTATCAACACTTTTAAGAGGGCATTTAATAAATGGATACCAAAAAGTAAACCAGTTGTGAAAGAGAAGAATTTTTTTGAGGAGTAAATATAATGACGCAGGATGAGAAGTGGAATCAGAGGTATCAGGAGGTGGTGAACTTCATAGAGACCAATCATCGGAATCCGTCTCGACATAGGATAGAAGAACATGACCTGTTGAATTGGCTGAAGGCGAACAGGAAGTTGATGAATGCGGAGAATATGAAGTCTGAGAGGGTGGAGAAGTTTAGAAAACTTCTGGAAATGACGGAACGGTATAGGAGGAAGAATCAATGGGAGTGAAGGCTGATGGAAGAGGCCTGAAGTCGGAAAGCTGTATGCCGAGATGAATCTTGATTGTGCAATAAGAATCGGAAAAGTTTGGAGGTT
>OCTX012092608.1_pt1 | contig 14696 bp, 13 predicted proteins | sample 1539691 | NCBI WGS metagenome assembly OCTX01 (sample SAMN02144231, study PRJEB22623) | gut metagenome | biome: sheep rumen | host: Ovis aries | place: New Zealand | reverse complement strand
GGTAAAACACGTAAACGAGACGTAAACGAGACGTAATCGACACGTAATCGACACGTAATCGAACCGAACCGTTTCCGCATCTAATTCAACGTGTCTTTTTTGCTAGTCTCACACCATAGTTGGCAGTCTATCGACCAAGCTTGGGCGATACTGCCCCCCGCTTACACGAAAACCGAGAACCGAACTTCCTTTTCTTTCTAAAATCGTGTGTTTTATACCAATAATAACGCGCACGTGAAAAAAAATGAAAAAAATACTCAAAATATTTGGTCATGTCAAAAAAAAATTGTAATTTTGCACGATTTTTTCGTTCAGTAGGCTCCATGGAGCCGTAAATTATCGTGCGAAAACGTCCAAATAACCTGGAAAATAAAATAAAATATATACTAAAATGTCAAAAATTTGTCAAATTACCGGCAAGAAAGCCATGATGGGGTGCAATGTATCGCACTCGAAGCGCCATACCAAGCGCAGCTTCGATGTGAACTTGTTCCACAAGAAGTTCTACTGGGTAGAACAGGATTGCTGGATCAGTCTGAACGTGAGTGCAGCTGGTCTACGTACAATTAACAAAATCGGTCTGGACGCTGCTATCAAGCAGGCCGCCGAAAAAGGGTATCTATACGAATAAAGAGGAGGATTAACTATGGCAAAGAAAACCAAAGAGGCAAGAGTACAAGTTATTCTTGAGTGCACCGAACACAAGGCCAGCGGTATGCCCGGAACAAGTCGTTACATCACGACCAAAAACCGCAAAAACACTCCCGATCGTCTGGAACTCATGAAGTACAACCCGATCTTGAAGCGTTATACGCTCCATAAAGAGATCAAGTAATTGAAAGGAAAAAAACTATGGCAAAGAAAGCGGTTGCATCGTTACATACCGGAAATGCCGGTCGTACGCACACCAAATGCATCAAGATGGTGAAAAGCCCCAAGACGGGTGCCTACTTCTTCCAAGAAGAGATCGTTGAGAATGAGCGCGTAGCGGAGTACTTTAAGTAAAAACAACGCACGAAGCGAAAAAAATGAAAATTTTGCACACTACATTTGGTAGTGTGCATTTTTTTTTGTATCTTTGCACGTTTTTTGATGAAAAAGTATTCAGAATGAAAAAAATACTTGTTTTTCTACTTCTCCTTCCGGCTATCCTGCTCGTTAGCTGCCGGAAACAGTCTAAGTATGAATCCCTCCGTGATCGCGCTTTCCCCGTTGAGATAGAGGTGGTTAGTGAATCCCGTCATACGGCCGTCGGCTCCTATGTAGGCGAGATTAAGGCGGAGACATCTATCCCTCTGGTTTTCCCAATGGGGGGACAACTCACAGGCATCATGGTGCAGAACGGTCAGCACGTTCGTAAGGGCGACGTCATCGCTACCATAGATCCTACACAGGCTCAGGCTTTGTATGAGAGTTCACAGGCTATTCTGCACCAAGCCGAAGATGCCTACGAACGTCTCAAACCCGTTTACGAGGGTGGGGGAATCAGTGAAGTCAAGTGGGTGGAAATGCAGACCAACCTGCAGAAAGCCCGCTCCATGGCTATTAGTGCCGAGAAACGACTGCTCGACTGCACCCTACGCGCGCCCGAAGACGGAGCGGTGGAGCTGAATAATGTGGAGGTAGGCCAGCAGCTTGCTATTGCACAGCCTATCGGCCAGCTCGTTGATATGAGTGCTATGCGAGCTGAGTTTACCGTTCCTGAAAGTGAAGTGGCTCTCGTCACACGAGGCAGCGATGTGCAGATCTATGTACCGGCACTTGATCGTACTTACGACGCCAAGGTGGATAGCAAGTCTATCATAGCCGGCAAGTTAGCACATACCTTCAGCGTCTCAGTTGTCCTTGTGGATAAGAAAGCCTCTGACCACCTCTTGCAGGGAATGGTTTGCCGCGCTCGAATCAGTAAGAATCATGTCAATGGGTACGTCATCTCCTCCGGCTGCGTCCAGACACAGCGGAACGGACATAGCGTATGGGTCCTGCGTAATGGCCGAACCGAACGCGTCATGATTCAGATTGGCGACTTTGTCGAGAACGGTGTCCTCGTGACCGATGGACTCCATGCCGGCGACACAGTCATTGCCAAAGGCTACCAGAAGATGTTTCAAGGCGCTCGCGTCTCTTTCTAACGCGCGCGTATATTAATAAGGTGTCATCCTAAGCCAGTGCCAAAGCCAAAGTGAAAAATGAAACAACGAAATCATATTGAATCGGCAATGCGGTACCATTCCCTGGTTTACCTGATAGTAGCATGTCTGGTAGGCTTCGGTATATGGGCCTTGCCGAAGATGAATAAAGACGAATTCCCGCAAGTCACCATTCGTCTTGGTGTCGTAGCAGGCGTCTATCCGGGTGCTACGGCACAGGAGGTCGAAGAACAGGTGGCCAAACCCATCGAAGAGTACCTCTTTACCTTCAAGGAAATAGATAAACATAAGACCTATAGTATCTCCAAGGACGGCATCGTCTATGTCTTTGCCGCCCTCTCGCCCAAGGTGATGAATGCCGACGAGGCGTGGGCAAAGATACGAGGCGGACTGTCGCTACTCAAGCAAGTGTCGCTGCCTACCGGTCTTCTTGCCATCGTCGTGGTGGACGACTTCGGTAATACCAGTTCCATGCTGCTCGCTCTTGAGAGCAACGAACGCTCACCTCGTGAGTTGGAGTATTTTGCCGAGAACCTATCGGATCGACTGCGCGAGATACCGGAGATAGGTAGTATCAAAATCCTGGGGCAGCAAAAGGAGGAGATTGCTGTTACGCTGGATGTGGAGCGTATATCAAAATATGCCCTCAATCAGCAACTCATCTTCACCCGCCTGGCTACGCAGGGCTTCCGTACCATGACCGGTGAGGTGGCTAACGAAATGGGCGCAGCACTCATCCATGTGGATGTTCCATACCGTACTGAGTATGAACTCGGCGAACAGATTATCTATTCCGACCCCGTCACCAACCAGACTATCCGCCTCAAGGACGTAGCTACCATCACACGCCGCTACAAGGAAGCCGAGAAGTATATCGAGCGTTTTGACGAGAATGGTAAGGGCTCCTGCATCGTACTCAACCTTGAGATGCAGCCCGGTAACAACATCGTGGCTTTCGGCGACAAGGTCGAACAAATCCTTGCTCGTGCTGCCGAGGTATATCCTCCCGATATCCAGATGCAGCGTATTACCGACCAACCGCGAGTCGTTGATGCCAGCGTTGATTCGTTCCTTAGAGACCTTGTCATCAGCGTCATCATCGTCATTCTCGTCATGCTGGTGCTCTTCCCTCTCAAGACGGCTTTGGTATCCTCTACCGGTCTGCCCGTCTGCATCGCCGTGACGCTCGGCGTGATGTATGTGCTTGGTATCGAGTTGAATACCGTGACCCTTGCGGCCCTGATTGTCGTGCTGGGAATGGTGGTCGATGATAGCGTTATCGTTATCGACGGCTATTCCGACCTCCTACATCAGGGGCATTCCCGCTGGTATGCCGCGGCTGTGAGCACTTCGGAGCTATTCGTGCCGATGCTCATCGCCACTACCTCTATATCCGGTATGTTCTTCCCGACGCTCAAACTCATTACCGGTTCGATGGCTGACTTCATCAAGCTCTTCCCATGGGCTATTTTTATCGCCCTGACCTGTAGTATCATATACGCAGTTTGGGTCATCCCCTTCATGGCATTTGCGGCTATCAAACCCGAACTCTCTACGCATAAACCCACCTTAATTGAGCGAGTACAGCAGTCTTTCTTCCTTTGGCTGCAGAATGGCTACCAGAAGATCCTGGACTTCTGTTTCCGCCATCCGTGGGGTACACTCTGTACTGCTGTTGCTTCGGTGTTCGTGGGTGTATTTTTCTTCACCCGACTTGACCTCGAACTCCTCCCCAAGGCGGAGCGTGACTGCTTTGCTGTCGAGATTCACTTGACGGAAGGCTCTTCGCTCGACCAGACGCAATTCATCGTTGATAGCTTGGGTAGCGTGCTTAATGCTGACCCGCGCGTCACCTCTGTCAACGCCTTCGTCGGAATGGCAAGCCCGCGTTTCCATGCTACATATGCACCCCAGATGGGCGGCAAGGACTATGCACAGTTTATTGTCAACACCATCTCTGACAAGGCTACTGTAGATGTCGTCGAACAGTATCAACCTATCTATGAGGATGCCTTCCCCAATGCTTACTGCCGCTTCAAGCGATTGGATTATCAGGCGGTCAACAACCCTATTGAGATTCATATCGAAGGCTCTGACATTGGCGAACTCGAGAAGATTGCGGATACGCTCAAGACTTTCATGAGTCAATTCCCCGAGCTATGTTGGATTCACTCTGACTACGACGAGACCATGCAGACCATTCGTATCTGCCTTAAGGACGATGAGGCCTCGCGACTCGGTGTTACGCAGGCTTCCCTCTCGCTTTATCTCAGTGGTGCGCTACATGGGCAGAATATGACCTCTATCTGGGAGGATGGCTACAAGACACCCGTCATACTCTATTCCGCCGGTGCCGATACATTAGGCTATGCAGATGTAGCAAACATGATGATTCCTACACCCATGCCCGGCGTCTGGGTTCCGCTCCGACAGGTGGCAGATGTCTTGCCCGATTTCCATCATGCCCGGATTCAACGCCGCAACTCGGTTCGTACCATTACAGTCTCGGCTGATGTGCGAGGTGATATAGCGCAGTCGCGTATGATGAAACCCATCCGTAAGTACCTCAATCAGCATATCATACCCAACCTCCCGGATGGCTATCAGATTAAGTATGGTGGTATTACAGCCATTACCATGGAGATGCTACCCGGTCTTATCATGTCTGTCTTGGCGGCTCTGTTGGTTCTGTTGGTACTGCTCATCTACCACTTCAAGGCTATTAGTATCTCGTTCCTGTCGCTTGTTGTCAGCCTCTTGTGCTTGTTTGGCGCTACTTTTGGCCTGTGGATGTTCGACCTGAAGTTCTCCGTCACAGCTATCCTCGGTATCATCGCCCTGATTGGTATCATTGTGCGTAATGCCATCATCATGTACGAATATGCCGAGCATCTGGTGCAGCACGAACACATGACTTCGCGCGAGGCAGCCTACCTCGCTGGCCAGCGCCGTATGCGACCCATCTTCCTTACAACTGCTACTACGGCATTGGGTGTCGTTCCCATGATTATTGCTGCTTCTGCACTTTGGATGCCTATGGGAGTTGTCATCTGTTTCGGTGCCATTCTGACCATGCCTATGGTCGTGACGGTATTGCCTATCGCCTATTGGAAACTCTATGAAAAAAGGACTCAGAAAAAATGAAAACAAGACTCTTAATCCTTGCCCTGCTGACTTGCTTCGGCATTACGCGAGCTGAAATACTGACGCTGGATTCGTGCCTTGAAATGGCCAAACACAACAACTGCACCATCCGTGCTGCACGGCTGGATGTCGCGATGGCGGAACAGGTTAAAAAACAGGTGCTATGGAAATTCTTCCCGCAGGTCAATGTTAATGCCTTTGCCTTGCACGGATTGAATCCCATTATCACGATGGAATTGCAGAATCAGCAGACGGGTTTCCTATCCAATCTCTTCCATGACCTCTCGGAATATCTTGACCGCGAATACGACGGACGTAAGATTGAGGATAGTGAGATTAAAGCAATCCAGTATGCCTTCTCCGCCCAGGTCATGGCCGTCCAACCGGTCTTCTGGGGTGGACAAATAGTTACCGGTAATCGACTCGCTTCACTTGGTATTGATGCCTCCAAACTCAAAAGCGAGGTATCCGAACGTGACCTCTTGCAGCAGGTTGAAGAGACCTATTGGCTCGTTGCCGGATTGATTGAGAAGCGTGAGACCATTCAGCGAACACGCATACTCTTAGACTCGCTCAACCATGTGGCAGGTAGGGCCTTCAATAATGGTCTCGTCACACGTAATGACCTGCTCCGTGTGCAACTCAAGCAGAATGAAATAGAAGCTAACTCCATCCAACTCGAAGATGGTATTCAGCTCGCTTCCAAAGCCCTCTTCCAACTCATCGGTCGCGACTATGACTACGAACCCGAATTGGAAACCTTCCCCGAGGTCGAAGCGGTCGAGACAGTCGTCTTGCTTGATACCATCTCAATTGACAACCGTCCCGAAGTAGCGTTACTTGATCTCAATATCAAGGCCCAGAAACTACAACGCAGACTGACCCTTGGAGAGGTACTCCCGCATATCGGACTCGGAGCACAAGTCGGCTACAGCAACATCAACAACATGGCTAAGTACCCGGGTAATATGAACGTGGTCGGTTTCGCTTTCCTATCCATACCCCTGACGGCTTGGGGCGAGAACGGGCATAAGATTCGCGAACATAACTTGCGTATCAAGCAGGCTGAACTCCTCAAGGAAGACCTCACCGGTAAGATGCGGCTGCAGAACGAGCAGGCTTACAACCGCCTCTCCGAGTCTATCGCCCTCATGCAGAGCCAGAAGACGGCAATCGAACTTGCACAGGATAACTTCAATACCATGCTCCTTAGTTACAAATCCGGCGTGGCTACCATGACCGAATTGATGGAGGCAGAAGCGCTACTTCTCTTGGCGCATAATAACTATACCGATGCCCGCATCAACTACCGTGCTTCGCTGCGCCGCTTTAATGACCTAAATAAATAGTGACCTATGAATAGATTCGTATCCTATAGCATACTTTTGACCCTATTGGTCATCGTTTCGGCTTGCCGCAGAGAGGAAGTCGCACCGCGGCCTACACCCGCAGAAGGACGTCTCAACGGACTCTTCTCTATCAGCGCAGACAAACAAGTCTATTTCTCTAAAGGCAATCTTCGTTGCAATCCGAAGAAGAAAATATATAGCTTTGCCGATGAACAATATGAGGTCGTTGGGATGAATAATAACCGGATTACCAAAGACTATGATGGCTGGATTGACCTCTTTGGCTGGGGCACCGGACGTAACCCTGCCAGTTACGGACTCGTCTATCTTTTCTATGATAAGTTCTACGAATGGGGTGACTCTGCCATCGTCAATGGTGGTAATGTGCCGCGAGCTTGGCGTACGCTGAACTATGAAGAGTGGGAATACATCTTCTTTGAGCGTCCACACGCACAAGCATATCGTGGCATTCATACGATTTATTGTGATTCTATCAACCAACACAAGGCTATCATCCTGCTGCCTGACAACTGGACGGAACCCGCCGGTCTTTCAATCTCTACTGACTCCCTCTCTTTTGCCCTCGGCACAGTGCATAAACTCATCCCCGTGGCCGATTGGCGCAAGATGGAGAAGGCTGGTGCAGTCGCTCTGCCGTGCGGTGGATCGCGTTTATGGGGCAATACCGAAGGAGATGAAGTCGGGATAGCCGCCATCTCCGGAGTGAATACCTCTGCTTATTACTGGTCTTCTTCTTTCGGAGAAGACAAACGTTCAGCCTGGTCTATTGAGGTGGTTGACTCACTTCTGGAACTCGCTGAAAATCTCCGCCTCATGGGCTTCTCAGTACGCCTTGTGCAGGATAAATAATATCACTCTCCACGCATATGTTAGCCATCATCATCAATCCCAAGTCCGGCAAGAGGGCTTTCCGCGCACAGCGTGTGTACCTCTTTCGGCTACTACGCCGCAGGCACGAACCCTTCACCTATCGCGTCACCCGTTATGCCAATCATGCTATTGAGCAAGCGCGCGAACTGGTGGAACTGGGATATGACCGGATTCTCGTGCTTGGTGGTGACGGCACACTTAGCGAAGTTATCAACGGCATCATGCGGGCTAAAATATCCGATGAACAACGCCGCCGGATTTCTTTCGGACTCATGCCGCGCGGTACGGGCAACGACTGGGGACGCTTCTGGAACCTCACCCGAGACTATAAGAAATCCCTCGAACGCTTTTTCGCTGGCTCGCCGCAACCCGTGGATGTGGGCTGCGTGACTTATTGGCGAAATGGAGAGGAACACCACCGTTGGTTCATTAACTCTGTTGGCTTTGGTGTTGATCCGCTCTGTTGCTCGTACGCCGATAAACTCAAACCCTATATCGGTAGCCATCACGTCAACTATCTATTCGGTCTCTTTGCCGCGCTTGTCAAGATGAAGCCCATCCAAATGCAGCTCATGGCCGACGAAAGCGAGGTGGTCAAGGCACCGCTCTATACCATGAATATCGGTAACGGACCCTATTCCGGTGGAGGTATTCGGCAGAATCCTGAGGCAGACCCGCGGGATGGTATCTTTCACTCGATGTTTGTTGAGAAACCTTCCTTCATGCAGATTCTGAAAGCTATCGGCTCGCTCTTTAATGGCAAGTTGAAGGATCTTCCTTTCGTCCATTCCTATTCCGGTTCCGACATCTGGCTTAATACCAAGGAACACCTTCGTTTCGAGGCCGATGGCATCCTCATGGATATTATGGGCCCTTGTCGCGTTACCTGCCTGCACCATGCCCTTAATATGTATATAAGTAATAAATAATAATTTTCATTCCCGTCTCCCTCCCCTTGTGGGGAGGGTCGGGGAGAGGTTCTTATGCAAGCTATCATTTTCTCCGCGGGTCTCGGTACCCGTCTCCGTCCCATAACTGACAGTCTGCCCAAGGCTCTTGTCCCGCTCAATGGCGTCACGCTATTGGAGTACCAGATTCGCATGCTTCGCAATGCGGGTATTCGTAATATAGCCGTCAATGTACACCATTTCCCCGACCTCATCATCGACTTTCTCCGTACCCACGACAACTTCGGTTGTTCCATCAGCATCTCCGACGAACGGGACGAACTGCTCGATACCGGTGGTGGACTGCTCCATGCCTTCCTGCAGCCCGATGGCTCTCTACCATCCGAACCCGTCCTCGCGTGCAACGTAGATATACTTTCCAATATCGACTTGCCGGCTTTCCTCGCTTCGCTGCGTAGTGACGAATTAGGCCGACTCGTTGTCTCAGACCGCCCAACGCAACGTTATCTCTGTTTCAACGAAGGCAACCGTCTCGTAGGCTGGAAAAATATCCAAACAGGCGAACTGCGTCTCGCTGACGGACACCATCTGGCTTTCTCCGGTATGTCGCTTCTGCAACCGGAGGCCTTCCCCTTATTAAAACAATATGCCGCGGACCATGGCCCGCGGTTCTCAATGATTGATTTCTTCCTATACGTCGCACCCACGCATACCTTGCGTGCCTATGTGCCTGCAGACTATCGGATGATGGATGTAGGCAAATTCAATCTCCTTAGCGAGGCGGAAGCGTTCGCACAAGAGCTTGTGCCAGGTGACTGATACGCACCTCCACACCATACTTTTCATTCAGGTGTTTCGCCATCTTTTCGGCTGAATAGACGCTGCGGTGCTGACCTCCCGTGCAGCCGAAACTTACCATTAGGTCCTTAAAACCCCGCTCCAGGTAGCGTTCTACGCTCTGATCCACTAACGCCTCTGCTGCATGTAAGAACGGAAATATCTCGCCGTCCTTCTCCAGAAAGTCGATGACAGCTTGGTCCATACCTGTTAGACCCTTGTATTGCTCATACCTACCCGGGTTATGCACCGCTCGGCAGTCGAATACAAAACCGCCGCCATTACCGCTCTCATCCGCTGGTATACCCTTTTTGTAGCTGAATGAGTTTACACGCACGACCAATCGATCCTGGGAACGGGCTTCTTGCTTCTCATTATTTTTCTTTTCCCCTTTCCCGGTTTCCCATTTCGAAACGAGTTCGCGCAGTATCTCGCTTAGGTACGGATATGTATCTGCTATCTGGACGTTCTCGTTCAGCCATTGGCGCAGATTGACTATCGCAAAGGGTATTGACTCGATAAAATGCGGCTTCCTCTCAAAATATCCCCGAAATCCATACGCCCCTAATACTTGCAGCGTGCGGAATAGTACAAATAGCTGCAGCAACTCCTTGAATGCCTTTCGGTCAACCGGCTCTATGGTGCTCAACTCATCCAGATAGTCATCTACCAACTCCTCGCGCAAACTTTGTGGCAGGTTCGCTTTCGCCTGCCATAAGAACGATGCTACATCGTACTGTTTCGGCCCCTTACGTCCGCCCTGAAAATCAATAAAATAGATTTCCCCGTCTGTATAATTGGGGGCATCGGTCGCTTTCATGAGCGCGGAGCGGTCAGTCGGTGCGACCCGATTGCCGAAAGCGACCATGACGTTGCGGCTTTGAAAGTCGCGGTACAGAAAACTATCACCCCCCTCGCGCGTAAGATTGTCTGCCATCTTCTGGAAATCCGACTCTAACTTATCCTCGCGGAATTCCAAACCCGTCGGCTTCAGAAAGCAGTACTTGAAATAATTCAAATCCCATAGCACCGACTGCCTATCGAATGCCGGAACAGGGTAGCATAGGCTCCAGTCCATCCCTTTGGCGCCTTCAACCTGGAAATGGGCCAACAAACGTATGGTTCTCCTTAGCAACGTCTTCTCCTCTTCGCTGAATACACCGCTCTCTCTGCCCGCTCGGATGGCATCGAACAGTAGTGTATCACCCAGGTCTTCCTGTGTGTATTCCATCTCGTCGTCGCTCACGCTTAGTATCGCCGGCACGTTCAGACCGCGCGACTTGAAATGACGAGCCATTCCGATGAAGGCGTGGTTCTCATCCCTTGATGTACCTCTGACGCGGATATACCGCCGCCCTTGATCATCCGTCACACGCACATACTGCCGATTACTACCGGCCGGACTCAGAACTTCTTCTTTCATAACTTGCTTATTTATGAACAGAGTAACAAAATCATCAGTTGCGCCACCATCACCCTTAGGAACATCGTCAGCGGATAGACTGTTGCGTAGGCTACTGAAGCCTTGTCTGTTTCGCTGCTTTGCGCTACTGCGTACGACAACGCAGGCGGGTCGGTCGTACTACCCGCTATTAGTCCCATCAGCGAGAAATAATCTAACTTGAGCCATTTGCGCGCTACAACTCCGGCGATGATAAGCGGAATGAGGGTTATAAATATGCCATATACAATCCACATATAACCGCCGCTCAGTAGCGTTGGCACAAATGTCTCACCGGCTCCTAAACCTACTGCTGCCAAGAAAAGTGAGATTCCTATCTCGCGAATCATGCGGTTGGCTGATGTCGTCGAGAAAGTTATCATATGGTGATATGGACCGAATCGACCTATCAGGATGGCGACTATCAGCGTTCCGCCTGCCAAACCAATCTTGAATGGCTGACTCAAGCCCGGCATATGGATGGGCATCAGACCGGCTATGATTCCCAATGTGATACCAAAGAATATAGGTAATAGATTGGGTACATCCAGTTGCTTCAGCTCATTACCAAATAGCTCGGCTACTTTCTTTACTTCTTCTTCATCGCCTACCACCATGAGGCGGTCGCCTATCTGTAGCCGTAGACCGGGCGTCGCCAGCAAATCTATACCGGCACGTTTCACGCGGCTGATAGTGATATGATAACGGCTGTTCAAACCAATCTTGCGAATCTCCTGACCGTTCCATTCGGGTTTGGTAACGACGATTCGACGCGATACCAGGTTGGTCTGATCGCTCGAACGCTGTTCCTGAAGCGCATTCGGACGATCGGTAACGGTACCTAATAGCTGGAAGAAATCCATATGCTCCTTGTCGCATAGAATACGCAACGTGTCGCCGCATTGGATGGTAGTCGATCCCTGAGGAACTTCTTGACTCTTATCCGCATGTATGATGCGCGAAATCACCATCTCCACCTTGCACATATGGTGCAACTCTGACACGCTGATACCATCCAGCCGTTCGTTACTTACCTTCACATCGAAACAGGCAGGCTCTTTCTTGCCGTGGTCTTTTTGCAGAATGGCTGACTCTTCTTTGCGAATATCAATTCGGAAGAACCATTTGACCAGCAACATCGAGAACAAGATTCCCAATACGCCCAAGGGGTAGGCTACTGCGTAGCCCGATGCGATGGTTGCATTATCTCGCATGAAGGCGTCGCTATATGCCTGTTCCGCGGCACCCAACGAGGGGGTGTTCGTTACAGCACCCGACATCACGCCTACCATCGTTGCCATGTTTTCGCCGCTTAAGGTTGCTATAAGCCAGGTAATAATAGCGGCCAACACCACAATGAGCCCTGCCATCATATTCAGTTGCAAACCGCCTTTCCCGAAACTCGAGAAAAACGATGGACCAACCTGCAGACCTATCGAATAGACAAAGAGTATCAGACCGAAGTCCTTGGCAAAATGCGCTACATGTGGCTCCAGACGAAGACCAAAATGCGAGAGCAAGATGCCCGCAAACAAAATCCAGGTAACACCCAGACTGAAGGTCCCGATCCGTACTTTCTCCTCGATAAACAAACCTACTGCTACCGTTAGCATCAGTATCAGCAGCGACTGCGGTACCGATGGTACCATAAATAGATTGTATAGAAAATCAATAATTCGCATTTCTGTAAACCTAATTTATTGTTTAATCTCTTCTAATAATTTTTCAGCCCGATGTAGCGCCACGTGGATGTTCTCGCATATGTTCTCGGGGGCTATCAACTGTTCGATGCCACCGTTATGCAACTGATGACGTACGTGCGATTTTACGCCCGACAGAATGATGGTGATACCTTCCTTGTGCGAGCGTTCAATCAGCATCGACAAGTTGTGCATCGCCGTCGAATCTACAAACGGAACCTTACGCATTCGGATGATTCGAATCGGGTATTCTTTGCCCGATACATGCGTCATGATGTCGTCAAAACGGTTGGCTATGCCGAAGAAATACGGACCATCTATCTCGTACACCTCCACGCCGTCCGGTATTGTCAGGTGATCCAGATTCAGTTGAATATCCGTGTCTTCGTTGGGGTCTATCTCGTGGTGGATTGTGCGGATTTGGGTCTGCTCGTTGGTGCGCATTAGGAATAGTACCAAGGCCAACAATATTCCCACCTCAATGGCCACCGTCAGGTCGAAGATTACCGTCAGGAAGAATGTAATAAGCAGCACCCATAGGTCTCTGTTCGGGTGTCTGATAAGGCCGTATATCGTCTTCCAACCCGACATCGAATAGCTCACCATGATCAGCACAGCCGCCAGGCAGGCCATTGGTATCATGCCGACCAACTTACCCAAAAATAGCAGCACCAGCAGCAGTACAATCGCGTGAATGATACCGGCCACAGGGGTGCGGCCGCCGTTGTTGATGTTGGTCATCGTGCGCGCTATAGCACCGGTCGCGGGGATGCCGCCAAAGAACGGCACCACCACATTCGCCACACCTTGGGCAATAAGCTCCGTGTTCGAGTTATGCTTGTCACCGATCACACCGTCTGCTACCATCGCCGACAGCAGCGACTCTATCGCGCCTAACATCGCTATCGTAAATGCCGACGGGAATAACTTCTGCACCAACGTGAAGAAACTCTCACCTTCCGCCAACTCCAACTTCGGAATGCTCGGAGCCGGTATGCCGTGTGGCAAATCGTATAGGTCGCTAATCGTCTGCAGCGATGCTACACCCCAGCTGTCCGGAGCGTATTCTTTCAGCAACCATACACCGAATGTCGCCAATATGATGGCTGCTAACGAACCCGGTATGCGTTTCGTAATGAACGGCATCACGATGCATATCGCCAACGAAAAACAGCCTACAATCACCGCCCAACGGTTCACGCTGAAGTGCTGAACGTAGAATGCCCATTTGTCAATGAAGTTGGCTGGGACGTTCTGCAACCCCAAACCGAAGAAATCGTTCATCTGCGTCGAGAAGATGGTTACGGCGATACCGGCGGTGAAACCTACGATAACGGGGTAGGGCACGAACTTGATGATGGAACCCATGCGTGTCAGACCCATCACGATGAGCAGTATGCCCGCCATGATGGTTGCTATCATCAGCCCAGACAGACCATATTGCTGAATGATGCCGTAGATGATGACGATAAACGCACCCGTCGGACCGCCTATCTGCACCTTGCTGCCGCCTAATACCGAGATGATGAGGCCCGCGATAATGGCGGTCACCAGACCTTCTGTCGGTCCCACGCCCGAAGAGATACCGAATGCGATCGCCAACGGTATGGCAACGATGCCGACGATGATACCGGCCAACGCATCCTGACCGAACTGAACGCGGTTATATTTATGCATCCCGTTGAATAACTTCGGCGCAAATACTTCCTTTAAGGTGTTCCGTATTGAATTCATATCCTATTCTTTTGTATTCTTTTATATTCTTTTATATTCCTATCCTATTCTTAGTATTCCTATACTGCTTTTTAGTATTCCTATACTGCTTTTTAGTATTCCTATCTTATTTTTTCTCTGTTTAATAGTTTGTTTTTGGAAGCGTTTTCTCCTCTTTTCCCAAATTTCGTGCAAAATTACAAAAATTAATTGAATCGTGCAAAAAAAACGCTTGTTATTTGCATATATAATACAAAAATACCATCTTTGTAACAATTTCCTAAATCACTTCCTTTATTCACGTCGGCATTATGCCGACCTCATTTCTTTCCGACCTCATTTTCGCGCGCGCGAACCTTATATTAATAAATAATAAAAGCCCATTTTTGCCCATTTCTGGAAATACCGCTAAAAACAGCATATTTTGACCCTAAAAAGGCCTTGAATAGGCTTATTTTGCAAACTCGACTTTGCAAAAAGGCCTAAAATGACGTTTTTTTGATATTTTTTCACAATATTATTTGGTCATATGAAATAAAAGCAGTAATTTTGCACCCGCTTTC
>OCTX011527726.1_pt1 | contig 14697 bp, 5 predicted proteins | sample 1539691 | NCBI WGS metagenome assembly OCTX01 (sample SAMN02144231, study PRJEB22623) | gut metagenome | biome: sheep rumen | host: Ovis aries | place: New Zealand | reverse complement strand
CTATATTTGTTTTAGAATCATTTTCACTAATATCAACTTGAAGCTCGCTATTTGATAATAAAACTGTGTATGTAACAACATTACCAGAACGATCTCCAACTTGTACATAATAATTACTTTCATCTAATTTCTTATCACCATTTGCAAAATCAGATGCATATAATACCTCTATTAATTTTCTACCTGGATAAGTATATAAAGCTACATATGCCATATCATCTATTTCAGCTGGATAGTCTGTAGATGAAGTGAAGCCTTTAATGATAAATGAATCACTTGAATACTTTAATACTGTTCCATCAAGAACCATTGGATCTTTTCCTACTACTACGCTTAGATTTGGAATTGATCTATCATAATAGATGTAATATTCAGATACACCAGCATCGCTATACTCACGAAGTAAGTATGGACCTGATGTTTGATTTGGAAGAACCTCAGATAGCTTAACGCCATCTGTTACTGATATTTCCTTCCAAGATTTATTATTTGGATCATCAACAGGTGAATATTGATAAAATAACCTAGTTGAATCAGTAACCTTTAAAGTTAGGTTAGTTGCTAAAGCATATTCTATTTGCTCCTCACCAACTTTAATTGTTACAGTGTTTTTATAAATTTCTTTATCGCCTTCATATTTTGCAGCTGATACGAAGGTATTAGTACCAATCTTATTAGCTGCTGCTTCCTCTAAGGTTGCATGAATTTGAGTTGATGCAAGATATGGAGCTCCAGTTCTTTGATCTAGATTTTCTTCTTGAACTAGAAATACTGTTATACCAGTATTACTTATTCTATTAACTACATCATTCATTGCATTTACTAGATTAGTTGGAAGGGCAGTGAGGTTAATGCCATCTTCTAAATTGCCATTACCATAATAGTAATAAGCCCAACCATAAGCATTTGCTGTATTTTCCCAAGTGTTCTTCTTATATCTAATCCATAATTGATTCTCTTGAGCATTTACTGTCTCTCCACTTGCTTTAACGTAAGCTGTTGTTGCAGTACCACTATTAAGTAGACTCGCTTGAGTTGGAGTTAGCTTAACTAAATATAGGTCTTGTTGTTCCATATATTTAATATATTTTTTAGCTTCGTTAACATTTGAGAATGTTGGATATGTAGATCCACCTTGAGATTTATTTAAATCCTTATCATATGTTGCACCATAAGGATATGAAATTACTGTTGAACCATCCTCAGCTAAATAATAATAATTTTGATCTTGAATCTGGAACACCTTATTGGATAAAACTAAATCATTTGACATAGCTTCTTTATTTGCTGTCATATCCTCCATTTTATTTGTTATATAAAACTGGATATTGTTAGCAACCATATCAACTTGAACTTCATTTCCATCAACATTTACAGTTCCTGTGATTCTAGGAACTATATTATAATAGCCAGGCTTTAAGTCCTGTAATGTTACTCTAAATTTATTATCACCGGCATTTATAGTTTTATCTCCATTTATTGTAATAGAGAAAACTGCACCAGCATTTATATACTTTTTAGCATCAGTATTATGATCATTATCGGTAACATCAATATAGATATCCTTTTCATCTGGATTTGTTCCTATAGTAGACAAATCAAAAACATCAGCAGATACATTTATATCATCTATTGGCTTATAGCCTTTAACATCATCATGAAGCTTTGGAACATTAAAGGTTGTATCGAATAATGTTCTTGAATCATAGACAGTTTTAATTATATTTGTTGTTGTCTTATTACCTGCCGCATCTTCAATATAAAATGTAACATCAAATTCCATTCTTGCAGCTTGGTTAGCAGTTAATATTTCTTGAATTTCGGCATCATTGATATTAGAAACATATTCATAAATTGTGTTGTTATTTGTGCCATCTGCTATATTAACTTTATCTTTAATTGCTTCAACCTTGGCTCCATTTTGAACTATTTGGATTCCCTTTTCCTGTGAAGCACCATTTTTATCCTTATATTTAAGCTTAACATAGACGTTTGTTACAGCAGTTTCCTTCTTAGCTAAATCTAATTTATATGTTTTATCAGTTAAGGTATTTGGCTCTGGATGTAGCTGATTTACACTTGGTGGATCACCATCAAGATTATATGGTCCAAATGTCGCAACATCAGTAAGTCCATAACCAGATACTGCTAAAGCATGTAAATAGTAAACTCCACTTTCTATTCCTTCAGATTCATTTTTAACTAATGTTAAGGCTAAAGAGCCATTTTCCTCTGGAGTAAATTTGTGACTATTCTTATATAGTTCAGTATTTGTAAGCTCTTCACCAGACATCGGAATTGTAGAGCCTTCCTTTACCCACTCTTCTTTATTATCAAAAGTATAATATACTGTACCATCCTTTAAATCTTTTTCGCCATTATTATTTATTGATAATAATATATTATAAATATTATGTGGCTCAATAGATTGAGCTGATGATTGATCTATTGCAAGAGTTGGCTTCAATAGATTTACAGCACCATTTAAGAATGTTAATGTTCTACTTTGATCTGTAACATCCTTTGTTAGTCTATTATTTTGAACTACCTTATATTCATCAGGATTATAAGCTAAATCACCGATAAGATCAGTAGGAAGCTGATACTTAATATCTCTAATGTTAGTCTTTGGAGGTTCTACTTCAAATACTAATGTATCTGAATAATTACCTTCAACATAATGAGCAAAGTCTGTAGTTGTACTACCATTAAAATTAACACTTAGATAATTAGATGTTTCAGTTCCATTAATCATAACTGGTTCATTAAATCTAATATATATTCTTAAGTTTCCGCCATTCTTTAAAGATGAGTCATCAACAAACTCACCTATTATTTCAGGTGTTTTAGAATCAACAAGTGATAAATATTCATGAACATATCTTACTTCTATATCATATTCTTTATTATCGTTATAAACTGAAAGGCCTGTATCAAGTACACCATTATATGGTTCAATTTTAACAGCACCTGCTTCAATGAAACTATTTTTATTAGCGAACCACTCATCAGTTTGTTGATACCATCTAAGTGTTCTAGCTTCTGTCTTTATAGAACTTTCATCAACATTAAATGTTTCATCATCTTCATCATATGGATTCTTATTCTCAATAATAATTTGCTTCATTGCCTTTGGACTTATTTCTTCAGCCTTATAGTCAATATCACTCCAGAAAAATTTTTGTTCATAATTCCTAGTTGTACCCTTTACATATAAAGCTGTACCTGGGCATTTATCGTTCTTATTGTAATCGCCATTCATCTTTTCAATTAATTCTTTGTTACCATATTTTATATACATATGTGTAGAATCATCATTTGTCCAACCAGATGAATTAGCACATTTCCTCATGGTGTAGGTTCCAAAAGCTGAGGCAATACCTTGATTAATAAATACATTTATCCAATTTGCGGTAGTCTCATTATTAAAAGTCATACCGTGTTCCCAAGTCTCCCATGATGATTTTCCATCGATATTATCTTTACCTTTATTATATTGGGTTAATGGATATTCATATTCCTTAAAATATGCATATGGGACACCATCACGAGTTGCTGTATCTTGAACTTTTCCTGTTATTATTTCTGCCTTATGGCTATAAGGTAGGTAACATTTTGAAGTGTTTTGTTCAGCTACGACTTGTGCGTTAGTAGCTTTTTCAATTACCAATTTAAAATATCTACCATAAAAACCACTTCCATCATATGGTCTTAATTTTTCTCTACTTTCTGCAGTAACTAAGCACTTGATAGAAAGCTTATATGATAATTTTCCATCGCTACCATAGTTCGCTCTAAGAAGTGTATCAACACTTACGTAATCTAGTCCTGGTATAGCTGTTCCGCCTTCTGTATGAACAAATATGTTAATACTATCTCCAGCTTTACCTTCACCAACTATTTCAGCTACAATAATACCTGAATCATTAGCTTCAATAATAGAATCCTTTAAATAAACTGTATTACCAGTGGCTTTAATCTTAACTGTAAAAATTGATGATATACCCACTACAGTAATAAGGAGTACCAGCATAATAAATAATTTAAATATTCTATTTTTCTTCATTTGCTTTACCTCCTTTTAGATTTTTATTTTTCTAGTTGCTACTAAGATACAGAAGTCTTGGAATGAAGCATCAGGATTCTTTTCCTTATACTTTTCATATGCATTCTTTAAATCTTCTTCTGTTAAGGTATCTTCCTTCTTTTCTTCAGTAGCCTTCTTTGTTGATTTTTTAGTTGTTTTCTTTTCTTCTTTCTTTTCTTCAGTAGCTTCAGTTTCTACTGTTGAGGCTTGACCCATACCTGGCTCTGGTCCATCATTTACCTTTGATTCGCCACCAGCTTGTTCTTTTTCCTCATTAGCTTTTTGAATTAAAGCATTATTTCTCTTCTTAATATCATAGAATATAGCATTTTCATTGAAGTAATTATCCTCAAGATCTGATTGATCCATTTTACCTATCTTATAAAGTGAAACCTTAAAAGATGGAGTAAAATAAGTCTTTAAAGGGTAATTACCAAATGTAACTATAATTGAATGACCTATATCACCAGGGTGATTAAGTCTTTGAAGCTCTGATGGGTAAATAAGTGGTCTAGTTTGTAGTGATGTTGAATAATTTGTTTCACTATGAGCACTACCACTTGTTGAAGATGTTTGAATAGTGATATTACCACATAATTCACTATATTCCTTACAAGTTCCCATATCGTTAGAACCGATAAACATCTTAATACCACAGTTACCTTTAATGATGTCAGCAACATTATCGCCATAGACATTATTAAGTTGTGAATAAGATTGAACAATCATTGTAAACCAAATCTTTCTTGAACGACCTACAGTGATGAACTTATCAAACTTAGAAATCTTTGGCATATTACCAAATTCATCCATGATGAAGTAGACATTTCTTGGAAGAGCAAGCTCTTCTGTTTCTGAAGCAACTTTAATTAATGTCTTATAGATATTTAAGATAAAGATTGCAGCTAGGTTATGTCTTGTATCCTTTTCATCAGGAATCTTTAAGAATAATGCTGTTGGGTGCTCTGCTAAAGACTCTGCTGTAAAATCAGAAGTCGATGTTAGTGCACATACACCTGTATCATTAAACAATACTAACTTATCATAAACAATTGACATATATGAAGCTCTAGTTGATGGAGCTGCATCTGTAACCTGCTTAGATAGTGAATAAGCCTTAGAAAGTGGGCTTCTTCCTTTAAAATACATTCTTAAATCTTCATAATCCTTATTTGAATTTTGAAGTATCTTAGTTAGATTAAAGAAATTAAATTTATCTTTAGTCATACCATTTGCTGGATCAGCCGAATCCTCTAGCATCGCAAGTAGTACGGCAAGAGTAATTGATCTAGCACCTTTTTCCCATAATGGGTCTTTTTCATTTTCAACTGGTATTAATACTGATACTAAGTCATTTAAGTCCTCATAAACCTCATCATAGATTTTCTTTTTATAAACCATGATGCTGTGAACTAATCTTTGATAATCTTTAAATGCCTTACCATCAAATTCATACCATTCAGTTATTTCATCATCCTGCTTAATATTTTTATCTAATACTAAGCCTGATTCAAAAATGTTATCAACACGCTTATATGCTTTTTTATATGCGTTACGATATTCTTCAAATTGATCCCAAACATTATCTAATGGATTCCATCTATATGATGAATAGGTGTCACGTAAATCTACTACCTTAACATCATATCCACGGTCCTGTAAAAACTGTGAATGCATTGAGAATAATTCACCCTTAGGGTCTGTAATAATCATTGATGAACCAGCTTTAGTAGCACCAAGAATTTGAATCATTGGTGATACGAAGGTAGTTGTTTTACCTGAACCGGTAGAACCGATGATTATTGAATGACATGGAGAGTTAAACATAACCTGCATGTCCTTTTTATTTTGATCTAGGCTTGCCATTACTGGAATACCATCTTTAGTTACTGTTCCTAGTTGACTAAAGTTATATGACTTAAATATTGTCTTCTTTTCCTTATCTGTCATCCATCTAGAATTTTCTAGATTAGAATCTGTCACTTGTTTTAATTTTCCATATGGACCATTTTTTGAAAATATAGAGAAGAAATTCTTATTTATTACTAAACCATATAAAGCAAATAATAAGACAAATATTATCACTAAGAATATGTAATAAATTCCAGTTACTGTCATCATATTAAATGAGCCAAACCAGTCAACTATTGCAAATTCAAACTTACATTCAAATAATGTGAATACCAAGAAGGCTAATACTATTGATATAAATAGTATTGCTGCAACCACAAATAGTATTTCTTGGAATCTTCCTGATGCAAATTTATGTGATAGAATTACACAATTAAATAGCATCGTTATAACAAAGATTGAACCTACCCATCTTGCGTATGGAAGTAATGTTATACTTCCTTCAGGTGTTCTAAATAGGCCAGTTGTCATTAAAACAGGGATAGCAATCGCATTACTTATGACAATAGAGATAAATAATGCTACATATAAATAATGTCTTTTTTTCATTATTGTTGTCCTCCCGCTTCTTTAATTTCAAATGTTATAGTTAGGGAAGTAACACTTAAAGCACAATTTGGATCAGTTGGAGTAAATGTAGCTATTACTTGATATACGCCAAAAGAATCGACGCCATCATCACTTACAGGTGCATCATTCATTTTATAAAAATATGTAACTGTAACACCCTCAGGTAATGTTGCTGGATCAACAGATACAGTTAGCTTTTGATTATTACCTCTTAAGGTTTGCATCTCTTCTTGAGTCTTTTCAATAACAACGTCTTGGAATACGACACCACTTAAATCTATTACCTTTTGCTTAATTGTTAGATTATATTCCATATTTTGAACAGCTAGATAGTTTTTAGCATCGTAATTATATGAAATAGTTAGTTGGTATTCACCAAGGATATCAGGATATGTACCAGCTAAAGAATCACTATAATCGTTCCAATCTTCTCCAACCTTAATTTTTGAAGTAACTTGTTTAACTGTGACTCCCTTAGGTAATTTATCAAATACACTATTATAATGTGGTGAATCCGGATTTTCAGGAGCATAAACATTACCGTCATAATCTATTGTTACATCCTCTAAAACAACTTCATTCATATCATATTCAGCCTGAGTAATCTTTAGATTACCAGTTAATGATATTGAAGCATATGTTTCTTTAGATATATTCCAAGTAATTTGATATGTGCCGGCCTCTGTAAATTCTTCACCATTAGGATATTCAACTGTAGTTCCAACTGGTAATTCCTTATTTATTGATAGGCCATGTGGCTTACCATCATATACTACTGTCAAATCCTCTAGCTTTAATTCACTATTAAATTTAACAGGAAATTTAACTGTTCCAGAAACAGGAGGTATTGTAATACTTGCCTGTTCTACTGGATCGATAAATGCAAATACGATTCTATAAGAATATGAGACGTTATCACAAAAGTTATTTACAGAAACATATTTACCATTTTTATCAGTATATTGTATTGAAACAACCTCATATTTATCAGGGACTAATCCAACTATATTAATTTTTTTATTACCTGTTAATTCATCAATTTCAAGCTGTAAATCTTTACTCTCGAAATCTCTAGTTTCTCCTGTGACCTCATCGATAACCTGAGGAGCCTCAACAATTTTATTGATGATTAAATATGCTTCAAGCTCTGTAATATCAATTTCTTCATTTGGATTTGCATCAGCAAATCTAGCTATTGCCCTATATTCACCAGCTTCAGTCTTTTCATTATTTTCATATGTGACTGATACATCCTTTGGAAGTGTTCCTGAAATTTCTACTTTATGCATTTGTCTATCGAAGTTAACAGTTACACTATTAAATATTATCTTACCATCTAATGATACCTGTTTTTTATTTACTGTAAGCTTTGCTTCAATTGGAGCTATTTCTTCATAGTTCGCATTCTTTCCATCAAATGATGCAACTATCTTATATTCTCCAGCATTAACTGTTGATGTAACTTCTTGTCCATTTGTATCATAATACTTAAATGTTACCTCAACATCCTCAGGAAGAACTGATGTATCCTTTAATCTAGCTTGGAATTCATTGCCATCATACGTTTTTACAACATCTTCCATTTCAACCTTAGACATATCGTATGTTGCTTTAGTAATAGTAAGCTTTGCTTCTCTTGTTTGAGTTTGGTCATAATTTTCATCACTATTACCAAATTTAGCTACCATTGTATATTTACCAACGTTAATTGCGTTATTTAATTTAACTGTCTTATCTTCGTTCCAAACTTCATATTCAACAGTAACACCCTCAGGTACATCTTCAGCTTCAATTGTTTTAACCTCGCCATCGTAAGTAACAGTTTGATCTAAATATTTAACACCTGAAATATCTAGTCCTGCTTTTTCAATAACAAGGGTAGTTGATAATTTCTTTGAAACATATCCTGCCTTTGATATAACTGCTTCAACCTTATATTCTCCAGCATTTGTAAATGTATTACCGTATGGATATTCAACTGTTGTTCCTTCTGGAAGCTCATAATTAATTTCTACTGAATGTGGTCTACCATCATAAACACATGTATAGCCTTCAAGTTTATAGATGTTATCAAATTCATGTCTTACAACATTAATCTTCATTGTGGTTGTAATTTTACTAGTATACATAACTGTAATGTTATGCTCACCCATTTTAAAGAAATTTAATTTGTCAGCTTCTGAAATCATCTTTTCATTTAAGTCGACTTCTTTAGTATCGCCATTTTCATAGACTAAAAGAACCTTAATTCCATCATATGAAAATTCGCCAGCCTTAAATTCAACTGTGTTTTCATCTGCCATCTTTATTTCTACTACCTTATCATCACCATTACAGCCTGTTAAGAATAGAGAAAAAATTATAGCTATTATCGATACTATAACCGGTATATAACGTTTAGGTTTCATAAAATACACCCACTTTCAATCGGAATATATTATTTATAATATAAAGTGAATTTTTCTAAATGAAAAAGCGAAAAATCCCCATAATAGTATTTTACTTACCATATTTTAACATTTCATGTGCCACAAACGTGCAACACTATCATCGAATCTATATGATTTATCATATAGTTATACTTTATTTATACACTATTTTGACATTTTTTTAAATAAATTCACATAAAAAAGCCTAAAGCTATGCTTTTTACATAACTTTAGGTCTTTTTATTTTAATCTTTATTCTTAAACACATTTACTTCATCACGATAGATAATTCTAAAGTTTTTACATAATAATCTCATTTTTCCATTTTTTCTACCAATCTTAAAGACACGTTTTTTCTTATACTTAATTAATGTCCAAGAATTAAATACGTAGAATAGTAAAATATAAATTACGATTAGTATGGCAGCAAGTAAAACACCACCAGCTATTGCCACAATTTTAATAATTGTAGATGTTTTCTCATCTGATAGCTTTTGATATTCTGCTTCTGCATTAGTTAATTTATTTGAATTAGTAATTAAGGCTTTTTCTTCATCGGTAAGTGCATTATAAACATTTCTTGCTGCATCTATTTTTTCCTTATACTCGGCTGTTAATTCAACTGCGCCAATAGAATTTAAAACCCTATATGCATAATCGACATCTAAATATGTTTTCTCCTTATTTTCTAATTCCTCATACTTCGTAACAAAAGTCTTTTGATCAGCTGTTAAAACTTTATATGAGGCTTTTGCTGCATCTATTTTTTCCTTACATTCATTAGTATATGTAACATCACCAATTTCATCAATTTTAGCATCAACAGCATCGGCCTTAGCCTTATTTAATGAAATTACTGCATAACCAGTTTCAGCATTAACAAGTATATTAAGATTTGTAACAAGTGGCTTTTGTTCTTCAGTTAAGGCATCATAAGCCGCTCTTGCTGCATCTATTTTTTCTTTTGATTCTATAGTTACTTCACCAATAGCGTTAATTAGTCCTTCTACCTCTAAAGCTAAATTGTTGTTAGTAACTAATTCAGCATATCTTGCCTCAGCATTAGTTAATGTCTCATAATTTGAAACTAAATCCTTTTGAGGATCAGTTAGGGCATCATAAGCCGCTCTTGCTGCATCTATTTTTTCCTTTGATTCTTCAGTATACGAAACCTCGCCAATCGCATTAATCGCATCCTCTACTGGAATAGCCATATCCTTATTAGCACGTAATGTTGCATATTCATTTTCAGCATTTTCTAATGCTTCATAATTTGTAACTAAGGTCTTTTGCGAATCAGTTAGGGCGTTAAATGCACTTCTTACTTCATTTAATTTATCCTTTGAATCTAAAGTTATCTCACCAATAGAATCAATTGCCAAAATTACAGCCTTAGCTTTTTCATCATCAGTTTTACGTGAAGCATATGTAGCCTCAGCATTAGTTAATGTTTCATAATTTGTAACTAAAGTTTTATATCGATCATTAAGTCCATCATATGAAGCTCTTGCAGCATCTATTTTTCCCTTTGATTCTTCAGTATATGAAACATCACCAATTAAATTAATTGCAGCCTTTACATCATCAACTAATTTAACATTTGACTTTGCAAGCTCTAAAGCTTGGTTAAGAATTTCTGTACTTTCAGCAATTTCAGCCTTTGTTTTTGTGCTTATGATAACATCAGCTTTCGCAGATAAAATATCCATAGATAATTCTAGAGCGATATATTTATAATCAGTTTTTATAGAATTATCATATTCGGTTGCTTCAGCAATTTTATCACTTAATAAAGTCTTATCAGCTTCTATTATAGATGCTTTTACTTGAAATACTTCATCGATATCGTTACCATCAATTTGTAATTTAATAAAGATAGTATATACACCAATTTCAAGTCCCTTTGGAGTGTATTCTGACCAGTATCCATCCTTTATTTTAAACCTATATGTAGCATTTGAATTTTCAGGAATTGTAACAAGCTCTTGTGCCTCACCAGTGTACTCCATATTTTTATTTGGAGTAGGCATATATGGTTTGATTTCTGGAGCATAATCAGCAATTGTTATTTTTTGACTACCTTTAATCGTTGCTAATGGAACTGTAACCGCATAATAAATTGTATGCTCACCAATATCAGTAAATGATGGTGCAGTATCTAAATCATATTTTCCATTTTCTGTTCCATACTTAATGGTATATTCTACTGGGAAAGTAGAATCAGGTACAAAAGTATGTGGGTCTTCATCATAAGTTACAGAATAGTCTTTCGCATTATACGTATATACTGCGTTATTCCCTGATTTACCTAATGTTATACCCATATGAGACACTAACATATCATTAACTTTATCAGGGTTATTACGAGCGTAGAAATTTTTAAAAATACCATTTTTTATTTGGTCAAAACCAATTTTTGAAGTATCAGTAAATTTGCCAAGAACATCAATTTCGTTATTAGTAACTGACATATCTGAGGCAGTACCAGCTTTTAATTTATTTCCATAAATATAAATATCACTAGTAGCATCCTTATCACCTAAGTTAAGTTGGTTTTCTACTAATATTCCTGCAGGAGCATTAGTAGAACTATTATCTGAAATTCTAGAGTTTCCTGCTATTCGTATGTTTTGATTATTTTTGCCATTATATACACCACCTGCAGCACCATCTGCAACATTACCTATAATAGAAGTATTTTCTAATAAAACGCTCTGATTATTGTTGGTAGATATGTTTAAAGCGCCACCATTACCAGTTGTACTATTACCGATTATATTTACCCTACGAAGTGCAAGATCACTATTATTTACATATATAGCACCACCAGTTCCTACACCATGTCCACCAGTAATATATCCACCTTTAATTTTTGGAGAATCATTAGGAAGGGTATCATCTACTATTCCAAGGCCATTTTCATCAATTTTATATTTATGTTCTTGAGTTTGGCATTCTACAATTTGAAGAGATGCCTCTTCAACCTTAATTACATTGCCGTTAACAGAATCAGCCAATTTTATAGAATGGCCATTTAAACATAATCTTACGCCCCATATATGAGTTGGAACTTTCCATGTTTCATTTAATATTACATCTTGAGTTAGATAATAAAATCCTTGGCTAGTTGGTAAACTATCTGATTTGTTCCACGGATCATAATTGGCAGAATCACCAGAAAATTCATGCTTATGTTGAGGTAGCGGCTCTGCATGTAAATTAATCTTGTCAAAAGTACCTGCTAAAAGAACAAATGCAAAAAACAAGAATATTCCAATTGTTAATTTTTTAAAAAGTGATTTTTTCATATATACCACTCCTCGCTTTTTATAAAACATCTTTTAAACGTTATTCATCATTTTATATTTTATCAAATATACTGCAACAAACCTGCAACAATATATTAGAAAAAAACTAATGCCTTAAATTTTGACATTAGTTCTTATTATTTAAAATTAAATTATTATGCTGATTCAATTGATTTTTCATCACTTACAATAGAAAAATCAATTTTATTATCTTTTTCTACTAATTGTAAATCATCTTCAATTTCATTTTCATTTTCTATAGCGGCAGATTTTGGAACTCCAAGATCCTTTGGCAATAAATCATTAATAGTTTTATTGATTTCGCCTCTAATCTTCATATCATCTTGTTCCATCTTGTTAACAACGCTTAATGTATCTAAAACCATATTAGCTCTCTTTTGTCTTAATGAATCCATTTTATTAATTGGCTTACCACCTCTATTAACATGAGTCATATAAGCTTCAGCTTTAGCTTTAAGGTTATCTTTATTTAAATAGTTTTTCTTAGTAGGATCATTATAATCCTTTAAGGCAGTCATATATTCTTTAAATTCAGTTGATGGCTTTCTAAATATTCTTGCGAAGAATCCACCCTTCATTTCAGTTTCAACATCATCCATATTAAACTGATTGCCACGCTTATTACCAAGTCTTTCCTGGAATTCAGCTCTATATCTATCTTGGAAAGCCTTAGAAACTTCATTTAATTTTAAAATTTCCGCATTAGTTCTTTCAACTACAGTAATATTAGGTTTTCCTTCTACTACAGAATAAGCACCAACTAGTGTTTGTTTATTAGTTTCTGGATCTGTTTGAACAAATTTATATTTTAAGAAGACATCTTTACCAACCTTTACACCCTTTTCGGCAAGCTTTTCATAGAATACTTTTGCTGGAACATTCCTATCAAAATCGCCTCTTTGGCCTCTTAATACGTTTAGAATACCCTTAGGTGGTCTTTCAACATTAAATACTTGTTTAGCATTTTTATAAACAAGGGCAGCTTTATCTTTTGATAATACAGGTAAAGCGAAGAAGTCATCGCTTTCTGCTTCAGGAATGTATGATGAAACAGTGTTAATATTTTGAACCATACCTTGCATTGATTCTTTAGCTTCTTGTAATTCTGGTGAAGCACCAAAATGCATTTGACCGAAGAAACCACCGAATTCGTTTGCTTCCATACATAAAGCCATGTTATCACGGTAAAATTCAGCTGATTTTACTTTAGAAGTACTTATTTCGATTAATGGCGTAGGATCATAATTCATTAAATTTTTAACTCTATTATGTGCCATTTCAACTGGATGATCAGCATAGGTCTTAAGTAAAGTTTTATTGTATTCTTTAGCTTCAGGTGTACCATCAGTCTTAAGTAAAAATTTAATACTTCTATTTAAAAAGTCTTCTTTAAATTCAAGGCCAGGTCTAGCTTCATCAAATGCTTTATCATAAGCTTCGTCTTTAGCCTTGATTTCTTGAGAGATACGGTATCTAGCCACCATTTCCTTATCATTTAATCTTTCTTCAAGCTTTAGTGATTCATCATCAACATCTAGTTCAGTTAAACCCGCATTTTTAAATAATTCATTATATTTGGCAATATAATCTTTAAATTTAACTCTTATCGCTTCTTTTTCTTCTTCTGTTAATGGTTTATATTCATTAGGCATAATTATAACCCTCCTATGCTTTTATTTGACTGTATTGTAACATATCTACTGCCACAAACGTGCAACACAAAAGAAAAACACAAGAATTTCTCCTTGTGTTAGCTTCTTTTAATTTGTATCAGATAGGGCATTTAGACTATCTATAGTTATCTTATCTAGATCAATTTTAGGATAACTATTGATATCATTTATCATTTGTGCGCCTTCACCTGATGAAATGTGGTTAAAATAAAACCCACCCTTATTTACATAATATTTTGTAATACTTACTCCAGTAATGTCTTGATAAGATATTTCAACAAGTATTATTCTATTTAATCCATTTTTAGCGTTAATATTCATAACTTCTACTAATAAATTAAAATAGGTGCTGAAATTATTATCTTTAGACATTTTTGCAACGCTTCCTTTATTATTTCCATATTGGAAGCCTTCAAAGTAGTCATTTACAAGACATTTTTTAGAAAAATTTTTATCCTCAACAGTCCCAAAATAGTCAAATATAGTATATTCTTTAACAACTATATTTTCAGCAAAGCCGCTTTCAATATCAACGATTAATGTCTCTGTTGTTGAAACATCGTTATATTCAGATTGTACATTAAATGCCGGTTGAGCATTAGCCCTTGGTGAACTACTCGGTAATTGAATTACCAAGCATCGATTATGTGATGGTAAACCATCACTCCTCTGGGCCGTTCCAGCCCAATACTGCTACC
>OCTX012219473.1_pt1 | contig 14698 bp, 12 predicted proteins | sample 1539691 | NCBI WGS metagenome assembly OCTX01 (sample SAMN02144231, study PRJEB22623) | gut metagenome | biome: sheep rumen | host: Ovis aries | place: New Zealand | reverse complement strand
GATTCTGCGAATGCGCCTTACGGAACAAAGAGCGAGGAAGAGATCCGGCGCCTGACGCTGACGCATGCCCGGAGGCTGTACCGGATGTCCATCAAGGCGCTGGTGATCGCATGCAATACTGCGACAAGCGCTGCGATCAGGCCGCTCAGGGAGATCTACACGGATATTCCGGTGATCGGGATTGAGCCGGCCCTGAAGCCGGCAGTTCTCAGCGGGAAACATCCCAGGGTGCTGGTGATGGCTACCCCGCTGACGGTACAGGGCAGCAAGTTTCACCATCTTCTGGACCAGTACCGCGAATGGGGCGATATAACCGCTCTTCCCTGTCCCGGGCTGATGGAATATGTGGAGAAGGGGGACCTTAACGGGCCTCAGGTGCGCAGCTGCCTGGAGGAGCTGCTGAAGCCTCAGCTTGAGAAGGGAGTGGACGCGATCGTACTGGGCTGTACCCATTATCCCTTTGTCCGTCCTCTGATCCGGGAGATCGCGGGGGAGCAGGTACAGATCCTGGACGGCGGCGGGGGAACCGCCCGTGAACTGCAGCGCAGGCTTGCCGGGATGGATCTTCTGACGGACCGGAAAGAAAAAGGAGATATCTGCTTTCTGGAGAGCCTGCCGGAGCGGATCAGTCTGTGCAGGGCACTGCTGGGGATGCCGTAAAAAGCGGGCGGAGAACCGCGGGCATCCTTCAGCAAAGCTGTCCGATGTCCGTTCGCTCTCAAATGTCTGCTCATGCAGGGATGGCAGTGTACTGGTTGTACTTCTTACGATACCTGTAACCAGATGTCTGCTCATGCAGGAATGGCAGCCGCTTTCAGGCTTTTTCACACAAAAAGAACCGCCCTCTGAGGGCGGTTCCTGCTTTATCAGGCTTCCTTATCTTTTTTGAAGCTGAACTTTTCATACCATTTTTTCTTCACGGGCGGTTTTTCAAGCTGTCCGCGGATGGCTTTGACATCCATGATATAGATACCGGAGATGACAGCCTTGACTTCCTTTTTAACCGGAATCAGCGGATAAATCTTCTGATCGGCAACCAGGGTCATGATTCTGCCCTGCACACGGGCTTTCACGATCGGCATCTTTGAGCGGCGCATCAGCTTCGGCGTCTGGTCGATGACGATCTGGGGCAGACCCGAATCCTTCATCCGCAGCATTTTTTTATCTATGACCAGCATCGAAACAGTCTGTTTCGTCGCCTCCATCTGCGCTTCTGACTCTGCCTGACGCTTCTGCAGGCGCTTTCCCCAGAAATAAAGGACGACGAGCGCCACGATCAGTACGGCTAAAATGACCAGCAATACTATGGTAACAGTTGACATAAGGACCCTCCTGGACAGACAATTGATGCCGCGGCGCACTTTCACGCTCTGCCGCAATGCACTTAGGGAATTCTATCATCATTTGTGTAAAAAGGCAAGAATTGTGTTATACTATTCCCGGCTCCAGAAAGACTGGCTCTGATACAGAGCTGCGTACTGCCGGTCAGAGGAATTCTGATCTGTACATCTGTGAAAGAAAGGAATTTTGACATTTATGAAAAAACTTACAATGATGGCGCTGCTTGCATGCTGCACGGCAGCAGTCTGTGCGGCTCCGGCTGCGGCGGCAGAGACCGAGGCGGATGTTTTTTATGATGAAACCGAAGAAGGCGCGGTCTATGATGAGACGGAAGCAGAGACGGAGGAAGAACCGCTTCTTGCTCCGGTATATGATATCGGGGACTATATGGAGATCAATGATGAGGACTATAAGGACCTTACGATCGAAGTGGCCCCGCCTGTACAGGTATCCGAAGAAGAGGTCCTGTCTTATATGATCAGTGAGGTTGAGGCGGCGGATCTGTATGAGGAGACCACCGAGGGCGTCGTGGAAGATGGCGACCTGGTCAACATCGACTATGTGGGAACAAAGGACGGAGAAGCCTTTGACGGCGGCACGGCGGACAATTACGATCTGGAGATCGGATCCGGCTCCTTCATCGACGGTTTTGAGGAAGGCCTGATCGGACAGGAGATCGGCGATACCGTTGAGCTTCCGCTCAGTTTCCCCGAAGATTACTGGAATGAGGATCTGGCAGGCGCGGAGGTGATCTTTACCGTCACCATCAACGCCGTCAAGAAGCTTCCGGAGCTGACCGATGAGATTGCCGGGAAGGTTTCCGAAGGCAAATTCAAAACTCTGGCCGAGTATGAAGAATCCGTAAGGGCCATGTTACAGGAAAACTATGATATGGAAGCAAAGACGGAGAAGTATACGGCTCTGATGAACCAGCTGGTTCAGATGTACAAGCCGGACGGCTATCCGCAGGAGTACATCGATTACTATGTGAAAAGCAATCTTCAGCAGTTCCGCTCGGAAGCCAAGATGTACGGGATGGAGCTGGAGGAATACCTGTCTTCGAATTACGGAGTGGATGTGGATTACATCACCGGCTATTTCACCGAGTACGCGAAGTCCCTGCTTACGCAGGACATGATCCTGGGAACGATCGCCGAGAAGAACGGCATCAGCATTACAGATGCTGAACTGGACGAAATAATCGCCGAATACGCGGAGCAGTACGGAATCTCCGTCGAAGAGCTGAAGGCGATGAGCGATATGACCCTTGTCCGCAACGGGCAGCTGGACACCAAGGTGCTTGACTGGCTGCTTACGGTGACCGATGTCAAAGAGGTCGAGGAGACGGAAGAAGAATTCGAGTTTGATCTGACCTTCGATGAGACAGAGGATGAGGCGGACGCTTTATCGGATGAGACAGAGGACGGCGCGGAAGAGGAAGTTGCTTTTATTGATGATACCGAGGCTGAATAAGGTACTGTTATGAAAAAAGTAAGATTATTTGCGTGTCTGCTCGCTTGCCTGCTGGCGGCCTGTCCCCCATGCGGACCGGCGTCTGCCGCTGAGACAGCGGCCGCTCAGCCCGGGACGGCCGGGCAGGAGGAACTGCCGCCCGAAACCGGGGAAGAGACGGAACAGGATGCCCTGAAAGAAGAAGTTTCAGAAGCCCTGGCTGCGGGAATCCGACCGGAATACAGGGCGCTCGACTGTGTTGAGATCAGCGGCGAGGCCTACAAAGGGATTGAGATCAGTCTCTATCCCGCAGCGGATTCTTCCGAAGAGGCGCAGACCGCGTACTGGACAGAGGTGGACACTGCCATTATGACCAGGCTGTTCAACCTGTATCCGATAAAGGAGTACCCCGCGGCGCTTCTGGAATATGTCACCGGCAGCCTGGAAGAAAGCTACAGGCAGTACGCGGATATGTACGGCCTGGATTTCGGACAGTTTCTTTCTTCCTATCTGAATATGGATGAGGAAACCTTTCTCAGGGAGACGGATGAAGCGGCAAAACAGACCCTTCATCAGGAGATTCTTCTCAAGGCCATAGCCGAGAAAGAGAATCTGACGGTGTCCGATCAGGAATATGAGGACGGCTGCGCTCTGTATGCCGTGAAATACGGCTATGATTCGGCGGACGCCCTCAAGGCGGCATTCGATGAGCCTACGCTCAGGATCAGCCTTCTGATGGACAAGACGCTCGATTTCCTGGAAAAGGAAGCACATATCCACGAGATTATTGAGACGGAAAGTGAGTCTGAGGCCGAAACGGAAGCGGAATCCTGACTGTCAGCAGATATCTGAACAGAACTTCCTGTGAGCCTGGCGATGGAAGCCTGAACTCACAGGAAGTATCTTTATCTGCCGCGAACTTGCGGATGATCCGGAGGGAAACACTGCTGTGTGAGCAGCTGCTGTGCGATCCGGAAAAACAGGTTTTCAGGGCAGCACGGATATTAACAGTGCTTCCGGCTTTCAGCCGGGCTGTCAGCGGGCAGAAATTGTCTAAAGAGTTCATACTATTTGTACAATTTGCCGGTTGACACAGACAGGGACTGAGAATACAATAACGTGAACCTACATGCAGAGGGGATATGACACTGCCTCTGGTGTAAAAACCATGGGCAGGGACTGGTTACCTGCCTCTTTTCATGCATAACAGGGCTGCAGCCGGGCAGGTCCGGCTGAGCCGGAAATGAAGGCCTGCGGAAGCGGGAGATGAACCGGGCACAGGCCGCCATCACAGGAGGAGAGAGTATGAGAGAATCTGACGGGGCGATTCGGGACGCCAGACAGCTGGGCATCCCGAAGATGCTGATTCTGGGACTGCAGCACATGTTTGCCATGTTCGGGGCTACGATTCTTGTTCCGATTCTGGTTGCGAGTTACTTCAGGGACGCATGCGGCGAAGCGCCGTCTGCCGGACTTACGGTAGCCGTGACCCTGTTCTGCGCGGGCGTCGGTACGCTGCTGTTTCATGTATGCGCAAAATTTAAGGTTCCGGCATTTCTGGGTTCCTCTTTCGCATTCCTGGGCGGCTTTGCCACAGTCGCGAATCTGAAGTCCGGGATATACGAGAATATGAGCGTCAATGACAAGGCAGCCTATGCCTGCGGCGGTATCGTGATCGCGGGTCTTCTGTATCTGCTGCTGGCCGTGATCATCCGCGCGGTGGGAGTGAAGAAGGTCATGCATTTCCTTCCTCCTGTTGTGACCGGACCGGTTATCATCTGCATCGGTCTTTCCCTGGCCGGCTCTGCGATCAACAATGCGAAGACCAACTGGTTTCTGGCGCTGATTGCTCTTGTGGTTATCATTGTTTTCAATATCTGGGGCAAGGGAATGTTCCGGATTATCCCCATTCTGATGGGTGTTGTGATCGCCTACGCGGCTGCGCTGATCATGAACGCGGCAGGCATGACCAACCCGGACGGTTCGGCGATTCTTGATTTCTCCCAGCTGGCGTCGGCCGCCTGGATCGGTGTTCCTCATTTCCAGCTGGCAAAGTTTGATCTTACGTCGATCCTGGTTATGGCGCCGATCGCTGTCGCGACCATGATGGAACATGTCGGCGATATCTCAGCCATATCCGCGACGACCGGGAATAACTTCCTGGCTGATCCGGGACTTCACAGAACACTGCTGGGCGACGGACTCGCGACTTCTCTTGCGGGCTTTATCGGAGGCCCGGCAAACACGACCTACGGTGAGAATACCGGCGTTCTGGAACTTTCCAAGGTCTATGACCCCCGTGTGATCCGTCTTGCCGCATTCTATGCGATCATCGTCAGCTTCATCCCGAAGCTTTCCGACCTGATCGGAACCATGCCCAGTTCCATCATCGGCGGAGTATCCTTCATGCTTTACGGTATGATCTCCGCGATCGGCGTGCGCAATATCGTTGAAAATAAGGTTGACCTGACCAAGTCCCGCAATCTGATTATTGCGGCCGTCATCTTCGTATGCGGACTCGGCTTTACAGATGGAATTACCTTCCATGTCGGAGGGGCTTCCATCACCCTGACCGCGCTTGCCATCGCGGCGATCGCAGGCATCGTACTCAATGCGGTCCTTCCGGGCAACGACTATGAGTTCGGCGTGAATGAAGCAGGCGACGAAAACCGCGGCATCCACAATGTCTGATTCTGTTTAAGAACTGAAACCATATTGAAACAGGCTTACAGGTCCTGCCGGCTGATATAAGATCAGCGGCGGGGCCTTTTACTATTCACGGCCCTCCACACATGAGGCCTCCGACCATCCGTGCTGCGCACGTATGACGCATCTTCGATGCTTCTGTCGGAGGCTGTTGTGGAGTTCCTGCTTCGCAGGCCATTTTTGAAATCAGAACCTGTTTCTTACTTGCAAGCACGACGAACCAGAACCTGATTTCAAACAGGCCGTGAATAGTAACCTTGTCCGATTGCACATTCCTCTGTTGACATGAAAAAGCGTTCAATGCTATGGTAGGTTTGAATCTGAAGACATATCTTCTGGAGTGAAAAAGTTATGGTGGATAAGACAAATTGGAGTACGGAGTTTCAGAAGCGCTTTGACGCTCGTTACGATGAACTGAAATGGCTTTACTGTTCCCTGTACGGGGAAGATTATCAGGCCCTGGACTGGCTGACGGCGGCCATGGCCGATTTTTATGAGGAACGCAGTGAATCCCTGAAAAAACTTGACCGGGAGCGGGAGGCCAATCCCGGCTGGTATAAAGGCAACGACCTTCTCGGCATGATGATGTACGCGAACCTGTTCGGCGATACGCTGCAGGGCGTGCGCAGCAGGCTGGATTATATCAAAGGCTGCGGCGTGAACTATCTTCACCTGATGCCGCTTCTGGACAGCCCCGAGGGGCGCGACGACGGCGGCTACGCGGTGGCGGATTTCAGAAAGGTGAAGCCGGAGCTGGGCACCATGGAAGATCTGGAAGAACTGACGAATGACTGCCATGAGGCCGGGATCAGCGTTGCACTCGACTTTGTCATGAACCATACGAGTGAAGACCACATCTGGGCAAAGCTGGCGCGGCAGGGCGACGAAGCGGCAAGAAGCCGCTATTTCTTCTATGATAACTGGACCGTCCCGCTTCAGTATGAGCGGACGATGCCGCAGGTTTTCCCGACGACCGCGCCGGGCAATTTCACCTGGCTTCCCGACTGTCAGCAGATTGTCATGACAACCTTCTATCCCTACCAGTGGGACCTGGATTACAGGAACTGCATGGTCTTTAATGATATGACGGCGAACATGCTCTATCTGGCAAACCGCGGAATCGATGTCATGCGCCTGGATGCAGTTCCCTATATCTGGAAAGAGCTGGGGACCAACTGCCGCAATCTTCCCCAGGTGCACACCATCGTCCGCATGATGAGGATCATCTCCGAGATCGTCTGTCCGGGCGTTCTTCTGCTCGGCGAAGTGGTCATGGAGCCGTCGAAGGTTGTTCCCTATTTCGGAAGCGTTGAAAAGCCGGAGTGCCATATTCTTTACAATGTGACGACCATGGCAAGTACCTGGAATACGGTGGCGACCAGGGACGTGGGGCTTTTAAAGCGGCAGCTTGACCAGGTGGCGGCTCTGCCGAAGGACTATGTTTTCCAGAATTATCTCAGATGCCATGACGATATCGGCTGGGGCCTGGATTATGACTGGCTGAAACAGTTCGGGATCGATCAGGTTGCCCACAAGAAATATCTGAATGATTACCTGACCGGAAAATGGTACGGGAGCGATGCCAGGGGCGAGCTCTACAATGATGACCCGAGGCTGGGCGACGCGCGCCTGTGCGGAACTACCGCCTCCCTCTGCGGGCTGGAGGCGGGCCTGTATGAGAAGAACAAAGCCAAGGTGGAGAAAGCGGTCATGTGCGACCTGATGCTGCACGCCTGGCTGTTCACCCAGAGCGGGATTCCGGTTCTGTATTCCGGTGACGAGATCGCCCAGGAAAATGACTACAGCTATAAGGAGGATCCCCTGAAGTGCGCGGATTCCCGTTACCTGCACAGAGGAAAGTTCCCGTGGAAAAAATGGGAGGAAAAGGATCCTGTCTCCATGCGGATTTTCAACGCTCTGAAGGAGATGGAAAAGATCCGGGCAAGCTATGAGGTATTTTCAGGGCAGGCGGGCGTAGAGACGCTTGAGACCGGCTGCGCCAGCGTCCTTGGAGTGCTCCGTTATGCCGGTTATAAGCAGCATCTGAGAGCTTTCTTCAATTTCAGCGAGTACACCCAGTATCACTGGACCATGCCTGACGAGGAGGCGGAACAGTTCGTGGATCTCTTTACCGGGCAGAATATGAAGGAGACCCATGGAGAGATTCCGCCTTACGGCTACCGCTGGTATCTGAGAATTGACAGGACGCTGACGGAAGAGAAGCCGGCTGCAGACACTGCCGGCAAAGAGGACACGCCTGAGAAGAAAAAAACTGCGCCGAAGAAGGCAAAAACTGCACTGAAAAAAGACAGCATGAAGGAAGTGTCGAAGAAAGCAAAAGCCGCGCTGAAGAAAGACAGTGCGAAGAAAAAAACACCGAAGAAGACAGGGAAAGCTGCAGCCGGAAAAGAAGCTCCCGCGGATGCGGAGCAGGGTGCGGACGGGATGGAGGAATGATGCAGGAGGAGCAGAAGGATATAAAGATCAGCAGGATGCTGGAGGATGTGCGCAGGTATGAGGAAGATATGAGCGGAAGGATTCCGCCCGCTGAGCGGCCCGCGTTCCATCTCTCATCCAGGGTAGGCTGGATGAACGACCCGAATGGTTTTTCCTTTTATAAAGGAAAATATCATCTCTTTTATCAGTACCACCCCTTCAACACGGTATGGGGCCCCATGCACTGGGGACATGCTGTGTCGGAGGATCTGCTGCACTGGGAATACCTGCCCGCGGCACTGGCTCCGGATGAGGATTATGACAGGGACGGATGTTTTTCCGGATCAGCCATAGAACTTCCCGACGGAAGGCAGATGCTGGTCTATACCGGCGTCACCAATGAGGAGCAGGAAGACGGAACTGTCAAGGGCGTGCAGAAGCAGTGCCTCGCTTTCGGAGACGGCCTGAATTATGTGAAATATGAAGGAAATCCTGTTCTGACAGAGGAGGATTTCCCGGAGGGAGGCAGCAGATTCGAATTCCGTGACCCGAAGGTCTGGCAGGCGGAGGATGGAAGCTACCGTATGGTGACATGCTGCGCGACCCCTTCCAGGGATGGCCGGATCGTCGCATTTTCCAGTATGGACGGGATTCACTGGAGCAAGGGAAGGATCCTCGTCCAGAACAATGAGCGCTTCGGAAAGGTCTGGGAATGTCCCGAATTCTTCCGCCTGGACGGGAAATGGGTCCTTTTGACCAGTCCCATGGACATGCTTCCCGAGGGCTTTGAGTATCATAACGGGAACGGAACCCTGTGCCTGATCGGTGATTACAATGATGCCGACGGGATCTTTACGCCCCAGCATGACCAGTCGATCGACTACGGCATCGATTTTTACGCGACGCAGACGGTGCTTGCGCCGGACGGACGGAGAATTATGATCGCCTGGATGCAGAACTGGGATACGACGCCGGGCTATAGGATCAGCCCCACCAGCTGGTTTGGCCAGATGACGGTTCCCCGGGAGCTTTCGGTGAAAAACGGCAGGCTTTACCAGCTGCCGCTGAGGGAACTTGAGAACCTGCGCCGCGGCTGCGTGAACTTCCGGAACGTTTACGTGAACGGCGAGATGGAGCTGGAGGGCGTGAAAGGCCGCTGCGTGGACATGGAACTGGAGATCCGTCCGGCGGACAGCGGGGCTGTTTACAATAAATTCGCTGTAAAATTCGCGGCGGGAGGAAGATACTATACGACGCTGAGCTTCCATCCCCGGGACCGGATCATGAAGATTGACCGCAAGTTCTCCGGCTCCCGCAGGGCGATTATTCACCAGCGCAGGGCCAGGGTCAGCAGCGAGGGAGGCGTTCTGAAGATGAGACTGATTCTGGACCGTTTCAGTGCCGAGATTTTCCTGAACGACGGTGAACAGGTCATAACGGCAAACCTTTATACCGACCCGTCGGCGGAGGGGATCAGTTTTCTTTCGGAAGGTGCTGTCTCGATGAACCTTGTCAAATATGATCTTGTAAGATAGAATTATAATAACAGTCCGCGGCGGCAGGATGCCGCGGAGATATGCTTTCAGACATGTGCGGAAGGAGATAGTCATGGCTAAGTCATATGATGTGGTCGCTCTGGGGGAACTTCTGATTGATTTTACGGAGACCGGATTCAGCGCGCAGGGGAACCCCCTGCTGGAGGTGAATCCTGGCGGCGCGCCCTGCAATGTTCTCTCCATGCTGGAAAACTGGGGAGACAGGACAGCTTTTATCGGCAAAGTAGGGGATGATATGTTCGGCCGTCTTCTCACAGAAGCTGTTCAGAGCGTCGGAGTGGATACAAAAGGCCTCTGTGTGGATCCGGCAGTGCATACGACACTTGCTTTTGTCCATACCTATGAAGACGGGGACCGCGATTTTTCTTTCTACAGGAATCCGGGAGCGGATATGATGCTGAAGAAGGAAGAGGTGAATCTGGAACTTTTGAAGGATACCAGGATTTTCCATTTCGGAACCCTCTCCTCCACGCACGAAAAAGTGCGGGAAGCGACCCGTTTCGCCCTGGCTGAGGCAAAGGCGGCCGGGGCCGTGATCTCCTTTGATCCCAACCTGAGAGAACCCCTCTGGGACGACCTCGAGGATGCGAGAAGAGAGATCGACTATGGCCTGAGACATTGCGACGTACTGAAGATTTCGGACAATGAAGTGGAGTTCATGTGCGGAACGGATGACTATGATAAGGGTGCTGCGCTCCTGAAGGAGAAGTACAATATCCCGCTCATCCTCATCACGCTCGGGAAAAACGGCAGCAGGGCCTACTACAGGGATCTGCGCGTGGACGCGGCTCCTTTCCTGCAGAAGAATACCATCGAGACGACCGGAGCCGGGGATACCTTCTGCGCCACATCTCTTCACTATGTTCTGAAATACGGGATCGACGGCTTCAATGAGGAAAAACTCAGAGAACTCCTTGTTCACGCGAACGCGGCCGCGTCCCTGATCACAACCCGCAAGGGCGCCCTGAAGGTAATGCCGACGGCGGAGGAAGTGAACGCACTGGCATCGCAGGCCTGACGGCGGAAAGGAAAGCGGGACTGAATACGGCGTAGAAACCTGCCGCAAGGAGGTTTCAGACATATACTTTTCTCACTCCTGATGACAGCCCTGGCCTTTTGGTCAGGGCTGTCACATGAGATGTATACGGAACTTTTTCCTCAGTCGGGACGGGATTGGATATTTCATGGTGTTTGATATGAAAGCAAGAATGATCAGAATACTCTGCGCGGCCGCGTTCCTTGCCCTGGGACTGGGCGGCTGCAGCAGGAGCCAGATGAACTACCAGATTGCGGAGGCGATCGGGACTGCCGGCATGTACGAGAATAATGAGCCGGTTGAAACGCCGCAGATGGCCGAGAAGCGAAAAGCGCAGGAGGAGTCTGACCGCGCGGAGACGGAGCTGGTATCGGTTCTGGACCGGGCCAGAACGCTCGCCCTCGGATATAATTATGAAGACGCGCTGGAGGTCCTTGATACGATCACAGGCCAGCAGTCCCAGGACGAAAGAGTCCTGGCTGCCCGCAGCGAGTATGAGCAGGGCGGTTCCAGTCTGGAAAAATGGGAGGGCACGATCCCGCATCTGTGCTTCCCCTGCCTGATTGAGGATTCCATGATGGCTTTCGACGGGGACAGCCTGGCCTATACCTACAGCAACAGCATGGTGACGACCCGCGAGTTTAAGCGGATTCTGCAGAGCCTGTATGACAACCATTATGTCCTGATCGACATCCACAGTATCGCCGGACCGGTCACGGACGACAGGGGAACCACGACGGTGGAAACTCTGAATCTGAAGGTTCCGTCAGGCAAAAGGCCGATCATTCTCTCCCAGGACAACCTTACCTATGAGGACGTCAAAAACGGCGACGGCATAGCCACAAAACTGGTGCTGGATGAGGATGGCAAAGTAAAGGCGAAGTATACGGACAGCGGCGGGCATGATCTGGTCGGTGATTACGATTTCATACCGATCCTGGACAGCTTTATCGAAGAGCATCCGGATTTCTCCTATCAGGGAGCGCGCGGAATCGTATCGGTATCCGGCGCCCAGGGCGTCTTCGGATATGACCTGCCGGAAACCGGTGCTGCCGACGGAAACAGCGGCGCGCTGACCTCCTCCAGGCTCACCGCGGCCGACATGACGCCGGAGCAGAAGGCGGTGGCGGATATCAGCGCCGCACTGAGGGCGGAAGGATGGAACATCGCCAGCGCAGGCTGGTCTCACGGATATATGAACAGCATGTCCGCCCAGGAGTTTGTCTCCGAGATCGACAAGTGGATGTCAGGGGTCGGGGTGCTGACAGGGAACGCGGATATCCTCTTTTATCCCTACGGAGCGGAGGTGTCCTATCCGGGCGACAATCTGGATTACCTGACCGGCCACGGCTTCATCTACCTCTGCGGCCTCTGGGCGGATACCGATTACAGGGAGGTCACGGATGAATACATGCGCATGACCAGACGTTTCATCGACGGCTATACGCTCCAGAACGCTCCTCATTATTTCACGGATTTCTTTGTTACGGAAAACGTCCTGGATGAAGACCGGTGAACGGATGAAGCACCGGACTTAAAATCCCGTGAGTGGTGACACTCGTACCGGTTCGATCCCGGTCGCCGGCAATCGTAGAAGCCTCTGAAATGCCTTTAGAATGGATTTTCAGAGGCTTCTTGCATTATTTCCCGAGCTGAGGAAGCGGCCTTTTCCAGGGGCGGATTTCTCATGAAAATCGACCATGAAGCGGCAGAAACAGAAGATCTTTTTTTACATTGACTTGCTTTCATGTGCTGTGATATAATTTTCGGGCGTATGGAAGCGGATCAGAGGAGACGATCCTCTTTCTGATCCGGAAAACAGTAATAAGCGGCTGTTTTCTGCGACACTTTAGAAAGAGAGCGAGGTGGAAGTTGTGCGTACACGAATCACATTGGCATGCACGGAATGCAAACATCGTAACTACAACTTGACGAAAGAGAAGAAAAACCATCCCGAGCGGATGGAAGTTAAAAAGTACTGCCCTTTCTGCAAGAGACACACAGCACACAAGGAAACAAAGTAAGCGTCTGATCGATTCGTTTTGAGGTAGGAATTATGGCGAAAGAAGAAGGTTCCAGAGCAAGAACCTGGTGGGAAGGTGTCAAAGGAGAATTCCGGAAGATTATCTGGCCCAGCCAGGATGATCTTGTGAAGCAGACCACCGTGGTAACAGTGGTATCGATCATTCTCGGCATAATCATTGCTATCCTGGATTACCTGATCCAGCATGGCATTGACTGGCTGATCAGCTTGTGAACAGTTTCCTTGCACATGCGAAAGACAGGGTGATGAGATGGCAGAAGCGTACTGGTATGTAGCCCACACTTATTCCGGATATGAGAACAAGGTCAAGGCCAATCTTGAGAAGATGATCAAGAACCGGAACCTGGAAGAGCAGATCTTCGAGGTACGCGTTCCGGTCCAGGAAGTGGTCGAGATCCGGAAGACGGAAGACGAGGGTACTGAGAAGGTAGAATATACCGAGAGCGGAGAGCGGAAGCCTCCGAAAAAGAAGAAAGCACCGGTTCAGAAGGTCGTCAAGAAGAAGCTCTTTCCCGGATATGTGTTTGTTCATATGATTATGAACGAAGACAACTGGTACCTGGTAAGGAATACCAGGGGAGTGACCGGTTTTGTCGGTTCCGAGCCCACCAGGCCGGTTCCGCTTACCGAGGAGGAGATGCTGAACCTCGGCGTTCAGGCGCCTGCCGTGGCACCCGGATTCGAGATCGGTGATTCTGTCAGAGTCATTAACAGTGCATGGGTCAACAACCCTGTCGGCGTTATAAGAGAAATCGATGTGAGTAAGCAGACTGTAAAGATCAGTATTCCGGAATTTATGAACGGTACACCGGTCAGCATGGATTTCACGGACATCACAAAGATTTAATCACTTTAGTGGGAGGGACTCCCCGCTAATACCACAAGGAGGTTTATATTATGGCAAAGAAAGTTACAGGATATATCAAACTGCAGATCCCGGCAGGCAAGGCTACTCCTGCTCCGCCGGTCGGCCCGGCGCTCGGACAGCATGGCGTCAATATCGTGCAGTTCACGAAGGAGTTCAATGCGAGAACCGCTGATAAGGGTGACCTGATCATCCCGGTCGTTATCACAGTTTATGCCGACCGCAGCTTCAGCTTCATCACCAAGACTCCGCCGGCTCCGGTACTTCTGAAAAAAGCCTGCAATCTGAAGACTGCATCCGGTACCCCGAACAAGGTTAAGGTTGCCACCATTTCCAAGGACAAAGTACGCGAGATCGCTGAGACAAAGATGCCGGATCTGAACGCAGGATCCATCGAGGCAGCTATGAGCATGATCGCAGGAACAGCCCGGAGCATGGGGATTGTAGTCGAGGATTGACACTTAAGTGGGAGGGTAGATCCCGCGAACACCACCAGGAGGTAAAAAATGAAAAGAGGAAAGAAATACGCAGAAGCTGCGAAGCAGTTCGAGCGTTCCCAGCTTTATGAAGTAAGTGATGCAGTGAGTCTTGTAAAGAAGGTTGCTGTTGCCAAATTTGATGAGACCATCGAAGTTCATATCAGAACCGGCTGCGACGGACGTCATGCAGATCAGCAGATCCGCGGCGCTGTCGTACTTCCCCACGGCACAGGCAAGACCGTCCGCGTTCTCGTGTTCGCAAAGAACCTGAAGGCGGATGAGGCACAGGCTGCCGGCGCGGATTATGTCGGAGCTGAGGAACTGATTCCGAAGATCCAGAATGAAGGATGGCTGGATTTTGATGTTGTAGTCGCTACCCCGGATATGATGGGCGTTGTCGGACGTCTGGGCCGTGTCCTCGGACCCAAGGGCCTGATGCCGAACCCGAAGGCCGGCACCGTGACCATGGATGTCACCAAGGCGATCAACGATATCAAAGCCGGTAAGATCGAGTACAGACTGGACAAGTCAAATATCATTCATGTGCCAATCGGAAAAGCTTCTTTCACAGAAGAACAGTTAACGGACAACTTCCAGACGCTTATGGATGCGATCGTTAAGGCAAGACCGGCGGCGCTCAAGGGCCAGTTCCTCAAGAGCGTAGTCATGGCTCCGACCATGGGCCCGGGCGTGAAGCTCAACCCTGTCAAGTTCGGCTGATTCTCCGGTCAGTAAGATTTGTCGCATTTCAGAGGACCTGCGCTTTGCGCAGGTCCTTTTTAT
>OCTX011358075.1_pt1 | contig 14702 bp, 11 predicted proteins | sample 1539691 | NCBI WGS metagenome assembly OCTX01 (sample SAMN02144231, study PRJEB22623) | gut metagenome | biome: sheep rumen | host: Ovis aries | place: New Zealand | reverse complement strand
TATAACAGCTAAGTAGACAAAACAAATGTCTAGTTTAAATTTTCATATATTTTCATAAAAGAAAAAATATAATTGGAATTTACTAGAAAATAAAAAAGGCGCTATTTCCTAGCGCCATTTATAAATTATCTATTTTCTGGCTTATAGCCTGGCTTTACATATAGTTTATCCATATTAGGAGCAATTTCTTTGTCCCAAACATTAGAAGCCCAATCAGCTTTTTCAACCTCATTAATAGCAATTGAAACATGAGAGACATCACATCCCATTATTTCAGAAATAACATTAGCTACCTTTTCTGCACATAATTTCTTTTGTTCTTCAGTTCTTCCTGGATAACATTTAATATCTACATGTGGCATAATTTATCTCCTTAATTATTCAAATTCAATTGTTGCTGGTGGTTTAGATGTACAATCTAAAAGTACTCTATTTACACCTCTAACCTCGTTTACGATTCTTCTAGAAATAATATCTAAAACATCATATGGAATTCTTGCCCAGTCAGCAGTCATAAAGTCAGATGTTTGAACAGCTCTTAAAGCAATAGCGTAATCATATGTTCTAAAATCACCCATTACACCTACTGATTGCATATTTGTTAAAGCTGCAAAATATTGACCTAAATTACAAGATTTATCAACACCAGCCTTAGCTATTTCTTCTCTATAGATAGCATCAGCATCTTGAACAATCTTAACCTTTTCAGCTGTAACCTCACCAATAATTCTAATGCCTAAGCCTGGTCCTGGGAATGGTTGACGATAAACTAGGTATTCAGGAATACCTAATTCTAAGCCTACCTTTCTAACCTCATCCTTAAATAATAATCTTAAAGGTTCAACAATTTCTTTAAAATTAACTACTGATGGAAGTCCACCAACATTATGATGTGATTTAATAGTTGCTGATTTACCTAAACCAGATTCGATAACATCTGGATAAATAGTTCCCTGAACTAAATAATCAACAGCGCCAATTTTCTTAGCCTCTTCTTCAAATACTCTAATAAATTCAGCACCGATAATTTTTCTTTTTTGTTCAGGTTCAGTAACACCCTTTAGCTTTTCATAAAATCTTTCTTGAGCATTTACTCTAATGAAATTAAGCTTATATGGACCATTTGGGCCAAATACAGCTTCTACCTCATCACCTTCATTTTTTCTAAGTAGGCCATGGTCAACAAATACACAAGTTAATTGTTTACCAACTGCCTTTGAAAGTAATACTGCCGCAACTGATGAATCAACACCGCCAGATAAAGCACAAAGTACCTTACCATCACCAATTTTAGCCTTTAGAGCTTCAATTGTAGTTTTAGCAAAATCTGCCATCTTCCAATCACCCTTACAGCCACATACATCAAGTACGAAGGCTTTTAACATCTTCATACCCTCTTCAGTATGCATAACCTCTGGATGGAATTGAACAGCATAAATTTTTTTCTCTTCATTTTCCATGGCAGCTACAGGACAAGTTTCAGATGATGCTGTAATTCTAAAGCCATTTGGAGCCTTAGATACATAGTCAGTATGGCTCATCCAAACTGAAGTATCCTTTTTAACATTCTTAAATAGCTTTGATGAATTATCTACCTTTATCATCATCTTACCATATTCGCTTTTTGGAGCTGTCTTAACCTCTCCACCAAGTAAATATGAAACTGCCTGACAGCCATAACAAATACCTAAAACAGGTATATTTAAATCAAATAATTTTTTATCAACAAGTGGAGAATCTGAAGCAAATACAGAATTTGGTCCACCAGTAAAGATAATACCCTTTGGATTAAATTCTATAATCTTTTCAATAGGCATATTAAAAGGATGTACCTCGCAATATACATTACATTCTCTTACTCTTCTAGCTATTAGCTGGTTATATTGACCACCAAAATCTAGAACTAACACCTTTTCGTTTTGCATAAATCTCTCCCTATTTTAGTCCTAATCTATTATATATATAATCTACATTAACTAAATAATAATCAAGTGTGAAGCAAGAATCTATCTCTTCGTTTGTAAGCATTGAAGAAACAGTTGGATCTTGTTTTAATAATTCCTTATAATGAGTCTTTGTTTCTAAAGCCTTCATAGCGATAGGTTGAACTGTATCATATGCCTTTTCTCTTACAAAGCCCTTTTCGATAAGCTTATATAAAACTCTTTGAGCAAATATAACACCATGAGTTAAATTAATATCTTCTATCATCTTTTCAGGGAATACAGTTAGCTTATCTAAAATACCCTTAAATCTATTTAGCATATAATCAAGTAGCTCAGTAGCATCAGGTAAAATAATTCTTTCTGTTGCTGAATGAGAAATATCTCTTTCATGCCATAATGCGATATTTTCAAAGAAGGTATCCATATAGCCTCTCATAACTCTTGCACAACCACAGATATTTTCAGATGAAATAGGGTTTCTCTTATGTGGCATTGCTGATGAGCCCTTTTGACCCTTATTGAAGAATTCTTCAGTTTCCTTAACCTCTTGACGGCTTAGATTTCTAACCTCTAATGCCATCTTTTCAAGTTCTGAAGCGATTAAAGCTAAAGTAGACATATAATGAGCATGTCTATCACGTTGTAAAACTTGAGTAGAGATTTTTGCATAATCAATACCTAAATCCTTACAAACATATTCTTCAATTTGAGGTGGAATGTTAGCAAAATTACCAACGGCTCCAGAAAGCTTACCAACCTCAACCTCCTTACATGCGTATTCAAATCTTTCTAGACATCTAGTCATATCTGAATACCATAAAGCCCACTTTAGACCAAATGATGTAATATCAGCATGCATACCATGAGTTCTTCCAATACATGGAGTCATCTTAAATTCTAACGCTCTTCTTTTAATAACAGCCATAATATCTAAAATATCTTTTCTTAGGATATCATTTGCTTGTTTTAATAAATAACCATTAGCTGTATCGACAACATCTGTTGATGTTAAGCCATAGTGAATCCATTTCTTTTCATCACCAAGTGATTCACCAACACATCTAGTAAAGGCTACAACATCATGCTTAGTAACCTCTTCTATTTCCTTTATTCTTTCAACACTAAATGTTGCCTTATCTAATAAAGGTAGATCCTCCTTAGGCACAACTCCAAGCTCTGACCATGCCTTAGCATTTGAAATTTCCACCTTTAAATATGCGTTAAATTTAGCTTCTTCAGTCCAAATTTTACGCATCACTTCTCTTGAATATCTATCAATCATTCTTAGCCTCCATATGTCTAACAAAGCACTCTATAGTGTTTTCAAGTAAACATGTTATAGTCATAGGTCCAACACCGCCTGGAACCTTTGTGATATATGATGCCTTCTTACTTACATTTTCAAAATCGACATCACCACATAATTTATTTGTTTCAGGATTTCTATTTACACCAACATCTATAACTACAGCATTTTCTTTAACCATATCTTCCTTAACAAATAAAGGCTTACCAACAGCCGCAATTAAAATATCTGCTTCCTTAGTAATTTCACCTAAGTTCTTAGTTCTACTATGAGCAATAGTAATTGTAGCATTTCTATCAAGTAAAAGCTTAGCAACAGGAAGACCTACAATATTACTTCTTCCAATTACGACAGCTCTTTTACCCTCAATATCAATAGCGTGGCTATCTAAAACCTCCATAATACCTCTTGGTGTACAAGGAACAATACCAGGCTGTTTTAAATATAAAGATGCCACATTATTTGGATGGAAGCCATCTACATCCTTTGATGGCTTAATGCTATTAATTACATATGTTTGATTAATATGCTTAGGTAATGGTAATTGAACTAAAATACCATCGATATTATCATCATAATTTAAATCTGTAATTATTGATAATAATTCAGCTTGAGTAATATCAGCTGGCTTTCTAATTGTAATATTACCAATACCAACCTCATTACATGCCTTTTCCTTACCTGCAACATATGATTGAGAACCAATATCATCACCAACTAAAATAACTGCCAAGGTTGGCTTTCTACCATATTTGTTTTCAAATTTTAGGACTTGTTCTTTCATTAAGTCCTTTTTTCTTTTGGCTAAATCCTTACCGCTTATCACTATAGCCATTTATAAATCACCTACTACTTCTTATTTTTTATAAGCCTTTGCACCAATGTCTTTACGATGGAATAAATTCTCACATTTAATTTCATCAACTATCTCATTGGCCTTTTTATTAGCTTCCTCTAAGCTCTTACCAAAGGCGTAAGCAAATAATACTCTACCGCCATTTGTTACTAGCTCATTATTATCATTAAATTTGGTACCCATGTGATAAATATTTGGACCAAATCCATTTTCTATCTTATAGCCCTTCTCATAGCTTCCAGGGTAACCCTTAGATGCTAATACTATACCAATTGTATAATCATTTGTCCACTCTAAATTAGGCTTTTTTCCATCAATTACATCATTAAATGCATCATAGATGTCAGATGTTAATCTTGGAAGCACTACTTCAGTTTCTGGATCACCAAATCTAGCATTAAATTCAATAACCTTAATGCCATCCTTAGTCTTCATTAATCCACCATATAAAACACCCTTAAATGGATTATTTTCCTTAACTAAGCCCTTTGCAGTTGGAATCATAATATTATTTAGGGCATATTCATAATCTTCCTTAGTGATAAAAGGAAGTGGTGAATAGGCACCCATACCACCTGTATTTGGGCCTAAATCATTATCATATGCTCTTTTGTGATCTTGAGCCATTTCAAGTGGATAAACATTATTACCATTTACAAAGCACATAAATGAAAATTCAGGGCCTTCTAAATATTCTTCTATAACTACCTTACCATGACCAAATTTATCATTTAGTAGCATATCCTTTAAGGCTTCATCAGCCTCTTTTAAATCATTTGCGATAACAACACCCTTACCAGCAGCTAATCCATCATATTTAATAACTGTTGGGAATGTATTATTTTTAACATACGCTAAAGCTTTATCATATTCCTTAAAAGATTCATATTTAGCAGTCGGAATATTATATTTTGCCATAATTTCTTTAGCATATTCCTTACTAGATTCCATTAAGGCAGCCTTCTTTGATGGACCAAATACCTTAATACCAGCATTTTCTAGCTCATCAACAATACCTAAAGCAAGTGATGCTTCAGGGCCAATTACTACTAAATCAATCTTTTCAGCTAAAGCAAATTCTTTTATTTTTTCAACTTCAGTATCCTTAATATTTACGCACATTGCTAAGCTTGCAATACCAGCATTACCTGGAGCTGCATAAATTTCAGTAACCTTATTAGATTTAGAAAGGGCATGAACTATTGCATGCTCTCTTCCTCCACCACCTACAACTAATACCTTTGCCATAAATCTTCTCCTTAGTGCTTAAAGTGACGCATTCCAGTAAATGCCATAGGAACATTCTTCTCGTTAGCTAAATCGATAGAATCCTGATCCTTCTTTGAACCACCAGGTTGAACAACAGCAACAACTCCATTAGCAATACCATATTCTAATGTATCTGCAAATGGGAAGAATGCATCAGATGCTAAAACTAGGCCTTCCTTTACACCACGAGAATGTGCTTCTTCAATAGCAATCTTAGCTGCACCTACTCTATTCATTTGACCAGCACCAACACCGCATGTAGTACCATTTTTAACTACTACGATAGCATTTGATTTAACGTGCTTAACAATCTTCCAGCCAAAGTCCATATCAGCTAGCTGTGAAGCTGTTGGCTTAGTATTTGTTACAGTCATATCCTCTGTAACTGTCTTTGTTTCTACATCTTGATCTTGAACAAGTAAGCCACCATTTACAGTAACATATTGTTCTTGCTTAGGATAATCACCTAGTTTAAATTCAATTAATCTTAAATCTGGTCTTTTTGCAAAAGCCTTTAATGCACCATCAGTAAAGCCAGGAGCAAGTATTACCTCAAGGAAAATAGATTTGCCCTTCTCACCATGATCAAATTTGATTAAATTTGCAGCCTCCTCATCAATTGTTTGGTTTGTTGCAACAATACCACCAAAAATTGATACTGGATCTGATTCATAAGCCTTTAACCAAGCTTCCTTTAAATCCTTACCAATAGCTGCACCACATGGATTCATGTGCTTTAAGCCCATTGCAAAAGGAACATTACCAAATTCTCTTACAATATTTAATGCTGCATTAGCATCTTGAATATTATTATAAGATAATTCCTTACCTTGTATTTGTTTAGCATTAGCAAGTGAATAGCTTAAATTCTTATTAGTTGCATAAAATTTTGCATTTTGATGTGGATTTTCACCATATCTTAAGCTTTGAACTAAGTCAGCTTCAATGAATAGCTTTTCATTTAAGCCAGCCTTTTCTCTCATATATTTAGCAATCATTGTATCATATTCAGCTGTTAGAGTATAAACCTTAGCTGCAAGCTTTAATCTTGTTTCATATGTTGTATCACCTAATTCCTTAATTTCCTTTAAAACCATATCATAGTCATTAATATCTGATACAACAGTAACAAATTTATGATTCTTAGCAGCTGATCTTAGCATTGATGGTCCACCAATATCGATATTTTCAACTGCATCATCAAATGAAGCACCTGATTCAATAGTCTTTTTAAAAGCATATAAATTAACGCATACTAAATCAATATAGTTTATATTGTGCTTTTCAACCTCTGCAACATGAGATTGCTTATCTCTAACTGCAAGAAGTCCACCATGAACCATTGGATGTAAAGTTTTTACTCTACCATCTAATATTTCAGGGAAGCCTGTAACATCAGAAATATCAATTGCCTTAACACCACCAGCAATTAAAACCTTCTTAGTTCCTCCAGTAGATACAATTTCAAAGCCTAGCTCCTCTAGACCCTTACAAAATTCAACAACACCAGTTTTATCTGTAACACTAACTAACGCTCTTCTCATTTTTAATTCTCCTCACACATCTTTTTGACAACTAAAGGGTATAATTCATGCTCAACCGCATGAATCTTAGTCTCTAGCTCATCTAAATTATCACCATCATAATAAAAAGCACTTTGCTCAATAATCTTACCGCTATCCATTCCGCTATCAACATAGTGAATTGTAACGCCATAAACCTTAACGCCATAATTGAAGGCATCAAGAATACCGTGAGCTCCCTTAAATGATGGTAGTAGGGCTGGATGGATATTAATAATCTTGCCCTCATATGCACCTAAGAAGGTTTTTCCGCATATTCTCATATAGCCAGCAAGACAAATTAAATCAACATCAAGCTCCCTTAATTTTTCAACTATAATCGCCTCATATTCACTTTTCTTATCATAATCTCTAGGATTAAAGATAAATGAATTAATATTGTGATTTTTAGCTCTTTCAATTACATACGCATTTGGATTGTCACAAACCATTAAAACGACCTTAGCATTGATAAAGCCTTCTTCTACCTTATTTACTAAAACTTCAAAATTTGTTCCAGATCCGCTTGCAAATATTGCAATTTTCTTCATTATTTATGAATCTCAACTTTCCCAGCATTATTAGTAACACTACCAATAATATAGGCCTTATCACCATGCTTAGCTAAAATATCGATAACCTTATTGGCATCTTCATTATTTTCAACTGCAATAACCATACCGATACCCATATTATAGATATTAAACATTTCTCTATGATCAACCTTACCATATTTTTCTAAGAACTTAAATACAGGTAAAATTGGCCATGAGCCTTCCTTAATATCTAAGCCCATTTGGTCAGTTAATATTCTTGGAATGTTCTCATCGAAGCCTCCACCAGTAATGTGGGCAACACCGTGAACATCTACATTTTTAATTACATCTAAAACCTGCTTACAATAAATTCTTGTTGGAGTTAGGAATACTTCACCTAAAACACCACCTAATTCCTCATTATAAGCATGAAGATCAAATTTATTATCACTAATAATTTTTCTAACTAGTGAAAAGCCATTTGAATGTACACCAGTTGATGCGATACCTACTAAAACATCGCCAGGTTTAACCTTTGAATCATCAATAAGCTTTGATTTTTCAACAACACCAACTGCAAAGCCAGCGATGTCATACTCACCATCAGCATACATACCTGGCATTTCAGCAGTTTCTCCACCTATTAATGCACAGCCAGCTTGAACACAACCATCAGCAATACCTGATACAATCTTTTCAAGCTTTTCAGGAATAGCATGTCCTAATGCTACGTAATCTAAGAAATATAGTGGTTCAGCTCCTTGAGCTAAAACATCGTTAACGCACATAGCAACAGCATCGATACCGATAGTATCATGCTTATCCATTTCAAATGCTAATTTTAATTTTGTACCAACACCGTCAGTACCAGATACTAGCATAGGCTCCTTATAACCCAAACTAGCTAAATCAAACATGCCACCAAAAGAACCGATACCAGAAACGCATCCTGGTCTATCTGTTCTTTTAACATGCTTTTTATATCTTCTTACTGCTTCATATCCTGCTTCTAGATCTACTCCACCAGAAGCATATGCCTTTGAACCCATCCTTTAAATCTCCTTATGCTAATTTTTGTAATCTTGCATATATTTCTTCATATGCACCCATAACATCGCCTAAATCTCTTCTAAATCTATCCTTATCTAGATGATCATTAGTCTTTGCATCCCATAATCTACAGCAATCTGGAGAAATTTCATCAGCTAATACAATCTTACCATCAGCTGTCTTACCAAATTCAACCTTGAAATCTACAAGCTTAACACCAATTTCTAAGAACATCTTCTTTAATTCTTCATTAATCTTAGCAGTTAAAGCATAGATTTGTTTTAATTCATCATATGATGCAGCACCAACTGCAACAGCATGATGGTCGTTAATTAGAGGATCACCTAAAGCATCATTCTTATAACAAATCTCAAAAATTGTATTCTTTGCTGGTGTACCTTCAGTAATGCCTAATCTTTTAGCCATAGAACCAGCAATAATATTTCTTACAATTACCTCAAGTGGGAAAATATCAACCTTATAGCATAATTGATCAGTATCATTTAATGTCTTAATATAGTGAGTTGGAATACCAGCCTTAATAAGTCTGTTATAAATAATAGTTGTGATCTTATTATTTAATTCACCCTTTTTAGCAAATTGAGCATGCTTAGCACCATTTCCTGCAGTAGCATCATCCTTATAATGCATTACGATGATGTTTGCATCATCTGTTGCGTAAACCTGCTTAGCTTTTCCTTCATAAAGTAATTCTTTCTTTTCCATAATCTTCTTCTCCCCTTATCTTACTTTTTAAAATATTTTACAGCATTTTCAAATATATCTTGCTTCTTATTACCAGAAATATTCTTAAATAAATTCTCTTCATATCTTTCAGAATGTCCCATCTTACCTAGGATTAAGCCATCCTTTGAAATAATACCCTCAATAGCGTAATTTGAGCCATTTGGATTATATGGAGAATCATTTGTGATATTTCCTTCTAAATCAGTATAGCAGAATGCGATTTGTCCATTTTCATATAATTCCTTTGCCATACTTCTTGAAACAACAAATTTACCTTCACCATGAGATACTGCAATGCTATGAAGCTCACCGCCCTCATATGATGAAAGCCAAGGTGATGCGTTTGTCATAACCTTTGTAGTTACAATTTGTGAAACGTGTCTATTGATATCATTTCTAAATAATGTAGGTGAATTCTTATTAACCATACCTAATCTACCATATGGTAATAATCCTGATTTAACTAATGCTTGGAATCCGTTACAAATACCTAGGATTAATCCTTTTCTATCGATTAATCTATGGATAGCATTCATAACCTTTTCTTGATTTAATACATTGGCAATAAATTTACCAGAACCATCTGGTTCATCACCAGAGCTGAATCCACCTGAAAGAACAAATATATCACAGCTATCGATATTTTTTGCCATCTCATTGATAGAATCAAAAATATCCTTACTTGTTAAATTCTTAAATACTGAAACCTTTATTTCAGCACCAGCCTTCTTAAAGGCCTTAGTTGTATCGTAGTCACAGTTTGTTCCAGGGAAAACAGGGAAATATGCAACTACCTTATTCTTATTATTTAATAAATTAACTTCCTTTTGATAAGGCTTGAAGCTATATGATTTATCCTCATTTTTAGCTACATCCTTATAAACCTTAGTAAATTTTTCTCTATTTTCTTCAAATAATTCTTCTAGTTTAAATTTAACATTATTAAATGTGCCATACTTAGAATAATTTGTAGAACCAACTAAAATTGCATTCTCATAATCTAAGTCATCATATGCTTCAACTAAAATTGAACCATAGTTATAAGCATCAAGCAGCTTCTCATCATAATTGATATCAAAGCCAATCTTATTACCGAAGCTCATCTTTGAAGCAGCCTCAATTAAGCCACCAAAGCCTAAAGCATAAGCTGAAATAATTTTCTTTTCAGAAATAGCCTTTGTAACAAAGCTAAAGTTCTTCTTTAATTCTTCAACATTAGGCATATAGTTTTCTAATTCAGTATGCTTAATTAAATATAATTTAGAATCAGGCTTCTTAAAATCAGTTGAAATAACATTTCTAGCATCAACTGTTGTAATACCAAATGCCATTAGCATAGGTGGAACGTGGATATTTTGGAATGTACCACTCATAGAATCCTTACCACCAATTGAAGGTAGACCTAATTCAACCTGCATCTTTAAAGCACCTAATAGTGCTGCAAGTGGCTTACCCCAAGTTGTATCCTCATGCATTCTTTCAAAATATTCTTGATAAGAAAATCTCATATTAGAATAATCAGCACCAGCAGCTACAACCTTAGCACATGCCTCAACAACAGCGTAAGCTGCACCATGGTATGGGCTAAAGCTTGTAATGAATGGGTTATAACCATAAGCCATAATAGAAGCTGTATTAGTAAAGCCATTCTTTACTGGAAGCTTTTGAACAGATACCTGTTCTTCTGATCTTTGATACTTTCCACCAAATGGCATTAATACTGTTGAACAACCAATAGTTGAGTCAAACATTTCAATTAAACCCTTTTGGCTAACTACATTATCATCACTTAAAGTATCTTTAACTCTTTCTTTTACTGATTTTTCTTCCTTAATAAATGGATTTTTATTTTCTACAGCACCAATTCTTGCCTTTGCGTAATGATTAGCACCAGCAGAATCGATAAATTCTCTAGATAAATCAACGATTTTTCTTCCCTTATAATACATTACAAGTCTAGGCTCTTTTGTAACTGTCGCAACCTTAGAAACTAAGATATTTTCCTCCTCAGCATATTTGATGAATTGATCAACATCCTTTGGAGCGATAACTACAGCCATTCTTTCTTGTGATTCTGATATCGCAAGTTCTGTAGCGTTAAGTCCACTATATTTAGTTGGAACGTTATCAAGGATAATTTCTAAGCCTGGAGCTAGTTCACCAATAGCTACTGATACACCACCAGCACCAAAGTCATTAGATTTCTTAATTAGCTTAGTAACCTCTTCTCTTCTAAATAGGTGAGAAATTTTTCTTTCTTCAGGAGCGTTACCCTTTTGAACCTCACTTGAACAAACCTCAATTGATTTTGTTGTATGTTCTTTAGATGAACCTGTTGCACCACCGATACCATCACGACCTGTCTTGCCACCTAAAAGAAGGATAACATCGCCAGGAGCTGGGCTTTCTCTTCTAATTACATCAGCCTTAACAGCACCAACAACAGCACCAACCTCTAATCTTTTAGCAACATAATCTGGATGATATAATTCTCTAACAAATGTTGTAGCTAAACCAATTTGGTTACCATATGAAGAATAACCAGCAGCAGCCTTAGTTGAAATGATACGTTGTGGAAGCTTACCCTCCATAGTATCCTTTACTTCTTTATAAATATCACCAGCACCAGTTACTCTCATTGCTTGATATACATAAGCTCTACCAGATAGTGGGTCTCTAATTGCGCCACCAAGACATGTTGATGCGCCACCAAATGGTTCGATTTCAGTTGGATGGTTATGTGTTTCATTTTTAAATTGTAATAACCACTTTTCCATCTTTCCATCAACATCAACGTTAACAAAAATTGAACAAGCATTATTTTCTTCAGATTCCTCTAAATCATTAAGCTTACCAATCTTCTTTAAGTATCTAGCGCCAATTGTTGCTAAATCCATTAAACAAAGCTTCTTATTCTCTCTATTTAAATCTTTTCTAATCTTCTTATATAATTCTAATGATTCTTCAAGCTCATTTTTCATGAATGAATCATCAATTGTAATTTCAGTTAAAATTGTTCCAAATGTAGTATGTCTACAGTGATCTGACCAATATGTATCTAAGATTCTTAATTCTGTTTCCCAAGGATCTCTTCCTTCCTTCTTGAAATAGTCGATAACACATTTCAAGTCATCCTTGTTCATAGCTAAGCCCATCTTAGAAATATAAACATCAAGGAAGTTTTCCTTCATATTTGTAAAATCATAAATAACCTCAACAGGCTTAATTGGAGCTTGCTCTAAATCAGATAGAACTGATAGATCCTTTTCTCTAGCTTCAACTGCGTTAATTAAATATTTTTTAATTCTATTTAAATCCTTATTAGAAGTTGAATCATCTAAAATAATAATCTTACCACTTCTAATATTGATTTGAGCATCTGGATCAATTAGCTTAACGCAATCTATTGCTGAAGAAGCTCTTTGGTCAAATTGACCAGGAAGATATTCAATAGCTACATATTTCTTATCCCTTAAATTTAAGCTATATGTTACAGAATCTGTAACTATTTCTCCAAATACCTTATATTTAGCCTTTTCAACTAATTCCTTAGAAAAACCAAATAAATCATAAACATTAATATATCTTAAATCCTTAAGATGTAAATTAAGGTTTAAATTTAATTCAGCCTCTAATGATTTTGCCTCAACCTGATAATTTTTATGCTTTTCTACAAAAATACGATAATCCATAACTACTCCTCAAACCTATTTTTATATTCTTTATTATATTCAGTAATACTCATATTAGTGAAAGTAATATGAGCCATTTTTCTATTTTTTCTAACATCAGCCTTATGATAATCATGAATATGAATGTTATCACTTTCAACAAAAGATTTCATATTATCATAATCAAATCCTAATATATTTTTCATAATTGTAGGACTTATTAATTTTGGAACCTCTAAAGGTAGTCCAAGTAAGAATCTTGCAAGCTCCCTATATTGATTTGTCGTACAGCCCTCAATAGTATAGTGTCCACTATTATGAGGCCTTGGGGCCATTTCGTTAAAATAAAATTTGTCACCCTTGACAAAATATTCAATAGTTAATATTCCTAAATAATCAGCTTTTTCCATAAAGGCATATGAAGCATTTTTAATTTCTTCAAATATAGCCTTGTTCTCTTCAGCGATTACTAAATCTAATATTCCTCTTTTATGAATATTTATAGTCATCGGAAATGATATTATTTGATTTTTACTTCTAACCATTATAATTGAAGTTTCAAAATCATATTTGATAAATTCCTCTAATATTCCTTCACCATCTAAATAAGGCGAAACCTTATCTATATCTTCTTCACTTTTTATAACAACCTGACCATGACCATCATAGCCTAACGTTGTTGTTTTATATACACAAGGCATTCCAATTTCTTTTATGCCATCTAATAAATCCTTTTTTGAATTAACAGCTTTAAATTTTGGAGTGTTTAATCCTAAATTTTTCGCATTTGTCTTTTCTCTAATTCTATTTTGTGAATCAAAGAGTGGTTCAATTCCTTGTAAGAAATTATATTTATCCTTTAAAAACTTCAACTGTTCTGCCGGAACATTTTCAAATTCATAGGTCAAAACATCACATTTATCTCCTAATTTCTTTAAGCCCTCTAAATCGCTATATTCGCTAACTATAGTTTCATCGCAAACAAAGCTTGCAGGACATTTAGGATTAGGATCAAGACAGATTGCTTTAGCACCTAAATTATGAATTTCTTCTGCCAGCATCATACCAAGCTGACCACCACCAATAATACCGATAGTTACCATAAATCTCTCCTAAAGAAAACAAAAAAAGGGCGACAAAAGATATGCCCTCCCTATGACATTTTAATAAGATAAATATTAACTTGCATCTCTGGTTTTAACATACAAAACTCCGATCCAAGTGTCTCTTCTTATAAAAATTAATTTGGTAGTCCCAAAATTTAAGGCTTTGGGGTAGAGACTTGCTTTCCATATTAAAGCTATTATACCAAATTTTGCTACCCTATTATTGTAGCATATTAAATTTTAAAAATAAATAATAAACTTATTGAAAACGATTAATTTTTATATATTAATATATAAAGCTAGATTGAATCCTTCTAATTCAAAGTATTCATTATAAAGTTTATTGAACCACACTATCATTAGCCATTATTTTTTCAATTTCATCTATAATTTTAGAATAATCTTCTTCATCAATTCTATACATTCTTGCCTTATAGTCACAATGAAATGCTTCACCAATTTGAGTTAATACTCTAATAGTATTATTATCATATAGCCAAACAACTATATACCTCGAACGAGGAGCGACATCAATATATTCTTTTTTTCGAATCATCGAAATGTCATAAAGAACATTTAACCCTTCATAATCAAGAGCAACCTCTTCATAATTTATATTACACATTTGTTCAAACAATACATCATCAATATCT
>OCTX011857850.1_pt1 | contig 14710 bp, 9 predicted proteins | sample 1539691 | NCBI WGS metagenome assembly OCTX01 (sample SAMN02144231, study PRJEB22623) | gut metagenome | biome: sheep rumen | host: Ovis aries | place: New Zealand | reverse complement strand
GTTTTTATTCATTGATTAAAGATTTAAGATACGAAGAAAGAATAGTAATAATTTTATATTATATGGAACAATATGCAATAACAGATATAAAAGATGTTTTAGGAATAAGTGAAAATACAATAAAAACGCATCTTTATAGAGCAAGGCAAAAATTAAAAGAAAAATATAAAGGAGGAATTTAAAATGGAAGAATTTGAAAAAAAAATCATAGGCATTTTTGAGAAAAAAATTAATACACCATTAGAATATAAAAATGCTATCAATACAGCATTTGAGACAACAAGAAATCAACCTAACTTTTTTAAAACTATTATAACAACTGCATTAGGAGTTCTTATGACAACGGGAATTGTTTTTGCAGGTTACACTGTTTATGAAAAAATATGGAAAGAACCTATAAAATACGATGTGTTCCAAGAAAAACCACCTATAATTAGTAAAGAAGAAAAAGAAAAAGCAGTTTCAGAAGAAAAAATCAAAGAAGATGCTACAAAATTATTAAATATATTAGGATATTCAGATAAAAAAGTTCAAAGAATAGAACTATTTAGATCATATGATGCTAGTACAACCAATTATTATTGTGTCTCAACAGAAGATACATATGATAACCCTGAGCAAAAAAGAAATATAGGTATTTATCTCAACTTTAATGGAGAGACTGGAAAGTTTGAATATTTTATTAATAATGATTTTTTTGAAATAAAGAACAAATTAGAAAAAATCGAAAAAGAAAAAGCTATTGAACTAGCTCAAAACACATTAAATTCAATAGGATTTACTACAGAACGATATAAGATAAAAACATGTGAAAATGTAAGTGGAAATGAATGGAATATAGTATTTTCAAGAAGTTATAATGGAATATATAATAGATTTGATGAATTTCAAATTTCATTCGGTGCAATTAATAATAAAATTATTGTTGAATCCATAAATGGACTAATTGATAATAATTTTGAAAATAACGATTTTATTATAACTAAACAAGAGGCCATAGAAATTGCTAAAAATAAAGAATTAGAGTTTTCTAATGAAGAAATTATTGATGTAACTGCTAAAAAAAGTATAGAAAAAATGAATGGATATATATATTGTTTTGAAAAAAATATAGAAGATACATTTAGCGTAAAAACAGAAAATAAAATCAGAAATGTTTGGGTGGTAAAAGTAAAACATGATGATAATAAAACTGATTATTCACTTTCCCAAATAGAAAGGCAAAAAAAATATATGAGTAAACAATACTATGTAGATGCGACAACAGGTGAAATAATTGGAGGAGAACAAGGAAAATTCGATTTAGGCATAGATTAAAATACAAGCCGACTTAATTTCAAGTCGGCTTTCATGTCCTGTCAGAGTTAGCTATATTGTTATTTTACATTATTATATTAACGAAATCCAGTTTTTCAAAAAAATTATGTAATAAAATGAAAGAAAAAGCAAGCGAACACTTTAAAAATTTTGTGAAATTTTCTAGTGTTTTTTTCATTTTCCTTGATTTTAGCAAGATTATGTTATATAATTTGTGAAAACGTGTTTTACAAACTTATAAACTGAAAGGAGCAATTAAAATGACATATAATCATTTAGAAGTAGAGAAAAAATGGCAAGAATATTGGGATAAAAACAAAACATTTCATACAGATGTATGGGACTTTTCAAAACCAAAATATTACGCACTAGACATGTTCCCTTATCCATCAGGAATTGGATTACATGCAGGTCACGTAGAAGGTTATACAGCGACAGATGTTGTTGCAAGATATAAAAGAATGAGAGGTTACAACGTTCTACACCCAATGGGATGGGATGCGTTTGGCTTACCTGCTGAACAATTTGCTATTAAAACTGGTAAACATCCAGATGGTTTTACACAAGCAAATATAGAAACTTTTAAAGGTCAAATCAAAAATTTAGGGCTATCTTATGATTGGTCAAAAGAAATATCTACTGCAGATCCTAAATATTATAAATGGACACAATGGATTTTCAAGCAATTATTTGAAGATGGTTATGCAAAAATTGTTGAAATGCCAGTTAACTGGTGCGAAGAACTTGGAACAGTTTTAGCAAATGACGAAGTTATTGATGGAAAAAGTGAAAGAGGTGGATATCCTGTTGTCAGAAAAAACATGAAACAATGGGTTATTGATACACCTAAATTTGCTGAAAGATTACTTGAAGGATTAGACGAACTTGATTGGCCAGAATCAACTAAAGAAATTCAAAGAAATTGGATTGGAAAATCAGTTGGAGCTGAAGTAAACTTTAAAGTAGATGGTTTTGAAGATGCTGAATTTACAGTATTTACAACAAGAGCCGATACTTTATTTGGTGCAACCTATTGCGTACTAGCTCCTGAACATGCACTTGTTGAAAAAATCACAACTTCATCTCAAAAAGAAGCAGTTGAAAACTATATTAAAGAAGCATCAGCAAAATCTGAATTAGAAAGAACTAATTTAAATAAAGACAAAACTGGTGTATTTACTGGAAGTTATGCAATTAATCCAGTAAATAACAAAAAAATTCCAATTTGGATTTCAGATTATGTTTTAGCAAGTTATGGAACAGGTGCTATTATGGCTGTTCCTGCCCATGACCAAAGAGATTACGAATTTGCTACTAAATTTGGAATCGAAATAATTCCTGTTCTAGAAGGCGAAGATGTTTCAAAAGAAGCATTTATAGGTGACGGAGTTCATATTAATTCTGATTTCTTAAATGGTCTAAATAAAGAAGATGGAATTAACAAGATGATTGCATGGCTTGAAGAAAGAAAAATAGGAACTAAAAAAGTAAACTACAAAATACATGATTGGATTTTTGCTCGTCAAAGATATTGGGGTGAACCAATTCCAATTATTAATATGGATGATGGAACACACATACCTCTAGACGATAATGATTTACCATTAGTTTTACCTAAACTACAAGACTATGCTCCAAGTAAAAATGGAGATAGCCCACTAGAAAAAGCAACTGAATGGGTTAATGTTGAAGTTAATGGAAAGAAAGGCAAAAGAGAAACAAGTACAATGCCTGGTTCTGCTGGTTCTAGCTGGTATTTCTTAAGATACTTAGATCCAGATAATGATAAAGCTTTAGCAGATCCTGAATTGATAAAGCACTGGTTGCCAGTTGACCTATACATGGGTGGTCCTGAACATGCAGTTGGACACTTAATCTATTCAAGAGTTTGGAACAACTATTTATATGACAAAGGAATTGTTGCAGTTAAAGAACCATTCAAAAAATTAGTTCATCAAGGAATGATTCTTGGTGCTAACGGAATCAAGATGGGAAAAAGATATCCTGATTTTGCAGTTGATCCTAATGATATTGTTAGAGATTATGGAGCTGACACAATTAGATTATATGAAATGTTTATGGGACCAATCGAAGCTAACAAACCATGGAATGTTGATGGAGTTGAAGGTGCTAGAAGATTTATAGATAGAGTTTATAGAATTTTTGAAGATAAAGAAATATCAGATAAAGAAAACAAAAATCTTGAAAAAGTATATCATCAAACAGTTAAAAAAGTTACAGAAGATTTGGATAGACTACAATATAATACAGCAATTAGCCAAATTATGATTTTTGTTAACGCTATTTATAAAGAAAATCAAGTTCCAACAGAATATGCTGAAGGATTGGTTAAAATGTTAAATCCATTCTCACCATTTGTTACTGAGGAAATATGGAATAAATTCTTAAAACACAATGAAACAATTACTTATGAACCTTGGCCAACATTTGACGCTGACAAAGCAATTAGTGATGAAATAACTTTACCAATTCAATTTAATGGAAAACTAAAAGGAACAATACAAATTGGTTTAGATGAAGATGAAGCTACTATTAAAGAAAAAGTTCATGAAGCAATTGCTGATAAATTGGATGGTAAAACAATTGTAAAAGAAATTTATGTTAAAAATAAAATATACAATATAGTCATAAAATAAAAAGTTGCCTTCGGCAACTTTTTTATTTTATGACTTTAACTATTTCTTTCTTTCCAAATAATTCTTTTATTTTTCTTACTAACATAGCGAAGAAACTTTCTTTTTTAGTTCTTGCTAATGCTGTTTCTCCACCATTTTCTATTACATTGTATTTGTGTTCTAATGCTGCCATTTTTTCTACATAGTAATCATGATAGAAAGTATATCCATCTGTTGAACCTAAATAATCTTTAAATTTATATAACTTTTGTCTGTATTTCTCTACTTCTTCTAATGTTTTTATTTTTTTAAAGCTATTATTGAAATAGCTTGAAATAATTTGGTTCTGTGTTTTTAAAAATGTAAGCAATATTTCATTTTTTATTTCTTCTATTTTTCCTGTAATATTGGCACATTTTGAATCATCTGTATCTAACTCAAACTTTTTATTATTTAGTTTTACAATATTCTCTTCAGCTTCTAATATATTATCTATTGCATTCGTAACACACAAATATGTTTTTATTGACATTTCTTCTATAAATTTATTTTTAAAATTGTCATTGCTATTTATTGTACTTTCAAATAATACCTCTTCTCCAATTAAGTATGCTAATTGATTTGCCAAGCAGCATTCTAATGGATAATATGATGGGCTTATTGTTTCAAAACTTATGCCATAATATTTTACTGCCTCTTTTTCCATTCCATTTGCATATGATGCCATAAGTTGAACAGAAGCCTCATTTATGCCTTCTCCTGTAACTTTAGATTCTTTATAATCTGAAAGCCCCATTCTAATTAAGTTTTCCTTTTTATCTTTTACTTCTTGTAGAAAGTGAATACATTCATGTACTGCAAACTCTCCTAAATCTTCATTCGGAATGTTGTTATTAAAATATATTGATGTATTCTTATAGAAATAGTTTGCTTCACTCATTCCCTCAGGTCTTTTAGCTTTATACATTTTTACTTCTGAAAGTCTTGCTATTAAATCATTTGTATCTAATCTATATTCTGGGAATGTATTTATTATTTTGGTAACAACATTTCTAATAAGATTATGCTTAATAATTGGGTCAAGCTCTTCTGTAACTTCTATTCCCTCTTTTTTAAGTTCTAATTCTATATTCATTAAAATTCTCCTTGTACAATTATCCTATTTAAATTATACACTAAAAATTCCCATATTGTATTTCAATTTCATTAAAACTTTATGACATTTGAGTTACAACAATAAAAAGTAAAATACACTAATTTTGAAACCTGCGTAAGCGATCAACCGAAGCAAAGCGCAGGGCGACTGGAGCAATTTACAGATAAGTCAATTTTAAAATCTGGAAATTGCGACACCAAAGGTTTAAAAATTAGTGTATTTTACTTATAATTTTAAATCAAAAAATTTAATATAGAATTAGCTGCATCACGCCCAGAACGAGCTGCCCAAGCCACTGTCCCTTTTGCACCAGCTAAATCTCCCCCAGCAAATATTTTTGGATTTGATGTTTGGAATTTTTCATCTACCATTATATTACACCATTTGGTTAATGTTAAATCCAAATCTTCTACAATATTCTCTGGTCCAGCCCCCAAAGCCATTACCACGTAATCTGCGTCAATTACATAGTTTGAGCCTTCTATATTTACAGGTGATTTTCTTGTTTTGCCTTCTTTTTGAACTAATTCTGTTTTAATTAATTCTAGGCTTTCAACTTTTTCTTCGCCAATTATTTTGACAATATTGTTTTGGTACAAAAATTCAATACCTTCATTTATTGCATCTTCCACTTCTTTGTCTTCTGCAGGCATTTCTTCTCTTGACCTTCTATAAATTACTTTCACTTCTTTTGCACCAAGTTTTTTTATAGTTCTAGCACAGTCCATTGCAACATTTCCTCCGCCCACAACGCAAGCAATTTTTCCTTCATAATTGGGGTGAAGATTATGTTCTAAAAGTTCATTTCCACCATAAACTCCATTTAAATTTTCTCCCTCTACTCCCATTTTTGAAGATATATTGGCCCCGAAGCTTAGGAATACAGCGTCATATTCTTTTTCTAAATCTTTTAAATTTAGATTTTTACCTAATTCTTTATTATATTTAACTTCTATTCCTAAATCTAAAATCATTTGAATTGTTTTCTTAACAATGTCTTTTGAAAGTCTAAATTCAGGAATCCCATGAACTAAAAGTCCACCTAAATAATCATACTTTTCATATATTGTTACTTGTATACCTGCCTTAGCTAAAAATGCTGCACATGTTAATCCTGCCGGTCCTCCACCCACTATTGCAACTTTCTTATCATTTTTATTATGTTCAATCTCTTCTTTGTAACAATCTAATAGTATCATTCCTTGCTTTGTAGCCATATCATAAGCATAAGCCTCTAGTTCTCCAATGCTGACTGGCTCTCCTTTTATTCCTCTTATACAACTTCCTTGGCATTGTTTTGTATGTGGACATATTCTTCCGCAAACTCCTGGTAATACTGTTGTTTTAGAAAGCACCTTATATGCGCCTTTATAGTCTTCTTCCTTTATACATTTTATAAATTCGGGAATATCATTATTTAGAGGACATCCCTTAATACTACATGGTTTTATTTTGCAATTTAAGCAATAATTCGCTTTTTCTTTTATTTGTTTCATTTATTTATTCCTTCCATTTTTCCATATTGCCAATTTACTAGTTGTAAATCTCTAATAAAATCAATTTTTTTGCTTTCATCACGAAGAAGTGCCGCTGGATGCCAAGTTGGAATATATGTTATTCCCTTTTTTTCTATGATTTTTCCTCTGCTCACCGTTATCCCATATTCTTTGCCAAGTATATGTTTTAACGCAACACTTCCTAAAAGCACAACAATTTTAGGCTTAACAAGCAAAACCTGATTTCTTAAATAATTTAAGCAAGCCTCACATTCGTCTTCTTCCGGATTTCGGTTATTGGGTGGTCTACATTTTACTATGTTTGCAATATAAACTTCTTCTCTTTTAATTCCAACCACATCAAAAGCCATGTCCATTAATTTGCCTGCTTTTCCTACAAAAGGCTCTCCTAGCCTATCCTCGTCTGCACCAGGTCCTTCACCAATGAACATTACTTCTGCATTTTTATTTCCAACACCAAATACAATATTTTGTCTCATTTTGCAAAGCTTGCATTTATTACAATTTTCTATTGATTTTTCTAGTTCTTCCCAAGTTTCATACATTTTTACTACCTATTTTCTTCTATCAACTGCATAACAACTTCCCATTACTGATTTTGCAGCATGTTTAACTTGTGCTCCAACTTCTCCTATTTCTAGTATATTGTGGAATCTTCCAATATCACACACAACTACCCCTATTGAAAGTGAAACAAGTGGAAATTGTTCTATTATTCCCTTTCTATTTGCTACTTCAATATAACCTTTTTCTTTGTCTGCTTCTGTAAAAAACTTTTTAACATTTGCATCAAAGTTCGCAATTATATCTTGGCAAACTCTTTCACAATGTATATCTGGTATTATACCAACAAAGTCATCTCCACCAATATGTCCAACAAATACATTTTCATTCCATCCTTTATGCAATTCTCTTGAGATTGTCTCTGCTGTATATACAATTATTTCGTCACCCTTTAAGAATCCATAAACGTCATTATATGCTTTGAAATTATCCAAATCAAAATACATTACTGTAAATGCTTCTCTGTTTGATAATCTCTTTTTTAATTCCGCATGAATTTGAACATTTCCTGGAAGACCTGTTAAAGGACTGATTCTTCTGTTTATGTTTAATAAACGGCTCAAATTCTTAATAGTATAATACAAATAATCCTCATTTACCGGTTTTCTTATATAGTATTCTATTGCTTCTCTTAAAAGCATTATCCTGTGTTCTTTCTCTGCATTAGATGATACAACAATTATTGGTGTTATAGCGTTGTCTTCATCTGCTCTAATTTGTTTGCATAGTTCAACAATATCTCTTTCTACTGCATCCTCATTTATGATTATTATTGATGGAATGTTTCTTAGAGCAATATCTATTTGCTCAGATTTAACATTTGTAAATTTATATTCTGGATCATTTTTAAATAGTTCTTGAAATACCATTATTGATGAATCATCATCGTCTATTATGTATATATCTTGCATATTTTCTCCTCTCCTTGTAAAATAATTGAGGTTTTACTGCGTTAAATTCTCATTATTTCCAAGTATGTATCTTTTATTGTTTTTTATCTTTGTTTGATTTTAGTGAAAATTTTTTACTCAATATTTCAGTAATTTCCTTTGTATTCATTGCTGGAAATGCCCTCTTTAATCTCACTACATATCTATATAATTTTCTAGACATTCTTGCCTGTTTTCTTTTTAAGTTATCAACTACATTTTGCAAATTCTCTTTTATTTTTATTTTTTCCGTTGATTTTTCCTTTGTTATTTCTTTTATTTCGTTTAATTTTTCTTTTATTTCATTTCCAATGTCTTCAACTTTCTTAAGGTCTACTTTTATGTTTTTAACTTTTATTACACTTATTATTGTATCTATAATTACTATGCCTGTTGCAATATAAATTATCCAGCTAAAGATGTTTTGATCAAAACCAGCTATTACTCCCCACACATATGGATGAATAATGTTTATAAATCCAACTCCCAAAAATCCCCAAAGGATAGAGTTTGTTAAACAAATTCTTCCTTGAAAGTTAAATTTATGGTCTGAATAATCCCAATATTTAGTTTTAAATACCTTTTCCAAGAATACCCCAACAATGTATTCCCAAAATGTTAGAATAACTACAGATATTAAAAACAGCTCTATTACTCTGCCTTGTAACCATCCCATGCAGGTTAACATTATTATAGAACCTGCACCATAAATAGGACACATTGGTCCTATTAGGAATCCAGTATTTATAATCTTTCTCTCACAAAACGACCTAAATACCGACTCCATTATCCACCCTAAAAATGAGTATACAATAAAGCATGATAATATATTAAATGCGTTTATTTCCATGTATTTTCTCTCCATTTATAAAGCCCTCTACTTTTATAGGTAGAGGGCTCTTATTGTTTTATTTTTTTGGCCACTTAGCCCTTAGTTTCTTTGATTTTACACCATTATCATTATAAGCCACAATTTCTACTAGGTTATCATCACCTTGTTTTAGTGGGAAATTATACTCTAAATCTTTTCCATCTGCTTGAATTTTTGTTACTTTTCCATCTCTTAATGTTGTGATTTCTATTCTATCTAATCCAATTTCATCATGAGCTGATATAGCAAATGCATTATTTCCTTTTTTAACTGTTACAGTTGGTTGTTTTGTTCCTACAACTTCTTGTGTTTTTTCTTCAACTTCATCATTTATATTTGTTGCTTTAAGTTTTAAAGTATGTTCTCCAAGAGGTGCTTCGATTTCCATAGAATATTCTGTATTGTTTACAGCAACTTTCTTAGGTTCTTCATCATCCCACGCAAATGTGAATTCTTTTATCTCTTCTTTTCCTTTTAGATTTACTTTAATACTATTTCCAGATATTGATAAATCAATATTTGTTGCAAGTGATAATTCGAAAGTTCTTTCCATCTCTTTAACATTATCATTTACATCTGTTGCTATTACATGTAATGTGTTTGTACCATTTGGAATATCTAATTCTTTTTGGTAGAATTTACCAACACTTTTTACTGTTGTTGGATTTTCTTCATTCCATGAATATGTTAAAACTGCTATATCATCTTCGTGCATTACTTTTATAAGAACTTTATCTTCACCTTTTTCTTCAATTTCTATTGTAGGTTCTCCAACATCTGCTTTAGCTTTTGTTGTTGCTCCATCATTTTTAAACATTGCATAAGAAGTATTTATTACTAGGAATAATCCAAAAATTAATAATCCAAATGCAAAAAATTTAGTTACTGATTTTATATCTTTAGGCCCACTGCTTTTCTTTGAGCCTTTATATTTGTTGTTTACATTTTCTGTTGATAAGATCTGATTCATTCTTTCACCCTCTTTAGTTAAATCTCATTGAAATTATAACATAACTTTTTTTAATTGTAAACAAAAAATCAAGAAGATTTAATAATCTTCTTGATTTTTATTTATATTACATTAACTTAAATTACATTACGAATTTTTTAATTAATGCTATTCCACCAGCTATTGTGATTAGAACTGCTAATCCTAAGATAAAGTATGTTGTTTCTACACCTGTTGATACTGAAAGAATTACTGGTGCTTCGTCATCATCGTCTTCATGTCTTTCTTTCATGTTATCTGGTGTTGAGTCTTTATCTGGAACATCCCAGTCATTATCATCTTCTGAGATTTCTGCATAGTTTATTTTTAATCCTAAGTTGTCATTTCCATTTATCCATGTTAATACAACTTCAACATCTGCAAATTCTCCTGGTTTTAATAATGTATTTTCTAATTTTCTAGTTGTAATAATGTTGTTTCCTTCATCTTTCCAATCTGGGTTATCTTCTGGTAAGAATTTTAATCCTTCTGGAATGTGGTCTTTAACCTCTTTAGCATATCCTGCAATATATCCAGGTAATGCTTCTCCAGTTTCTTTATTATAACCATCATTATATACTCTTATTGAATATCTAAATTTAACAGTTACATTAGAAAGTTTCTTTCTATGTAATTCAACTTTTACAACTTCTTCTGGATCATCAAATGGTTGATGTCCTGTTTCTGTTACTGTTGTTTGACCATTTTCAGTAACAATTGCTTGTGTTACCCATTTTCTTAATGCTAAGTCAAATTGTGGAACTTTGATTTTTTCGATATCTTGATCATCTTCATCTTTAATCCATTTATCTGGTGTTGAATCTCTATCAGGTATATCCCAATCATTATCGTCTTCTGAAATTTGAGCATAGTTGATTATAATTCTTTCACTTCCATAGTCTTCTGTTACTCTGAAAGCAACTTTAACATCTCTGTAATCTGGGTTTGTATCTGATAATCCATTTTTTGTATCAAGAGCTTTGATTAAGTTTTCTCTTGCTCCATTTTCTCTTGATAAATAATCTGTTCTGATTATTTTAGCTTTTGAAACATCTGTTGTTTCAACATATCTTTTAATTTCTGAATCTTCATTTATATTTAATTCTACCATTTCTCTTCCAGCTTCTGCTGTTGCACCTTCTGGAAGTTCTGCATACATTTTCCATTTATATGTAATGTTTGTAGCATCATTTGGTAAAAATTCTACTCCTTCTGGAATATCATCTGTAATTACAGAAGCATATCCTGGGATACTACCTTCGTTATATACTCTTATTGTATATGTTACAATATCATTTTTAACAGTATCCATTGGTTCTTTAGAATGTGTATATTTTAATGTTGTTGTTCTACCATTAATTAAGTTTTCATAACTTTCCTGAGAAATTTGTGGTACTCTAGCATCATAATCAGCCTTTGTATATCTATCTGTTCTTGTTTTGTCATCATTAACTTTTTCAACTTTTGTTATGAATTTTCTTAATGCTAAGTCGAAGTTTGGTACATATACTTTTTCAAAGTCGTCATCATCTTGTTGGCCTGGAATATAAGATTTTCCAGAATCTATTTCATCTTGTTTATAATTTGGTAAATCTTCATCACTTGGTAATACAACTCCACCATTTCCTGCTGGTGTTTGTGAATCTCTATCAGTATCAGTTTCTATAATTTGAGTGCTACCCTTCTTAGAGAAACCATATTTTGAAATTTCTGCTATGTTTGTTTGATATTTTTCTAATGGTACATCATCTATAACTCTACAAATTATTTTTAGTTCATTAGCTCCTAATTTTTCTGTTGAATCCATAACAACTTCTTCTGTCATTCCACTTGTTTCTGAAACACTTCTAGCTACTTTTTTTAATGCCTCTAATCTAGTGTTCTCCAAATAAGCTGTTGTAACTGTTCTTCCATCTACTTCCCAATTATATGCATCGTTAGCTTCACAATCTACATATTGTAAATATTGTGGTAAATGATCTATAATTTGTTTTGCATAACCATCCATTGAACCTTCGTTAAATACTCTTAATGTATATTCTACATAGTCTCCCGCTTTAACTTTTAAAGGTTGTTTTGTATGATTATATGTTGCTGTTGTAACATTTTCATCATTATATAATTTATCTAAATCAGTTGGTACTGGTGCTCTATTATATTCTGTTGCACCTGTCATGTCAGCATTGTCTGCAACTCTTGTAATGAATTTTCTTAATGCTAAGTCTAATTCTACAAGTCTTAAATCTTCAAAGTCATCATCATCTTCTTCACCTCTACCTGTTGTTGGATGAGTTGGATGATATTCTACTCTGTGAACATCTCCTGTATCTGAATCTATATCATCACCAGTATCTTCAGTGATTTCTGCTATATTTCTTAAAGTATCATTTGTTGCAGTTTCTTTTACTTTACATTCAACTTGTAAATCTCTATAGTAAATTGGTTTGTCATTATTATCTAATGAATCTAATTCTGTCCAATCTGCATTATTTAAAGGTTGAATAACTTCTCCTGCTAATTTATCAGTTGTTATTTTTCCTGTAGAATCTGGATTACTCCATCCATTTTCTAGGTTGATTGAACTTTGTCCTTCACCATTTCCAGGTGTTACAAATTCTAATCCTTCTGGTAAATAATCAGCTACTTCTGTTGCTGTTCCGGCAATTTCACCTTCATTGTATACTCTTATTGTATATACTACAATATCACCTTTTGCAACTTGAAGTGGTGTTTTAGAGTGATCTTTTTCTGCTGTTGTTTCTTCACCAACTGTAGCATTTTTAACTACTGGTTTTCTATTTTTTACTTCATCATTTATAGTATAAATAAATTTTCTTAAAGCTAAGTCGAATTGCGCAAGTCTTAAATCCTCAAAATCATCATCATCTTCTTCGCCTCTACCTGTTGTTGGATGAGTTGGTCTATATTGAACTCTATTAACATTTCCTGTATCTGAGTCAATATCATCACCTGTATCTTCAGTAATTTCTGCAATATTTTTTAAATTGTCATTTGTTGCATCTTCATTTACTCTACATTCAACTTGTAAATCTCTATAGTAAATTGGTTTTCCATTATTATCTAATTCATCTAACTCTGTCCAATCAGCATTATTTAAAGGTTGAATTATTTCTCCTGCTAATTTTGCTGTTGTTATTTTTCTTGTAGAATCTGGATTACTCCATCCATTTTCTAAGTTAATTAAACTTTGTCCTTCACCATTACCTGGTGTTACAAAATCTAATCCTTCTGGCAAATAATCTGCTACTTCTGTTGCTGTTCCAGCAATTTCGCCTTCGTTGTATATTCTAATTGTATATAAAACAATATCTCCTTTAGCAACTAGTAGTGGTGTCTTAGAATGATCTTTTTCTGCTGTTGTATCTTCACCAACTGTAGCATCTTTTACAACTGGTTTTCTATTTTTTACCTCATCATTTATTTTATTTATAAATTTTCTTAAAGCTAAATCAAACTGTTTATTAACTTTTTTTATCATTATAACAGGTTGAGTATTAGCTTTTTGACTTGGATCTGTATTTGTATATAAATATACATCATTCTCAATCTCTTTTTCAACTTTTGCATTTGCTATAGCTGTATCTATTAAATAGTTATATAATGCTTGTACTTGTGCATCTTGTGAAGCATTTTGGCTTGCTAATTGATATGGTGTTGAATTAGCTTCTTCTTTAACATATAACCATCCTGAATTATTACCTTTTTTATTATAAGCCATATCATCACAATTTGAAAAATACCATAGTGCTGCTTGTTGTACTGTTCTTACTTGATCTTCAGTTAATAATTGTAAAACGCCATCTGTATTCATACTAGCAACAATTTGATCATAATCATATTCATACCATGTTGCTTCATTTATTGCAGCTTTTAAGATATTTTCTCTATAAGATGCAAAGTCATCTTCTTCCAAATATAATAAATTTGTTAATTGTAACATTGCGTCATACGCTGTGACTCCTGTATCAACATTTGTATTCATTGTTTCAATAATAGCTGTATCAATTTGACTTTTTTGAGTAACCATATTAATTTTGGCATTATATGTATCTATTGCTGCAGTATCTCCAGTTTCATATACAGTTGTTGGTCTATTTTGTGTGTTGTCAAATCCTTTGTCCGCTCTAGCACAATACGCATCATATATACGACTAATACCTGTCCCATTAGTTTCACCTATTCTGTTAATAATAATAGCATTATCATTAACTGGATTGCTTATGCTATATTGGTATTCCCCCGCTTTTGAATAATTATCAGCTTTCAAACTAACCAATTTCAATGGATTAGTTGCTGAAGCTGCTGGCAATACTGTTGCCGCATATGATGTTTGACTGAATGCAATTGCACATAAAATTAATGTGCTTACCATTGTTAAAATAATTTTTTTCACTTTCATAATTCTTCTCTCCTTACCTTATTAAAATGGCACATTTCTATAATCTATTTTACACTCTTTTAAAATAATGTCAATGCCTTATTTTTGCAAGTTTTGACATCATTAAAAAGTAGGTCTAAAACTATCTACGGAAGTATATTTTTTATTTGTAACATAAAAAATATGCCCTATATTACAATTATATTACATTTTTGTTACAAAATCAAGACTTTACGTTAATTTCATTGATATTTTTAGGGCTTAAAGAGTATTGAATAAAAAATAATTTCTTTAAAATTATACTAATTTAAGAAAAAAATAATATCATTAATA
>OCTX012267891.1_pt1 | contig 14712 bp, 13 predicted proteins | sample 1539691 | NCBI WGS metagenome assembly OCTX01 (sample SAMN02144231, study PRJEB22623) | gut metagenome | biome: sheep rumen | host: Ovis aries | place: New Zealand | reverse complement strand
TTTTTTGGAAGCAGGGAAACAAAAGGACAGGTTCCGCAAAAAGAACCTGTCGACGCTTCTCCGTTTCCTACGCCGGCATTACCCGGATCAGGTTCCATGGTTTCAGAGCTCCATTACTCTGTCTCAGCCGGGACAACCCAGCACCCATCTGATTGCTACGCTATTGTAGTCCCTTTTCAGCAATTCGTCAAGTTTTTTAAGGATTGTGAAAAATGATAAATGCTTTGCTTTTTTGCATAAGATATGGTAACATAAACCGATTACAGAAAAGATTGGATGAATTTGTATGTTGACACCGCCATAAGTCCATTTTTTCTTCCCCTATCCTATCCAGAAAATCAGAAAGGAAGCAAAAATGACAGAATATCAGAATGAGATCCAGCGTCGCCGGACTTTTGCCATCATTTCCCACCCGGACGCCGGTAAAACGACGCTGACCGAAAAGCTGCTGCTTTACGGCGGAGCCATCCAGCTGGCAGGCTCTGTAAAGGGCAAGGCCACCGCCCGCCACGCGGTTTCAGACTGGATGGAGCTGGAAAAGCAGCGCGGCATTTCCATTACCTCCTCCGTGATGCAGTTTGAGTATGAGGGCTATTGCATCAACATTCTGGACACCCCGGGCCACCAGGACTTTTCCGAGGACACCTACCGCACCCTGATGGCTGCGGACTCCGCCGTCATGGTCATCGATGCGGCAAAGGGCATCGAGCCTCAAACCCGCAAGCTCTTCAAGATCTGCGCCATGCGGCATATCCCCATCTTCACCTTCATCAACAAGCTGGACCGGGAAGCTCGCAGCCCCTATGAGCTGATGGAGGAGCTGGAAAACGAGTTCGGCATCGGCACCTATCCCATGAACTGGCCCATCGGCTGCGGCCAGGAATTCAAGGGTGTTTACGACCGGGAAAAGCAGGCCATTTTGGCGTTCACGGAGTTTCATCGGGGACAGAACAAGATCCGCGCCATCGAGTGCCGCCTGGATGAGACGGAGAAGCTGGATGAGCTCATCGGTCACCGCCTGCGGGAGACTCTGGCGGATGATATCGAGCTGCTGGACGGTGCCGGCTATGATTTCGATATCGAAGAGGTCCGCAAGGGCCGCCTCTCTCCTGTGTTCTTCGGCTCGGCCCTCAACAACTTCGGCGTGGAGCCTTTCCTGGAAAACTTCCTGAAGATGACCATGCCGCCGCTTCCCCGCATTTCCGGGGACGATATCGTGGATCCCTTTGATCCCCATTTCTCCGCATTTGTCTTCAAGATCCAGGCCAATATGAACAAGGCCCACCGGGACCGTATCGCCTTCATGCGCATCTGCTCGGGCAAGTTCGAGCGGGACAAGGAGTATTTCCACGTCCAGGGTGACAAGCCCCTGCGACTGGCTCAGCCGCAGCAGCTGATGGCTCAGGACCGCGCTATCATCGACGAGGCTTACGCCGGTGACATCATCGGCGTGTTCGACCCCGGCATCTTCTCCATTGGCGACACCATCTGTGAGAAGGGACAGAGCCTTTGCTTTGAGGGCATTCCCACCTTTGCACCGGAGCATTTTGCCTCTGTGGAGCGCGTTGACACCATGAAGCGCAAGCAGTTTGAAAAGGGTATCCAGCAGATCGCCCAGGAGGGCGCCATCCAGATCTTCCACGAGCCCTATACCGGCGTGGAAGAAGTGATCGTCGGCGTGGTGGGCGTGCTGCAGTTTGAGGTGCTGGAGTACCGTCTCAAGAGCGAATACGGCGTGGACATCCGCCGCCGCAGCCTGCCCTATGAGCTTGTCCGCTGGGTGGAAAACGAGGATTTTGACATTCACAAGTTGAATCTCACCAGCGACACCAAATGGGTGCAGGATTTCAAGGGCAACAATCTTCTGCTTTTCACCTCTTCCTGGTGCATCAACTGGGCCCTTCAAAAGAATGAAGGCCTGAGGCTGAGAGAGTTTAACCGAGACTGAGAAAGGGGAATATCCATGGCCGAATCCATCAAGATCGAGATCTTCCGCAAAAAGGATGCGGAGGACTTTACCAAGGCGCTGGCCGATCCGGAGAGCCGTGCTCAGACCGGCAGCGGCGCTGCCATGACCGCGGCTGTTTCCGCCGCGCTTCTGGAGCGGACCGCCAGGCTTACGAAGAAAGAACTTCCCGAAAACGAGCGGGTGGAGTATATCGTCCGCAACGCCGAGATCCTGCGCACCTATATGGTCAATCTCATCGACGAAGACGTGAAGGCTCGCGGACCCTATCGCCGTGCGCTGAAAGAGGGCGATCCCCGCAAGATCGAGGCCGCCACCCAGACCGCCGGCGCTGTCTGCAGCGAGATCGTCTGCATGATGGAGAAGGAACTCGAGCTTCTGGAAGAGCTGGCTGTGCTCTGTCCTTCCGATGCCAGACACTTTGCTGCGGAGAGCGCGGACCTGGCTTATGCCGCCATCCGTGCCTGCATGCGGGTCTGCATCTACTGGGGCGATCTCAGTACCGAGGACACCCGCCGTTATGTGATCCGCCGGGAAAACGAGCTGCAGCTGCAGGAGATCGACCCGCTATACAAGCGCATCCTCGAAAAGCTGGAAGCCTGATCCGGATAATGTGAAAAGTCGCCCTCTGGGGCGACTTTTTTCTTATGAATTCTTCATAGGCTGTTAACTTGCTTATTTCCTGCCTGCGGTGTATAATATCATGAAAAGTTACGGAAAGGATGTGCCCGTTATGGAAGACAAGATCAGACAGCTCAAGGATTGGATTGCAGAGAGCGATAACATCGTATTCTTCGGCGGAGCCGGCGTCAGCACAGAAAGCGGCATCCCGGATTTTCGCAGCGTGGACGGCTTGTATAACCAGAAATGGAAATACCCGCCCGAGACCATTTTGAGCCACAGCTTCTTTGAGCGCTATCCCGAGGAATACTATCGCTTCCATCGGGCAAAGCTCGTCATTGACGGCGTCCAGCCCAACCGGGCTCATAAGCGTCTTGCCCAACTGGAGCAGGAGGGAAAGCTGAGAGCCGTCATCACGCAGAATATCGACGGTCTCCACCAGGCTGCAGGCAGTAAAAAGGTGCTGGAGCTGCACGGCAGCATCCTGCGTGCCTATTGCTCCCGCTGCCGCAAGCCCTTCTCCGCGGAGGAGATGAACCACGGGGAAGGCGTTCCCCGCTGCAGCTGCGGCGGCGTCATCCGGCCGGATATCGTGCTCTATGAGGAGCCGCTGGATCAGGATGTGCTTTCCGAGGCCGTCCACTATATCCGGCAGGCTGACATCATGATCGTAGGCGGTACTTCCCTGAATGTTTATCCCGCCGCGGGTCTCATCAACTATTACCGGGGCAGCAAGCTTGTCTTGGTCAACCGCAGCGCTACACCCTATGACAGCTATGCGGATCTCGTGATCCACGCCAATATCGGAGACGTATTCAGTCAGATCTGAGAGGATAGAAGCATGAACAAAGGAAAATTGATCGTTCTGGAGGGCATTGACGGCAGCGGCAAGTCCGCCCAGTTCCGCCGCCTCTGTGCCAGACTGGAAAACGACGGAATCGACTATAATCATATCGTGTTTCCCCGCTATGATCAGGACAGCAGCGCGCTGATCCGTATGTACCTGGCGGGAGAGTTCGGCACCCATCCCGATGATGTGAACGCCTATACGGCTTCCACCTTCTTTGCCGTGGACCGCTTTGCCTCTTACAAAAAGGATTGGGGTTCCACCTACGAAAGCGGGGGACTCTTCCTTTCCGACCGTTACACCACCTCGAACGCGGTCCACCAGGGTTCCAAGCTCTCTGATACGGAGTTGCCCGATTTCTTCCGATGGCTCAGTGATCTGGAATATGAGAAGATGGGCTTGCCCAGACCGGACCTGGTGCTCTATCTGGACGTGGATATCGAGACCTCTCTGGCCCGCATGCGGCGTCGGGAGGCCAAGAACCACACCCATGCGGATATCCATGAGCAGGACATCGAATATCTGCGCCGCTGTCTCCGCACGGCTGATCGCGCCGCGGATTTCTTTGGCTGGACAAGGATCCCCTTTATGAAAGACGGCGTGGAGCGGGACGTGGATGAAAAGAACGAGGAGATCTACCGGATCCTTCGTGCCGCGCTCCAGTGAAAAAGGGCCTCCGAAGAGGCCCTGGAAAGATCCGAAGCTTTAGTTGCAGCCGCAGCCGCAGCCACAGCCGTTGTTGTTGTCGCAGCCGCAGCCGCAGCCAAAACCGCTGCCGCCCCAGCCGAAGAGCAGGATGATCAGGATGATGATCCAAACACCGTTGTTGCAGTTGTTGCAGAACATAGCAGCTCCCTTTCTCCGCAATTGAAAAATACGCAGCCGCCCTGCGGATCTGACGGCGCGTTTAACGGGGATGTGAGCGGCGGTTTCCCGTCGTTCAGACTATCCTATGCAGGCTGATCTGCAGCGGTTACCCTTCCAATCGACCCAGGAGGTCCCTGATGAACGAAGATTTTGACAATCAATATGAATTGTATGAGGGCAGCGTCCACTCCCGTTCCGAGGAGAAGACAGCCGCGCCCCTTCACAGCACCCGGCCTGCCGCCGGAAAAGAGGCGCAAAACCCGGTGGACAGGTTCCTGCTGAAAAAGGGCAGGGATCATGCCGCAAATTACACCGGTGACGAAGAATCGGAGCGGGATTACCGCCCCATCCGGCAGAGCCATGAGTATCGCTCCGGCTGCCTTGGCGGGGTCATGTACTTCCTCTTTATCATCTGTCTCAGTCTGGTTCTGGCCTGCCTGGGCTGGATGGCGGCCAGTGATATGCTGGCCCTGAACAAGAAGGAAGTTACCGCAACGGTTTCTCTGCCCATGAACATCTTTGGATACGAAACCGTAGCCAAATACGATGAGGACGGCAATCCGGACGGTACCAAGCGCGTGACCCATGCCGACATGGAATACGTGGCGGATGTGCTGAAAGACGCGGGCCTCATTGAGTATAAGTGGCTGTTCAACGCCTTCTGCAAGTTCTCCCACGCTGACACGAAGCTGGCTCCCGGAGAGTATGAGCTCCATTCCTCCTACGACTATCGCGCCCTCATCCAGCACATGACGCCTTACTCCGGCGGTGCGCTCACTGTCAAGGTCACCTTCCCTGAGGGCCTTAACATGCGGCAGATGTTCCTGCTGCTGGAGGAAAACGGCGTAAGCGATTTCGATGAGCTGATGGACGCCGCTGCCAACTACAAGTTCAAGTACAGCTTCCTGGAGGAACTGGAAGCAGGGGACGCCAGCCGTCTGGAGGGCTACCTCTTCCCGGACACCTATGAGTTCTATGTGAACATGCAGCCCGCCAGCGCCATCAACAAGTTCCTGGAAACCTTCCACTATGTCTTCAACGACGACCTGCAGGTGCAGCTGGAAAACAGCGGAATGGAGATCCGCGATATCATCTCCATCGCCTCCATGATCGAAAAAGAGGCTGCCAATGATGAGGAACGTCCTCTTATCGCTTCTGTCATCATGAACCGTCTCAATACCGGCATGCCTCTCGGTATCGACGCCACAATCCTCTATGTGCATCCCGAGCATGAGGGCGCGCCTACAGCGGCCATGTTGGCTGAGGACAGCCCCTACAATACCCGTGACCGCATCGGTCTGCCGCCGACGCCCATCTGCAGCCCGGGTCTGGCCTCCATCAAGGCGGCGCTGAATCCGGCCAATACCAGTTATTATTACTATGCCCTGGATGAGGAGACCGGCACGCACCGCTTCTTCACCAACAGCTATGAGTTTGACGAATTCGTCGCATCCCAGGGCTATGGAGCGTAAGGCGGAGCTGCTGTCCCCGGCCGGCGACCGGGAGAGACTGAAAATGGCCATCTTCTATGGGGCGGACGCAGTGTATCTGGCCGGACGTCAGTTCGGCATGCGCTCAAGCGCAGTGAACTTCTCCGACGAAGACCTCCACTGGGCGGTGAATTACGCCCATGCGCACAAGGTCAGGATCTACGTGACCTGCAACACGCTGCCCCGGGAGGAAGAGCTGCGGGAATTGCCCGGGTACCTGGAATTTCTCCAGGATGCTGGGGTGGACGCGCTTATCATCGCGGATCTGGGCGTTCTGGAGCTTGCCAGACGCCATGCGCCCAAGGTGGCCAGGCACGTGAGTACCCAGTTCGGTGTCATCAACAGCGCTACGGCCAATGCGCTCTTTGCCCTTGGCGCCGATACGGTGGTGCTGGCCCGGGAAACGCCTCTGGAGGATATCCGGAAGATCCGGGCCAACACGCCCGAAGAGCTTCGCATCGAAGCCTTTGTCCATGGTGCCATGTGCGTCAGCTTTTCAGGCCGCTGTCTGCTCTCCAATTACTTTACCGGCCGGGATGCCAACCGGGGTCAGTGTGCCCAGCCCTGCCGCTGGAAGTATCACCTGGTGGAGGAGAAGCGTCCCGGACAGTATTATGAGATCACAGAGGACGGCGGAACCTATATCCTGAACTCCCGGGATATGCGCATGATCGAGCATTTGCCGGAACTTCTGGAGGCTGGCGTCACCAGCCTGAAAATTGAAGGCCGGATGAAATCCGCCTACTATACGGCGGTGACCACCAATGCCTACCGTCATGCACTGGACGATGCACTTGCCGGAAAGCCCCTGGATCCACTTTGGGTGGAGGAGACCGAAAAATGCAGCCATCGGCCCTATACCACTGGCTTTTATTTCGGGGAGCCCGGCCAGCATTATGCGGAGGCGAGCTACTTTTCCACGGCCGAGATCGCTGCCATCGTAGAAAGCTGTGATGAGCGGGGAAGCGCTGTTCTGACTCAACGGAACAAGATCTTTCCCGGAGACGCTTTGGAGCTGCTGCTGCCGGACAGCAAGCCGATCCCGTTTACGGCGGGCGAGTTGTTCGATGAAGAGGGAAGTCCCATTTCCGATACCCGGAGGGCAATGATGCGCTTTCGCATGCAACTGCCGGTGAAAGCGCCGTGCCTTGCTGTGGTGAGAAAAATCATCACAGAAGGAGACGCTGGTTGATCGAGAGCTTTCGCTGCGAGCCAATGCGGGACCGTTTGATCTCCGGGCCGTTCCAAAGCATTGATTTTCCTTGACAATTCAGGCATTTATGGTATATTTACATCGGCGTTGACGAAACGAGCCGGCAAAAGGCATTCCAGAGAGAGATCGGATGGTGCGAGATCTCATGCTTTCCCCGGCGGCCACTTCGGAGCCACCCCGGGATGACTGGGGCGTTTGCCTGCGTTAAAGGCGCTGAGAGGCCGCTTCTGCGGCGAATCAGGGTGGTACCGCGAACAAAATTTCGCCCCTGTTCCTTTTCGGGACAGGGGTATCATTATTTGAGAGGACAAACGAACACATGGAAAAGTACGGACTCAATCAACTGCGCGAAATGTTTCTGCAATTCTTCGAGGGCAAGGGGCACCTTCGTCTCCCCAGCTTCTCCCTGATCCCGCAGGGGGACGCAAGCCTTCTGCTCATCAACTCCGGCATGGCCCCCATGAAGCCCTATTTCAAGGGCGAGAAGGAGCCGCCCCGGCACCGGGTCTGCACCTGCCAGAAGTGCATCCGCACCGGTGATATCGAGAACATCGGCAAGACCGCCCGCCACGGCACCTATTTTGAGATGCTGGGCAACTTCTCTTTCGGTGATTACTTCAAGCGGGAAGCCATTCACTGGAGCTGGGAATTCCTGACCAGCCCCGATTGGGTAGGTCTGGATCCCAACCGCCTCTATCCATCCGTCTATGTGGATGACGACGAAGCCTTTGACATCTGGAACAAGGAGATTGGCATTGCGCCGGAGCGCATCTTCCGCTTCGGCAAGGAGGATAACTTCTGGGAGCACGGCGCCGGTCCCTGCGGCCCCTGCTCCGAGATCTATTATGACCGCGGCGAAAAGTACGGCTGCGGCAAGCCGGACTGCACCGTCGGCTGCGACTGCGACCGTTATATTGAGGTCTGGAACAACGTCTTTTCTCAGTTTGACAATGACGGCGAAGGCCATTACACCGAGCTCAAGCAGAAGAACATCGATACCGGCATGGGCCTGGAGCGTCTGGCCGTTGTCTGCCAGGATGTGGACTCCCTCTTCGATGTGGACACGGTGATGAACATCACCCACAAGGTCAGCGAGCTCACCGGCGCTTACTATGGCAAGAGCCACAAGATGGACGTGTCTCTGCGCGTGATTACCGACCATATCCGCTCGGCTACCTTCATGATCTGTGATGGGGTCCTGCCCTCCAACGAGGGCCGGGGCTATGTGCTGCGCCGCCTGCTGCGCCGGGCTGCCCGCCACGGCAAGCTCCTTGGTGTGAACGAGCCTTTCCTCTATGAAGTCATCGACACCGTCATCCACGAAAACGAGTGCCAGTATCCCGAGCTGCGGGAGAAGCAGGCCTATATCACCCGCGTGGTGAAGACCGAGGAAGAGAATTTTGCCAAGACCATCGATGCCGGCATGAAGATCTTTAGTGACATGCTCGCCGAGCATAAGGCAAAAGGGGAGAGCACTTTCTCCGGCGCCGACGCCTTCAAGCTCTATGATACCTATGGTTTCCCCATTGACCTGACCATTGAGATGTGCGCTGATGAGGGCATGACCGTGGATGAGGACGGCTTCAAGCAGCTCATGCAGGAGCAGCGCGTCCGCGCCCGTGAGGCCCGCGCCGCTCTGGGCGATCTGGGCTGGGCCGGCGTCAGCTTCGGCAAGGAGATCCCCGAGACCGTATTCGAGGGCTATGACAAGCAGCAGGTGAAGGCCAAGGTTCTCGCCATCGTGGCCGATGGGGAGTTCCGCGAGGAGATCCCTGCCGGGACCGAGGCCATCGTGGTGCTGGACCGCACCACCCTTTATGCCGAGATGGGCGGCCAGGTGGCCGACCACGGCAGCCTTTCCGCCGAAGGTCTTTGCTTCGAAGTCAGCGACGTGCAGAAGAATAAGGGTGGCAAGTATATGCACACCGGTATCCTTCAGGAGGGCGTTTTGAAGCTGGGTGACACGGTCACCGCTTCCTATGATGCCAAGCGCCGCGCTTCCATCGCCCGCGCCCACAGCGCCACCCATCTGTTGCAGAAGGCTCTGCGGGATGTGCTGGGCGATCATGTGCACCAGGCGGGCTCTCTGGTTGAGCCTGATTTCCTCCGCTTTGACTTCACCCACTTCTCCGCTGTGACTGCCGAGGAACTCAAGCAGGTTGAGGAAGCCGTGAATGCCGCTATCCTGGAAGGCCTTGTCGTCAATACCAGGGAGATGCCCATTGAGGAAGCCCGCAAGAGCGGCGCCACCGCCCTTTTCGGAGAAAAGTACGGCGATGTGGTGCGCGTTGTCAGCATGGGAGATTACAGCGTGGAGCTCTGCGGCGGTACGCATCTGAGCAACACTGCCAAAGCCGGCCTCTTCCATATCAGCTCCGAGGGCTCTGTTGCCTCCGGCGTCCGTCGTATCGAAGCCACCACCGGCCTGCGCACCCTGGAGACCCTGCATCGGGATATCGAGGCGATTTCCGCAGTTTCCGCGCTGTTCAAGGCCAATCCCGCCGATATGCTCCAGAAGGTGGAACAGCAGACGGCCGAGCTCAAGGAAGCCAGACGTCAGATCCAGCAGTATAAGGACAAGGAGTCTGCCGGCGGCGCCGATACGCTGCTGAAAAACGCCAAGGACGTGGGCGGCCTGCATGTGGTTACCTGCAGCCAGGGCGAGTGCGACGCGGTTGCTCTGCGCAAGATGGGCGACGCGCTGCGCGATAAGGACGGCGCTGTGGTGGCAGTCATCTCCGCCGTGAATGGAGAGAAGATCACCTTCCAGTGCGTCTGCGGCAAGGACGCCGTGGCCAAGGGCATTCGCGCCGGCGACATCATCAAGCACATCACCGCCATTGCCGGCGGCAAGGGCGGCGGCAAGCCCGATTCCGCCATGGGCGGCGGCAACGACGTCAGCAAGCTCAAGGAAGCTCTTTCCGCTGTGGAGGGCTTTGTGGAAAGCAAACTTTGAGGAGGAGTTACCATGGATCAGGATTGTCTGTTTTGTAAAATCATCGCCGGGGAGATCCCCAGCTCCAAGGTCTATGAGGATGAGTATGTATTTGCCTTCCGGGATATCAATCCCCAGGCGCCTGTGCACATCCTTGTGGTTCCGAAGAAGCATATCTGCTGCGCCCGCGGCATCAACGAGAACAATTCTCTCTATGTTGCCAAGTGCTTTGAGGCCATTGCCAAAATCGCAAAGCAGGAAGGGCTGATGAACGGCTTCCGCGTCATCAACAACTGCGGCGAAGACGGTGGCCAGACTGTCATGCATCTGCATTTTCACCTCATCGGCGGCGTAAAGCTCAGCGAAAAGATCCTCTGATAGATGAATCAAAAAACCGCAGAGATCCCTCTCTGCGGTTTTTCTGAAAGTGTGGTGAGCGCTTTTGCGCAAGCTCGCGATCGCATGCTTCAGCTTTTCCACCGCGATCTTCCTGGCCTGCTATTTGCTGCGCCTCGGCGCTCTGCCCTGGTTTGCTGCGGGTTTTGCGCTCTGCGGCCTGCTCCTGATCCTCAGCAGGCAGCGCTGGCTCCGCGGCTTTGTAATCTCCGCCTTTGCGCTGTCCTTCGGTTTTCTGCTCTATTTCCTGCATGGGCAATTAACCCTTCTTCCCGCCCTTTCTCTGGACGGTGAAACGCTGGAGATTCGCGGAGAGGTCTGCGCCTATCCGCAGATATATGAGGACTACGCAAGGGTAGAGCTTCGCCTGAATGGAACGGACCTTCCCAAGGGTAAGATCGTCCTATATGCGGAGGGAGAGACGCTCTCTGCCTTTTCTCCCGGAGATACGCTTTGCTGCTCCGCCAGTCTGAAACGCGCGGATGAGCGCTATGGGGAGCGATACGACTCCTATCTGGCAAGAGGCGTCTATCTCACGGGAAATGCCAAAACGGAACCGGAGCGGCTCCCCGGAAAGCTCGGGCTTCGGTATTTCCCACTGTATCTGCAAAGGAAAATCGCGGATCAGGTAGACCGTCTCTTTCCGGAAGACACCGCCGCCTTCATGAAGTCTCTCATGCTGGGCGACAAGCAGGACCTCTATCAGGAGCAAAGCCTGTATCTCGCCATGAATCGCGCCGGTTTCCTGCACATTGTTGCGGTTTCCGGCATGCACATCGCCTTCCTGGTGGGATTGCTTCAGTTGCTCCTTGGGAAAACACGCTTTTCTTCGCTCCTGTGCCTGGGACTTGTGTGGCTTTTCGTCTGCATGACCGGCGCGCCGCCCTCTGCTGTCCGCGCCGCCGTGATGCAGAGTTTCCTTCTCATCGCACCGATAGTCGATCGGGAGAACGACCCTGTCACATCTCTGTCCGCGGCTCTTGGATCGATCCTGTTGACAAATCCCTATGCTGCCGGCAGCGTGGGGCTCCAGCTATCGTTTTCCGCTATGGCTGGCATCCTCTTCCTTTCCGAGCGCCTCCATAACGGACTCGCCGGCCTTTTGCCGGAGCATTGGGCCGAGCGCCTTCGCGGACCTATATCCACAACGGCAAGCTCCCTTGCAGTGCTGGCTTTTTCCGCGCCGCTTATGGTGCTGCACTTTCGCTCTCTGTCCCTTCTTTCGCCCATCACCAATGTCCTGGGACTTTGGGCAGTCTCGCTTTGCTTCAGCGGCGGATACCTGAGCTGCCTGCTCGGTTTTCTTTTTCAGCCGCTGGGTACCGCTGCCGCCTGGCTTGTCTCCTGGCTTACCCGCTATCTTTTCCTTGTGGCAAGAGTGGTGTCTTCCTTCTCCTTTGCCATGCTCTATCTTCGCTCTTTGCCGTCCTATTTGTGGGTCCTTCTCGTCTATGCGCTGGCTCTGCTCTTTGCTTTCAGCAGACTCAGAACCTGGCTTCGCTTTTTCCTCCCGACCGTGCTTTCCGTGGGTATGCTTACACTATTGCTTCTCATTACGCAGAATCACTACGATCGGGCCGGAGGCGTCATCACGGCGGTGGACGTGGGTCAGGGACAGAGCCTGGTGCTGATGCAGGGGGAGGAGACCCTTGTAATCGATTGCGGCAGCATTTTTACTCTGGATAACGCCGGCGAGCGAACAGGTTCCTATCTGATCTCCTGCGGCCGCAGCCAGGTGGACGCTTTGCTTCTGACCCATCTGCACGCAGATCACTGCAACGGCGTCACCATGCTGATGGATATGGTTCCTGTCCGAAACTTGATCCTTCCAGCTGATGTGGAAGATGAGGACGGGCTCCTGGCGGATCTTTTGAATGCTGCTGCCAGGCACGGTACAGCAGTGTACACGGTTTCGCAGGATGAGGATCGGTACTTTGGCGGCATTCACGCCCTGCTCTTTGCTCCCGGCAGAGAGGGAGATGCCAACGAGCGCTGCATGATGATGGAATACTCTTTCGGAGATTTCGACATGCTTGTCACGGGAGATGCCCCGAAGGCGGCCGAAAAGGAGCTTCTGGCCCGCTATCCTCTCCGGAATCTGGAGCTTCTGATCGTAGGCCATCACGGCTCCCGCTACTCCAGCTCCGGCGAGCTGCTTGGCAGCATCGGCGCGGATACCGCCCTGATCAGCGTTGGATATAACACCTACGGTCACCCGACCTATGAGACCCTGGAAAGGCTCAATGCCTACGGATACAGCATTTATCGCACCGATCTGAACGGAACCGTTGAGATCTTTTTGGGAAAAGAATATGGCTAAAAAGAATGATGAAAAACTGAATTATCAGGCCGTTCTCCGCAGACTGAAGGAAAAAGGCCCCCAGCAGCTTTACCTGCTTTGGGGACCGGAGGACTATCTGCGGGAGCATTTCCTGAATCAGATCAAATCTCTCTGCCTCCCCGAAGGGGATGACAGCTTCAGCTATAAGCGCCTGAACGGCCCGGGGCTGGATGCCTCCGAGCTGCAGCAGGCGGTGGACGCCCTCCCGTTTTTGGCCGAGCGAAGCCTGGTGGAACTGCGCGGTGTGGACCTGAACCGCCTGAAAGATGCGGATGATGTCTTAAAAGTCCTCTCCGATATTCCGGAAACCTGCACGGTGGTCTTTGTGCAGCCTGCGGATTTTGAGCCTGACGGCCGCCTCAAGCAGATCAAGAAGCTGCGCACTCTCGCGGAGGAGATCGAGTTTACCCAACAGCAGCAGGGCGAATTGACCCGGTGGATCGCAAAACGCTTTGCGGCCCTGGGAAAAAGCATTGAACTGGAAGCTTCCCAGCGTCTGATCTTCATCAGCGGAGATCTGATGAACCGTCTGATCCCTGAGATCGATAAGATCGCCGCTTATGCCAAAGGGGAGCGCGTGACAGTCGCGGATGTGGAAGCGGTAGCCCACCATATCCCCGAGGCTGTGATCTTCACCATGACCGATCAGATATCTCAGAAGAGTCTGAATAATGCGCTGGCGACCTTGTCGGAGCTGCTCTCCGACAAGAACAATGAGCCCATCGCCATGCTGGCCATGCTGGGCCTGCAGATGCGCCGTCTCTATGCCGCAAAGCTTGCCCAGGAACAGAATCTTGGCATGGCCTATGTGAAGGAGGTCGGCGGCTGCAAATATGATTTTCAGGCGACAAAACTGCTCCAGGCCGCGCGAGGCTATACGCTGCCTCAGCTCAAAAAGGCGGTGGAGCTCTGCGCTGAAACGGATTATCGGCTGAAAAGCAGCGGCGAGGATGACCGGGAGGTCTTCAAGGAACTGGTCGTTCGGATCGCATCGGGGGAGAGCGATGGTCAAAGTTGAGGAAGTCATCCTTGTAGAAGGAAAGTACGATAAAAACACCCTGAGCCAGGTGGTGGATGCGGTGATCCTGGAGACCTCCGGCTTCGGCATCTTCCACGATCGTGAGAAGCGCAAGCTCTTTCAAAGGCTTGCGGCCCAGCACGGGATCATCGTCCTGACAGACTCCGACGCGGCGGGCTTTGTGATCCGTAATTTTCTGAAAGGCATCCTTCCGCCGGACCAGCTGCGCCATGCCTATATCCCGGACCTGTACGGAAAGGAAAAAAGAAAAGCCTCCCCATCCAAGGAGGGGAAGCTGGGGGTAGAGGGCATGCGGCCGGAGATCCTGCTGGAGGCCCTGCGCCGTGCGGGGGCCCACTTTGTCGGGGAGGACCAGCCGGGCTCGCATACTGACCAAATCAGCAAGCTGGATCTCTATCGACTGGGACTCAGCGGCGGGGAAGGCAGCCGGCAAAAGCGGCTGAACTTGCTCAAATGCCTGGATTTGCCGGAGCATCTCAGCAGCGAGGCTATGCTGGACGTGCTTAACGCCCTGATGAGCCGGGAGGAGTTCTTCTCTCTTGCCCGCCAAGCTCTTCCAGACAGGGAGGAAGAATCGCGCCAAGAAGAAGCGCCAACTGAGACAGATCTCTGAATATGTATGCCGTCTGCAGATGGCGAAGCTCTCCGCTTTTTCCGCCGAAGAGAAGAAAGAAAACCGTAATCATCAAGAACAGGCAGCTCGCCTGCAGACTGCGGATCAGAAAAGTCCAGCTCAGCTTTTTAGCAGACAAGATCCGCTGAACCGTCTTTCGAATCGTACTTTTCATGCATCAACACCTCGGGGTCATGATATCCCGGGGTGCTGTTTCTTTCAAGGAACAAATTCTGCCAAAGAATTATGAACAGTCCATAAAATAATCGTCTCATACGAGACAAATCAAAATTCCTGTGCTAATATAAAAAAGCCGCGCACAAGGCGCGGCTCTCTGGCACCCACGAGGGGATTCGAACCTCCGACCTACCGCTTAGGAGGCGG
>OCTX014558339.1_pt1 | contig 14713 bp, 7 predicted proteins | sample 1539691 | NCBI WGS metagenome assembly OCTX01 (sample SAMN02144231, study PRJEB22623) | gut metagenome | biome: sheep rumen | host: Ovis aries | place: New Zealand | reverse complement strand
CCTCTGGCGCTATAATCCGGAACTCGAGGCTGAGGGCAAGAACCCGTTCCAGCTCGACTCCAAAGAGCCGCAGTGGGATAAGTTCCAGGATTACCTCAAGGGTGAGGTTCGTTTCGCTTCTGTAGCAAAACAGTTCCCGAACGAAGCTGCAGAATTGTTTGCAGCAGCGCAAGAAAATGCACAGTGGCGTTACAAGAGCTACCTCCGCATGTTAGGCACGCAATGGTAATTAAGGAACGCGTGTACGCGTGTGTATAAGAAAAGCGGATTCCGTTGGAGTCCGCTTTTCTTTTCGTTTATGCCTATAGTGTCTTTTCAAGCATGATCGGCTTTATTTATCTTTCCGCTGCGCGTTTCTTTTTTACTTGCTCCGTTTCACACCGCAAAAATTTTGGGGAAAGAGAAAAATACGTTTCCTTTACCTCTACCGCCCACATCGCTCAATTTACCCGTTTGTTTCGCTTTAAACGTATAGGGTTGCTATACCCTTGCTATACCCCTGTGCTTACTTTGTTTATTGTCGCGGCATTCAATGCCGCATTAGTTTCGTTTCTTGTCCCGCATACTATGCGGCTCTTCTTTGTATTCCGCCGATTGGCAATCGGCATAGACGTATGTTGTTTACACGGGATACAATCCCGTATGTGGTTTCTATCTTACTATTAGTGTTCTGTGCGCGCGATTTCAATGAGCGCGATTCTCCGTCCGTTTCGTCGGTATTTGATATCGACATTGCATCCTATTACTACCTATACTATCCTATTTCTACCTATTGGGCAGCAAAATGAACTTTCTCCGCACTTTCTCGCTCATTTTCTTGCATATCTCAGAAAAAAGTTGTAACTTTGCGCGTAAATCGCGCAGACAGGAAAAAAACAGCGAAAAAAATTACAAGACGAATGCAAAACACACTGATTGATAACTCTGTGAGTAGTTTAACAATGACCAGCATCTTGCGTCGTTGTATTTCTTCTGTCGGATTGAAGGAGATAAAGTTAGCTACTGGTTACTGGGATATCCCCGGTATTGCTTTAGTTGTAGACGAACTTCGTTCTTTCTTGCAGCAAGAAAATGCTAAACTAAAGATGGTGATAGGGCGTGAAATGTTTGTGTATGCCAACCAAGTTCTCACTCCTCTTGTAGATGCTAAATTCCCACAGGAGTTCATGAAACAAGATATGGAGAGACTTAATGAACATATCAAGCCCGAGTACCTAGATGCATTGAGGCTTTTGCTCAAGGGGTGTGAATCAGGAAAGATTGAGATACGAAAGTATGAAAAAGATGCAGATGGGAAGCCCCAGTTCCTGCATTCTAAATGTTATATATTCAATGGTGTTTCTGTTGAAGGCGAAAAGTTTGCTTACGGAATAATTGGTAGTTCTAATTTTACCGAGCAAGGTTTAAGGAATTTTGATAAAGAGAAAGGAAATCGTGAATTAAACTATTTAGAGACAAACAAACAAATAGTTAATTTTTGCGATCCGGACGACCTCTCATGCAAAGGACACAATCAATGGTTTGATGATATCTGGGAGTTAGCTACACCATGGGAAAAAGAGTACCTTGAACAGGTGCTAAAACCAGCGAAAATCACTCAGGAACTTCCTCCCGAGAAACCAGATATACAGGTTACACCGCTTTCTCCATATGAGGCATACATTCGGTTGCTAAGTGACCGTTTCGGAAAGTTGGTTGATGATGATATGGAGGCTGTACTGCGTGGCTATCTACCGAAGGAAGTCAATCCTTACAAATTTCAATTGGACGCAGCTACATTATGCACGCAAGTAATGCATCAGCACGGCGGTTTCTTACTTGGCGATGTCGTGGGATTAGGAAAAACAATTGTAGGTGTTCTTGTTGTCAAATATTACTTGGATACAGCAGAGGAAGAAGGTCGCGCAAACAAAGTATTAATAATTGTTCCGCCTGCAATCAAGTCCTCATGGGTGAAAACCATTGAGCGCTTTGATGCAGACAGGGAGGACAAGATTTCACCGTATGTTGATTTTATTACGACCGGCAGTATTAGCCAACTGATGGAAGGGGAAGAAGATGAATTGGATGATGATACGGGCGAATTTGAAGAGCCTTTGCAGAAAGAATTGTATGGGCTGATCATGATTGATGAGAGCCATAATTTCCGCAATAATGGCACAAAGAAATATGAAGCACTTAATGATTTGATTGAAGAAATCAATCTTCAAGCCGGTTATTATCCGTATATCGGTTTGTTGTCTGCTACTATTCAGAATAACTCTCCTGCCGATTTACGCAATCAGATTTATTTATTCCAACGTCATCCTAAAGAGAGTACATTAGCTGTAGAAGGTCATAATTTGGAATACTTCTTCTCGCAAGCTTGTGATAGATATAACAAGATTATTCATGAACATCCAACGGGTGATACCGAGAAGCAAACTAATCGTGTTGCTCTGAAATACCTCTCGCAAGAAATTCATGACAAGGTATTGGCGGAATTGCTTGTGCGCCGTACTCGTACAGATATCAAGAAGGATTACAAGGAAGATTTGCATTTTCCGATTGTTAAAGGGCCTGTATCTCTGGAATATAAAATGAATCAACGCCTTTCGCAGTTATTCTATGATTCGATGCGTTTGATTGCGCCTACGGAAGAAAGCATTAAAAAGGGAGAGCCGGGAATTGTGTACATGCGTTATCGTGCCACAGAATATCTGATACCGGAACTCCAAAAACGCTATTCAGGAAGGAATATGACCCCGGAGAAGTCTTCTTCATATCTGGCAAGTATCATGCAAATTCTTCTTGTTAAACGTCTGGAGAGTAGTATAACAGCTTTCCGTGAGTCCTTGGAGAACTTACAACGCTATACGCGTAATATGATTCAGATGTGGGATGATGATTGTATTTTCATTTGCCCGCAAATAGACGTTAATGCGGAACTCAACGTGGCGGAAAAAAGAAAGCGGACAAACAATCCTGATTATAGCATTGCTCAATGCTATGATGATATCCGCCAAAAGATAGAGAAACTAACAAAAGGCAAGAAGAACGACAAGCATCAAAATGCGGAGTATCATCGCTCTGATTTTAATGAGAGATACTATGAATTGTTAATTGAGGATATCCGTTACATTGACGAGTTAGTCACTCGATGGAAAGATGAGCGTTCGGATCCTAAATTACTCCGTTTTAATCGTGCTATCTATGAAGAACTATTTGATGCAGAGAAAAACCGCCCACAGAAATTAGTGGTATTCTCGGAGGCGATTGCTACGGTAGATGAAATTGTTAATGCTTTGGACGATGCTGGAAAGCGCGTGTTAAAAATCACAGCAGCTAACCGTAATGAGAAGGAGCAAATAATACGTGCCAATTTTGACGCTAACTACGAAGGTGAATGGAAAGATGATTATGATGCAATCGTTACTACGGAAGTATTGGCAGAAGGTGTGAACTTGCATAGGGCTAATACCATTCTGAACTATGATACACCTTGGAATTCTACGCGCCTCATTCAGCGTATAGGTCGTGTCAATCGTATTGGTTCAAAAGAAGATAATGTCTATGTATATAATTTCTTCCCCTCAGACGAAGGAGATGGAATGATTAACCTGATGCAACGCGCATTTACCAAACTGCAATCCTTCCATACTTTGTTCGGCGAAGATAACCGAATCTTTATGGAGGAAGAAGAAGTTTCGCAGGTAGATTACATGAAGCTGATGGATGGTCAAGAAACGCCATACACTAAGTATATTGCCGAATTACAAAATTACAAACAAGAACACCCGGAGCGTTTTGAGTTTATTAGCGCGCAAGAGGCTCCGATAGTTTCGTCCTTTAAGGCAAATGAAACAGAAAGCTTGCTTGTTGTTAAAACGGATATCAATAATACTGGTAGTGTATATGTTCATGTCGCAGGAGAAGAAGGGAAAATCATTCCTTGTTTAGAAATGTTCCAATATTGTACTTGTACGCCGGATACTCCTTCAGCACAAATTGAAATGGATGAGCATGTGGCAGAAACAGCTATATTGGCCTACAATACACATATCGCAAAAATATACAAAGCAGCGACATCTAATAACAAAGCGATTACTACGGCTAAGTTGTTTATTCGTGAAATAATTAGTGAGCCGGGACTAACACCCAATGCCAAACAACGCCTCAGCATCGCTTCCCGAATTATAGGAAAGGGCGATGTAGCCTTGGCGCGCAAGATCTGCAAATTAGCACAACAATATCATGATATACAACTATCGCTCTTTGAATCAACAGCAGAGGAGAAAATGGCTCATATCAGCAGTATTGTTGAAGAAGATCTAAAAGTTCTCAACAAAAAAATGATTGAGCGCAACGGAGAACCGTATATCTATTTTTGTACAAACAAAGTAATTAAATAAAATACATAAATATGCTTACCAAACAATTTATCCAAAATTATTTTCATGCGGATTACAAAGGCATTGATGCGCTTTTGAGTGATGTGCTTGTTCCGATGTTTGGAGATTATGACCGTGGCTATACGGAAATAACCCTAACCGATACAGCTATGAAAATGGCTAAAGCGGCAAACATCCAGACGATTAAGCATGTTGCTACATTTCAGGGATTAGGATATGGCATAAATGTATTTGATGTGACTTTGAGTGATAGATGTCGTATACATCAGGCACGTAAAAATATACAAGCGTTAGTGCGCCAGTATGTAGAGAAGTTTGAAGGAGCATTTATTGTGTTCCATTATGCAAAAACTGCAAATCGTTCTTGGCGGTTTTCTTATCTGGAGAAACGAGAAACAAATGCAAAATCCACAGATGCGAAACGCTACACCTATCTTTGCGGACAACAATATCCATGCCGCACTCTTGCAGAACGCTTTGAGAAATTACAGTATCAGGATTTAACAGCTGTTAATCTGGAAGCAGCTTTTTCCGTGGAGGCTCTATCTGATGAGTTTTTCGCAGAATACAAGAATTTCTATGATGATTTCGTCAACTTTGTTATCAATGAAAATCACTTGCTGGACGAGTTTTTACCTCTCGTAAACGGAGATCCAGACAAGGCAAAAAAATTAGCCAGAGATTATATCAAGAAACTGATGGGGCGTTTGGTATTTATTCAGTTCTTGCAAAATAAAGCATGGCTCAAAGAGGATATTCATTATACCCATACGCTGTTTGACCAGTGTACAGACTCTCAAAAAGAGAGTTTCTTGGATACTGTGTTAGAACCTTTGTTCTTCGGAATTTTCAATACGCAGAAAGAAGCTCGTGAAGAGTTGTTTCGCAGAGAGCATTGGAGTATGGAATTACTAAACGAATGGATGGATTTCCCATATCTAAACGGTGGCTTGTTTGAATGTGATGAGTTGGATAAGCTCCAATTGACCATTCCTTCATATTTCTTCTCAAATCCGCAAAACAAAGACCATGTGCGTAAACCTTCCGACAAGTATTACGATGATGCTTGTGGCATCTTTGATTTTTTCGATAGATATAATTTTACTATAGATGAGTCCGACCCATTGGATAACGAGGTGGGCGTTGATCCGGAGATGTTAGGTAAAATCTTCGAGAACCTGCTGGAAGACAACAAGGACAAAGGTGCATTTTATACACCTAAAGAGATTGTTAATTACATGTGTCGCGAGGCCTTGGTGGCGTATTTGGTAGATGAGGCTCGCACAAAAAGTGAAGTTAATAAACAACGGCAAGAGAATTTCGAAGAAGCTATCCGTGCATTTGTTGCCGATCCGGAAATGACGGTTCAGCGTATGCGCCAATATGGCAAACAACAACTGAAGGATTTGAATGAATCGCTTTGCAATGTAAAGATATGCGACCCGGCTATTGGCTCGGGTGCCTTTCCTATGGGATTGCTAAATCTGTTGGTGACATGTCGTGTCGCACTTAATAACGCACTGGGGAAAGGAGAACCGCGTGCATGGCTGAAAAAAGAAATCATAAAGAATAATATCTATGGTGTAGATATTGAGAAAGGCGCTATCGACATTGCACGTTTGCGTTTCTGGCTTAGTATCGTTGTCGATTTGGAAAAACCTGAAGCGCTACCAAACTTTGACTATAAGTTTATGCAAGGAAACTCGCTCTTGGAACAATACAATGGCGTGGATTTATCCCAAGTAGCCGAGATAAAGAACGGAAATACCAATGGCTATCAAATCTCCATGTTTGAAAACGAGTTGGATGTGTGTCGAAGAAAACTTCATGACAAGTTAGAAGAGTATTTTGGTGTTACGAATCATGTCACAAAACAGAACTTGCGGAATGACATAAGCACTCTTGTTCAAAAAGAGTTGGATGAGCAGCATATAACGGTAGATTTGTCTGATATTGATATATCTGCAAATGATAAATTCTTCTTATGGCATACATGGTTTGCAGATGTATTTAACCGCTCCGGTAAGCAAGGCTTTGATATTGTTATTGGCAACCCCCCATATGGTGCAAAATTATCTACTACCGAAAAGGCTCTATATAAACAGCTTTATTCTGAAGTGCACATGCGCACACCTGAAACTTTCTGCTATTTTACGGCATTAGCTTTCCGGCTTTGTTCCCATTGCGGGAAAGGAGTTGTATCATATATTGTGCCCAATAATATATTTTTCCAAAATGAGAATGAAAAGACGCGAGAACTTCTTTCTATAAAAAACATGTTGCTTCGTGCTATCAATTTAGGAGACAATACTTTTGAAAACGCCGATGTTCCAACATGTATCTTTGTCGCTAAAGCAAGCAAATCGAATGATTATAGTATTGACTATTCTGATTATAGAAAATATAATGTAAAACAGATTGAGTGGGATAAGCAGATTGATAAAATCAATATTCAAAAATTACAAACAGTGCCTTCTTTGGTATTAGGTTTGTCTAATGAAGATATTGATATATTTAATTATATTCGGAAAAATGGAGTCACGATTGATTCTATTGCAGAAGAAGTCGCGTGTGGAATATCTTCTGGTGGTGATAAGATATATAAAATAAGTGAAGATATTATAAGAGAGTATATGATTGAATCTGATTTGTTGAGACCAATAATCGTAGGTAGTGATATACTATCTTATCAGATTAATTATACTGGAGATAAAATTATATATGCTACACGAGAAACGAATATTGAAAAATACCCCCATGCTAATCAGTATTTATATCAATTTAAGGAAAAATTAGGCAGTAGAAGCGAAGCCAAAAAAGGGATATTACCATGGTATGCCCTTAATAGAAATCGCTACGAAGGTTTGTTTACAGAACCAAAAATCATAATGCGTCAAACTTCAGATTCTATTATTACTACATATGATGAGAACGGATTCTTTGTTTTAGATAGTATACTTGTTTTCAAACTTCGTAAAGATGTGCAGATTGAATATAAATATGTATCTGCTATTATGAATTCAACATTAACAAATTATGTATACAAGAATCTAACACAGGAAGAAGGACGTACCTTTGCGCAAGTTAAGCCCGCGAATGTAAGAAAGCTATATATACCGAAAGCAACTATACAAGAACAAGAATTGTTATCAAGTCTCTATGATTACATGGTCTATTTACGCGATGCCAAATCTCCAGCTGTTGATAGCATAATAAGTAATAAATTTATAGGTGATTATTTTGAGCGCATCATTGATGGATGTGCGTATGAATTATTCTTTAGGGAACACATGAAAGAACGTGGTATAGATATAATGGATGATTTGTATAATCTTATCTTACCGATAGATAATGCTAATAATACTCCGAGTATAATATCATCAGTGTTTAATGCAATATATAAAACAGACAATAATATCCGTACGAGATTAGAACTTTTTGTATCAAGAAGTCCTGAATATCTTAAAGTCATAATACAAAGTTAAAAACATGGCAGCAATCTCAAGAATAACCATTGATGGTTTTAAAGCTTTCCCAAATTCTTTCACATTGGATCTGGGTGGAAAAAATTTATTAATGTATGGTGAAAACGGAAGTGGAAAATCTTCTATTTTCTACGCATTACATTCTATCCTACAAAGCCAGTGTAAGGAGAAGAATGATGTGTATTTTGATGTGAACCATCAAGAAAGTTTAGTTAATCAGCACACTCAAAAAGCGGATGCGAAAGTAGAAATACAATTTGAGGGCAGTGATGTGTTATACAAAATATCTCGTCGTGGGTATGAGGAATCTGTGCATCAGGCAATATCTCCTTTACGTGATTTAAATGGAAAGTGTGTGTTCATTAATCACAAGTTCTTGTTTAATGTATTTGCTTTCCGAAACTCTCAATGTATTGACTTATTTCCAGTTTTTATCAAGGATATACTGCCATTTACATTAACTCAAAATGAAAGTCAGTTTATTAGTCAGCTATATGATGAAATAATGAAGGGAATCCAAAAGAAGGGGAAAAGCAGACGTATAGATAAAGACTATTTGAAAAAAATCAAAAATTTTAATGAAGAACTTCTGCATGTGATAGAGGGTATTAACGATAATAATATCCCTACTGCTTCCGCATTATATAACAAGTTTTTTAGAAATGAAGACGATCCGGAATTGCGTATACGGCTGTCATACGACAACAATAATGATCAAATACCTCTGTTGGGGAGATCATATTGGTTACGAGTCGGCTATAGATACAAGGAAGTTATTGTTGCCAATGCTAACAGAAGTGATAAATTAAGTTATAGAAAAGAACTATTAACACCTGTCATCGTTTTAAATGTTGAAGAGAAAAAGAAGATGGAAAATACGTAGCTATACAAAAGCCTCAGACATATTTTAATGAAGCAAAATTAACGGCTATCGCACTGTCAATTAGATTTTCATTGTTAGATTCTATTTCTCCAGAAGATGGTAGATTTATTGCATTAGATGATATGCTCATCAGTCTCGACATGAGTAATCGCACAAAAGTTGTTGATTATTTATTGAAGGAAATTGAGGGAAAGTATAAAATTTATTTGTTTACTCATGACAAATATTTCTTTGAATACTTTAAGCATCGGAGTAAAAAAAGTTCTGGTTCATGGGTATATAAAGAAATCTATATGGAAGGGGGTACTCCCATTGAAAGAGAAAGCAAAACATATCTTGGTAATGCAGAATATTATATTCGTATTCACGAATATGAGATAGCAGGTAATTTCTTACGTAAAGAAGCAGAAGCGTTCTGTAAGCATTTCTTGCCCATGAAATGGCAATTCACTGAAGACTATGCAATGTTGGATTTAAATGGACTTATCCAAAATTGCATCCGGTATGCTACGGAAAGCGGTATGAATGATATTTCTCTGTTCGAGAGTTTAGATGATTATAGAAAATTTGTGTTAAATCCATCAAGCCACGATAGTTATGATGTAGTAAAATTTAAGAACGAAGTAGAAAAATGTTTATTGACGTTAACTGAATTAAATAAAATTAATAGTCGTCCTATCTTCACAAAAGGGCAAAAATTAAAATTTACCCTACAAGGAGCAACAATTCCTCACGATATTTATGAGTTTGAAATAAAAATAGTAGGAGAATTTCGTTTAATTTCTCAAAACGGACACGATGCTGTAATTACCAAAGGGGACGTGCATTATACCGTATCTAAAAATGGGGAAAAAGGCAAAGAACAGTTTACTTGTACAACATTAAAGAAGTTTTATGAGAAAAACTATAATAAATCTGATCAGACGGCTCCTGCTGATTACCTTGACGCGATAATAGACGTGGTAACTGGTAATCCTATAAGAATGCTCATATAAAATTGTTTTACAATCGTATTGCATGTCAGACCGTATTACATATTTCTCAAATCAAGATTTATCCTTGTGGCATTATTTGCCACGGGTAGAATCTATATTAAGAAATTTTGATTCAAGCAATACTATTTCTGATATTAATGATGCCATTGAGTTATATCATATTACGCTATTCATAGACAATGGGGCGAGAGCAAATTCATGGTCTGAGGGGGACATAACTGATTTTGAGCAAAAGACTGCTGCTATAAAAAGATGTGTATATCAATATTTTTCGCAACTCCACCCCGACAATATAGTAGAACTATACGCGCAAATAGAGTTCAATTATCAAGAAACATTCTGGGAAATAATAAATAAATTTAAGTTATGGAACATTGTTGATGATGACACGATAACCAATATTCTAAGTACACATGAAGGCTCCATACGATATTTTCTGCATCATCAAGGTTTGGTAGAAAAATATGAAGTTCCAATAATCCAATATTTCAAATCTCATCCGCAAACAGCAGAAATCCTGCTCTCTGCATTTATTGAGGAAGATAAATTTGGAAGTAGAAAACCTATTTATATTCCTAAAGGACTAACTATTGACGAACGCGAGCAAATCATTTCAAACTACATTGATTCAACAGACCCAAATCTTAATTATCTTCAGTTAATTCCTCAAATAACAAAAGAAGATAAAGCGAATTTGAGAGTAAGTCCCAAGGTTCGTCTAAAAGCAGAAAAGATAGCAGCCAAGATATCAGACGAATTTTTCAAAGATAAGAATACAGGTATTCAATATGGATTTAGTATTATAATAAGTCCGGAGAAAGGGCTCCCACCGGTACAACTAATATCGAATCGATCTTCATTGCATATTGAGTATATCTATAGTGAAGAGTATATTCTTTCGTGCTCAGGAGTTCAGCATTTGGAGAATTTCTTGAGATTGTTTGGCATCTTTGATAGATATGGTCTTATTTCATTTGTATTTCATAAGAGTGACGCAACCTCTTTGTTTGATATGTTAGGTATGCGCGCCAAAAATGAATTTCCTAGTGGCAGTGTGAGTTTTAAAATGTTCTTTCAAACCGCATTAGGACAGACTGCTGCTTACATGCAAACATTAAAGAAAAATGGAATATACATAGAGGATATTATTAAAACTTTTTATAATGAAACTCTCAAGAATGAATACGGCTACAAAGGATTGAGTCTAAATGTTCCGGGACATGATTTGTCATGGTTGGAAAAAGTAAGAGCCCTCATACCGGAAATAGAATCCATCGTACGGCAATATAATTTGTATCTCGCAGAAGGAGAAATTGATCCTGAAGTATTGGAATTGACAGACGCCATTAAGATTACCGATTGTGGGAGCATGATTCCTAATAAATATATTTATCTGACTATAGGAACAACGCAGAAACCAAATATACTACAGCGTGTACTCCGTGATTTCTTTTCTGATCAGTCTATGTTGGATTATGTAGAGCCGTATAAGGAGAAAAGGTATAATTCATTGTATCAATTGCTACTTAAAGAGATTGTATTATACGATAATTACGAACTATATCAGAAGTCGGAAATTGATTGGCTGATAGATAATCATTATTTATCGAAACGTGATGATGGAGCTTTGACTATGAGCAACCCTAAACTGATGGGCATGTTGTATGATTTATATAAATGTGATGTATGCTTGTATTGGAATTATGATGCAGATACAAGATTAATTATAGACGATTATTTAAATAAAGATTATCTGTATGCAGAGAGCACTTTGCTAAGTCATCCGGAACAGGATTTGTTCAGTTTTGTATTCAATAATGAACGTTTCTCCAATGCGCTGGCGTATAGAAACAAATATCTTCATGGGAATCCCCCAACAGATGCTAAACATTATAATGTGTATGTGATATCTATTATGATGTTGATTTGCTTATTGTTCAAAATCGAACATGACTTGCAAGTTGGACGAGAGGTAGGAGGATTATAAATGCCCACAGAGGAATCTCGTAGATCGCAGTGAGCTGGTACTTGTGTGTTCATACTTTTTTACAGTAATAGAAAGGCGAATTGTGCCATTCAATGGTTGTAGATTTTAAGTAGCATTTTACGCTCAAAGTAATTATCTATGCGCAAAATTTCACGCTCGCAGTATAAATGTTTTTCAAAAAAATGACGCTCAGAGTATTTTTCGCTCCTACCAATTTTACGCTCAGTATATATTTTGCCTCGAAACATTTTGGGGATAGTGCATGTTTTGGCTCCAAAAAATTTGCGGGATAGTGCTCATGAGACCTATTCCTGTAGCTTATTTAGTATATAATATGGAGTGTATTTATTGCTTTAAAATACTAGAGAACCGCTAAAATTGGAAAAATTTGCGGGATAGTGCAAGTTTTTGCTTCTAAAATTTGCGGGATAGGAAAATTTTTTGTATCTTTGCAGCGTTTTTTAAGATGAGTATATGGAACGAGTATTTAAACGCAAGATTTATCAGCAATTGTTAGAGTGGAAGCAGACAGCAAATGGTAGTACTGCCATTTTGGTGGAGGGTGCGCGCCGCGTAGGCAAGTCAACAATTGTAGAGTTGTTCGCACGGCAAGAGTACGAATCGTATATACTCATTGATTTCAACGAAGCAGATCAAGAGATATTGGATTTATGGAATAATTTAATGAATCTGGATCGGATATTTGTAAAGTTGCAGCAACATTATAATGTGACACTCCACACTCGTAAATCCGTAATCATTTTTGATGAAGTACAGAATTGTCCCCGTGCGCGTCAGGCAATCAAATACCTTGTCAAAGACGGACGGTATGACTATATAGAGACAGGATCACTCATCAGTATCAAAAAGAACACCCAAAAGATTACTATTCCGAGTGAGGAAAATCGTATTGCGATGTTGCCAATGGACTATGAAGAGTTCCGTTGGGCATTGGGGGATACAGCAACCATTCCGCTACTGAAACAACAGTTTGATGCCCGTATGTCTATAGGAGACGGAGTCACTCGCAAGCAAATGCGTGAGCTGCGATTATACATGCTTGTTGGTGGAATGCCTCAGGCAGTAAACACTTTTCTTGACACGAATAATTTGAGCCTGGTAGATAAGACAAAACGCAATATAATCCAATTATATCTGGATGATTTCCAGAAATTAGATGCCAGCGGGAATGCAGAACGCCTATTCAAGAACATCCCTGCGCAATTAAGCAATAATGAGTCGCGTTACCAGCCATATACTGTTATTGGCCGACAGACTGAAACAAAGATGAATGAATTGCTGCAAGATTTGGAACAAAGTAAGACAGTGTTATTCAGTTATCATTGTACAGACCCCAATGTAGGTATGTCCTTGAATAAAGATCCGGAACGATATAAAATGTTTGTAGCTGATACAGGGCTATTTGTAACGCTCTGCTTCTGGGATAAAGAATACACGGAAAATGTTATCTATGATAAACTGTTGAGCGACAAACTAGAAGCAAATCTTGGTTATATATACGAAAATCTTATTGCACAGATGCTTACTGCAGCTGGGAATGAGTTGTTCTATTACACATTTCCGAAAGACAAAAAGCATAACTATGAGATTGATTTTATGTTGTCTCGTGGGAAGAAAATTTGTCCGGTTGAAGTAAAATCATCTGGATATAAAACGCACGCATCATTGGACGCATTTTGTGAAAAATATTCATCAAGAATTAGTAATAGGTACTTGTTATATACGAAAGATCTCCGCAAGGACGGAGACACTATGTTGGTGCCAGTTTATATGGCAGGACTATTATAGATTGGGTAAAAATCACTTTACTATTGAATTATTGCATACAATCTATGGCAACTGACAATAAGGATTTTTTAAACAGCAGACGGATTCTTCGAGGGTAAAAGCGACAATCATCTCGGAGTATTTCCCTTCCTATTGCAAAATAATAGGCAAGCGGCATGTGCCCAAGAAATTCGGGTACTATGATATGTTTGCAGGTCCTGGTATGTACGAAGATGGTGGTTTGTCGGCTTCTATCGTGTCCCGTTTGCTCCATAACTCGGAATACACATCTTGCACGCAGTCACGCGCCTCATTACGGTCACGGAGAAGATTATACGCAAGCGCGTACATCTTCCCACATAACGGCAAATATTGGCGTGTAAACTGTTCGTGCGTCATGGTGTGCTGTTATTTTGCGCCACTCAAGATACCATTTTCTTTATCTTCATTGTTGATGCGTTGATATCCGCGTGTCGAGGCTCTCGACCCGAAGTCAAGATTGAAGTTGAAATTGAGCATCAGCACTTGACGATAGTTCTGCATAACGGCTGTATTGGCAGTCGGGGCAAGGGCAGACAAGTCCTTTGTGATGGTTCTGGATCCGTGCGGAGAGAACGGATTAACCATCATAATACCAAAGCCAAAATGCTCCGAATTATAATTGATACCTATATCGTGCGTCAATTCGCTGAGGGTCAGCGTTTCGCCCCACAAGTTATGCTGCGCAGTAACCACATCGGCAAAGAACCGCCATCCCTTCAGCAGATAGAAAATGCCGCCACGCACACCGTAATTGACATGCTCATGGTGGTAGTGAATGCCTTGGCTGACCATGTATTTGACAAACGGCGTGACATTGAACATCAGTTTGTTTTCAAGCAGTTTGACCTGTACACTCGGTGAAACATTCAATTTGTGATAGCCGCGCTGGTTGTCATACATGCGGATGGCATAAGGCGACCCGTCTATAATTTCCTCAAAGGTTTCTTCCATAATAGGCTTGTGGTCGTAGCTATAGTTTGCCCAAAGATTGAGATTGACATGCTTGGACTGCCACGATAGTTCCATCTCATTCGACACATACATGACAGATCTCAGGTTCGGGTTGCCTCGCCGCATTTGGTACTTGTCAATCTGTTGCGTAATATCGGACAACTGCGACAAAGAGGGTTGGTAGCCGGACA
>OCTX012193962.1_pt1 | contig 14713 bp, 24 predicted proteins | sample 1539691 | NCBI WGS metagenome assembly OCTX01 (sample SAMN02144231, study PRJEB22623) | gut metagenome | biome: sheep rumen | host: Ovis aries | place: New Zealand | reverse complement strand
CATGGCTGTATGCGAATCCGACTAAACGGAAAACAAAAAGAGGCATGAAAAGATTTATCAACGGATGGCTAACCAGATCATCCAGGGAGAACAACAATCATGCCGTTGAGGATGTTCCGGAATGGTATGCGGATACAAAACAGACAGAACCAAGTCCGGAATTATTGGAAAGAATCAGAAAGATACAGAAAGAGATAGGATAAGAAAAAAATGAAGTTCAAGATTGATAAAAAAAGACTGCTCGATGAACTGCGAATCATATCCATGTGTATTGACAGTTTGGCGCCGGTACCGGCCATGAGCGGTGTGAAGATCACAGCAAAAAGCGGATGTTTGGAAATGATCGGATCAAATGGTTTTCAATCCATGTGGTCAAGAATCAAAGAAGTAAATATAACCGAAGAAGGTGAGATCGTTGTAGATGCCAAAGCGTTCATATCCATCGTCAGCAAAGCACAGCAGGATATTTCTGTCAGCACAAAGGGAATGTCAATCGTAATCACATCCGGAAAAGCCAGGCAAAGGCTGAATGGATATTACACAGGAGAATATCCGGATATTGATTTTTCTTTACCGGAGATCAACATGGATATCGATATGGACATTCTGGATGACATTATCAATCGAATATCATATGCGATCAGTAACAGATCAAATGAACAAAGACCGATCCTGAAAGGACTAAACATAGACTGCAACAGAACATCCATGCAGGCCAATTCATCCGATTCATACCGTATGGCCATGTATGTCATTGACGGCCGTGCATCCAGTGAGATCAATATCACGGTTCCATACAATGCTTTAAAAAACGTGATCAAGTTGAGAGGAAAAAAGATCGAAATCTATGCCAACGATAACAAGATTCTTTTTGAATCGGAAAATGAAATTTTTCAAACGAGCTTGCTCAGTGGATTTTATCCGGATGTAAAACGAATCATACCAAAGGAATTTGTGGGAAAGCTTGAAATCAACAAAAAAGAATTGATCGATGCCATTGAACGTACAGAATTCAATCTGCATGAAAATACGAATGTGATCTATTTGTGTATGGATGATCAAAAAGTCATGATCAAGACGGATGAAACAGAACTTGGATCGACGGAAGAAGAACTGGAAAAATGCGAGTACGAAGGTGAATCGATGGAAATCAAGTTGAATGGAAAATTTCTGAAAGAAGCATTGAATTCCTGTTTGAGCGAAAAAGCTATTATCGAATTCGCCGGAAGTCAAAAGCCGTTGCGAATCAATTCCGGATTCGATGTTGAGGATAACTACACGGCCATCATGGTACCACTGAGGGAGGTAAAGAGATGAAAGTATTGAATCAAGTGATAAAGGAACGATATGCACTGTACAACGGAGACAGTGCGGAAGTGATGCAGGGCTTACCGGATGAATCGATGGATTACTCGATCTTTTCACCGCCGTTTGAAAGTCTTTACACCTATTCGGACAGTGACAGAGACTTAGGCAACTGTCGAAATGAGGAAGAATTTTATCAGCAGTTTGATTTTATCGCCAAGGAACTGTATCGAATCATAAAACCGGGAAGACTGATCAGTGTACACTGTATGGATCTTCCGGCATCGCTGAACAATGACGGCTTTATCGGCTTGAAGGACTTTCCAGGAAAGCTGATCAAGGTCTTTGAAAAAGTGGGATTCATTTATCACAGTCGAGTGACCATCTGGAAAGATCCAGTAGTGGCCATGCAGAGAACGAAAGCATTAGGACTGCTGCATAAACAGATCAAAAAGGACAGTGCCATGTGCCGGCAGGGGATTGCCGATTACATCATCACGCTGCGAAAACCGGGAGAAAACAAAGAACGTATCAGTCACACGAATGAAACGTTCCCGGTTGAAAAATGGCAGCAGTATGCATCACCGGTTTGGATGGATATTAACCAATCAAACACCTTGAATCGTAAATCGGCACGAGATGAACGGGATGAAAAGCATATCTGTCCGCTGCAGCTGGATGTGATTGAGAGATGCATCGAATTGTGGACGAACGAAGGCGATACAGTGTTTACACCATTCCTTGGCATTGGAAGCGAAGCGTATCAGGCTTTGAAAATGAACCGGAATGCAGTAGGAATCGAACTCAAAGAAAGCTATTTCGAACAGGCAGTAAAGAACTGCGAGAACGCTTTAACGTCACCGGTGCAGTTGAGTTTATTTGACGAGGGTGAAGCTCAATGACTTACGAGGAATTTTTAAAATCCAAGGAATTTAAGCCGATTCATGCCGGATTCGAACCAGATGAATTGAATCCGAATTTGTTTGATTACCAGGATGCCATCGTTCGATGGGCACTGAGAAAGGGACGATGCGCTCTGTTCGAAGATACAGGCATGGGGAAGACAATTCAGCAGTTGGCTTGGGCCGATGCGGTTTGTAAGCGTACAGATGGAAAAGTACTGATCCTGGCACCTTTGGCCGTATCCAAGCAGACGGCCAAGGAGGCGGATAAATTTGGCATTGATTGTCATCTGGTGGAATCGGAAGAGGATGTACAAAAGGGAATCAATATCACCAATTATGAAAAGATCCATAAATTCGATACAGGACAGTTTGACGGCATCGTGTTGGATGAAAGTTCGATACTGAAATCTTATTCCGGTAAAACAACAAAGGATTTACAGTACCGATTCTCCAGAACACCATATAGATTATGCTGTACGGCAACACCAAGTCCGAATGATTTTACAGAGATTGGAACAACGGCGGAATTCTTAGGCATCATGCCAAGAACGGAGATGCTATCAACATTCTTTATCAATGACATGATGGGGAAAGAAAGAATTGGATGGCGGTTAAAGAAACATGCAGAAAAGGACTTCTTTCGATGGATGGCTACCTGGTCGATGATGATCGACAATCCGGATAATTTGGGATTTGACGGATCTATGTTCAAATTACCGGAATTAAATGTTCAAACGCATGTGCTGCAGAGTGATCCGGATGAAGGTGTTCTTTTTCCGGACATTGCAGAAACTTTGACAGAACGCAGACAGGCCAGAAAAAAGAGCGCAGAAAAACGCATCAAATTATCGAAAGAGATTGCACTGCAGGAAGAGCAATGTTTGATTTGGTGCGATTACAATTATGAATCCGAGATGCTGCACAAAGCTATACCTGAATCGGTGGAAGTCAAAGGGGCGGACAAGCCGGAGCATAAAGAAACGGCCATGATCGGATTTGCCAATGGCGATGTAAAGTATTTGGTCTCCAAGCCGTCTATTTGTGGATTTGGAATGAACTGGCAGAACTGTCATTCAATGGTGTTCAGCGGATTGTCTGATAGTTTCGAACAATTCTATCAGGCAGTTAGACGATGTTGGCGATTTGGACAGACGAAACCGGTGGATGTGCATGTGATTCTTTCTGAGGCAGAGATGGCAGTTCTTGAAAATATACGAAGAAAACAGTTCGAACATGATCGAATGAAAGAAGAAATGATTGAAATCATGAGTGATATATCAAAAGCGGAATTGTACAACCTGGAATCAAGACATACGGAATATGTGCCGGAAGAAACGATGCAGATTCCGCCCTTCATGAGATAGAACCATGATCTATCTCATGCTGGATGAAAAAGATATCACTCATGTTGTGGGAGAGGTCAGTTCAGAACAGTTGATCAAGGAAATGCATTTCAAGAACTATTCCACAATGGATGCCTGGATCAATCGAAATAATAAATACAAAGGGTGCTGGCTGGTTGAAAAATTCGAAAAAGAAGAAAAACGGAAAATTAAAGTGGATAGTCAGCTCATCTATGAGAAAAAGGGAAGAAAGTATTACATAAATACAGATTGCCGTATCTATGTGATCTATAAAAGTGGACGTAAAAAATATTTGTCGATTTACCAGAAGCCTGGTCATCCAAAAAGTAAATATTACTGCAAGGTATCGGACCATGAAGTGGACGTGGTCAGAACTTTGGCTCTGAGCTTTCTGGGAATGAAAGAAGAACAGTGCTGCATCTTATATGGCGAATTAGATCTGAAAAATATAAAAATCATGTCGAAAAGTGAATGCAGTTCGATCACAGGAAAAATGGCTCGAGGCAGTAAATCAGTTGGACTTTATGAAAATGGAAAACTGAAAAGAAAATATAGCAGTACAAGAGAAGCTGCAAAACATCTGTACTTGAGTTATCAGACGGTATCGGATTACTGCAATCAGAAAGTAAAGAAACCCATGATGGATCTTAGATGGGTGTAGGAGGAAAGTATGGAAAAAAGAGAAATTGCAAAATTGATCGAAGATGGTGTGGAAATATTATCTGTCAATGTATCGGTTATAGAAAGTGGAGTATGCGGATATATGCAAATGAATGAGGGACTTAAATATGCCCTTAAAGAAAACGGCATAGATCTTGATGAATTTATAAAACGAATAGATGGAAAGATCAATAAATTGATCGTTGAATTATGTCTTGAAGTTGATCGTACAATTAAACAACTTCCATTCGAGGGAACACCATGTTAAAGAATCAAAAAGAAAGAGAGGACTATCTAGAGAATGACGAGAACTGGGAAACGATGGAAGAGTTTTCTATGTTTCGATTCCAGCGACATAAGGATAAACGAATACCATTATGGCGGTTACAGGTATATATGCCGGAAAGAAGAACTGCAAATTACGTGATCCGCAAGGAAGGCTGGCATCCATATATGTTTGGCCATCAGTGGATACTGGTATCGGAAGATGGATTCGATCGAAATATTACAAAAACAGAAGCGATAGCACTTATAAAAAATATATAAAAAGATCTTGCGCTCAGTAAGGACTGTCCTACATTACAGTAAGCCTTCTTTATGTTTTCTTTGAATTGTACTTGTTTTTGGATGTTCCTCCGTAGGATGGTCCTTTCTGAGCGCAAATCTAGAAAGGTATTATATGGAAGAAAAATTAACAAGAAAAAAGAAAATATTGGAAGATATAGAATCTACTGAGAATATCATGGCATTTGCAAATAAATCTTATTTAGTGCCACCAAAATTTTGCTTAACTGTTGAGATATGGCCAAAAGATAAAACTTTATATGTAAAAAAATCAGTTATGAAAAAGGTGTTAAAAAACACATTACAAGAATTATATACAGAATTGAATGAATTGGAATAAAGGAAGTACAGGAATGAAAATGGAATCATATATCGGTAGACTAATGGATTTATTCCCTAATTCATATATTAACAGTCTGAATGAACTTATTCTTTATAGTAATACAAATTTATATTTTGGCCTAGATGATGTAAATAGTGAACAAGATATTAAGTGCAAATTATTAGAATGGTGTTCAAGAGATGCGTATAAAACACAACCATTCAATAATAATGAACAAAATTTATATTATCAAGAGATGATAAGAAAGCGTATAAATTTTTATCTAAAGACAGATTTTAGTATAGAACAAATGGAACAGATTTATCAGAAACTTGGAAATAAGATAAACCATGATTTGACAATCAAATTTGTTGAGAGTGGTTATGACATGAATGTTTTAAAAAATGAGGCAAAAGAATGAAAGCAAAAGAAATGTTTGAAAGTATGGGGTGGAAGCAAATAGCAAATGAACCATCTTATATAGGCTATGACAGAGGATATAGAACTATATATTTTATGCGAGATGATGAATCAGGTATTATTACGTCTTCAGGACATATCAACATGCATGTTCTAAAGGCTATAAATGAGCAGTGTAAAGAATTAGGATGGTTAGATGACAGCAAAAGAAATGTTTAAAGAACTTGGATACGAAGCGGAAAGTGATGATGAAATTATCCATTACAAAAACGATTTAGACAATGTAATGTTCTATCTTGATCATGAAGAATACACCAATGATGTATTTTACGTTGACTCTAAATTACACAAAGCCATAACGCAGCAGATGTCTGAATTGGGGTGGTTAGAATGATACATACAAAAGATGAAATATTAAATGCATTATGAAAATTGTTAATTCAAAAAATGGCATCGAAGGAGAGATAAAGCTTTTTGATCCTGATGTTTTGGATAATACGGATTTTGATGGAATATACAATCAAATTAAGATATGAAAATGACAAAAAGTTTTTCTTTTTAAGAATTGTCATAAACAAGCATGAAATAAGGCTCTAAGGGAGATTTGATGAATCAATATAATATTAGGTTAAATTGAAAGTTATATAGGTGGATTTATGAAGAATGATTGGAGTTTGGCCATACTCATAGTGTTGGCTTTTTGGCTATTTGAAATCATAATCTTATGTACAGTTGGAATCGAAAGTAGATGTTGGGGGTAAATATGAACGGAATTGAATGGACTAAGATTTTAGAAATGAAAAAGATGCAGAATATGTTGGATGAGGCTATTCTGAAAGAACATCAATGTGAATTTGACAAGAACAAATGCAAGCTGGCCTTATTTGACGAGCTTGGGGAAATGAATCATGAAAACAAAGGATCATGGTGTTGGTGGAAATATACTCAGAAACCTGTTGATCGTGACAAGCTGTTGGAAGAATTAGTGGATGCATGGCATTTTGCAATGAGTTTGGATAATCACACAAGAAAAGGAATTGAAAGAGATTTTGATCCAGTCATGTATGAGCATTTTGAACATTTGGCCTGTAATTCATTGGCTGATCTAATGGCTATGACCGTATATATGGATTTTGATTACGTGGAACTGATGCTTTTGATCAGTGAACAGCTTGGATTTACGATTGATGATATTTATGAGTGCTATCAGAAAAAAAACAAAGTTAATTTTGAGAGGCTTAAGAATGGTTATTGAAAGTTTATCGATTGTAATCAATGTTTTAGTTAAAATTGCGCAGATTCTGGGATTGTCATTATTGATCGTATTTTTGATTGCAGTGGTATCGGTGGTTTTGATAGAAATATTTAATTCTTGGAGAGATAAGCATGAATCACAAGAAAAGAAGACAAGACAAGATAGCTAGAGAGATTCAAAAAGAATACACAGCATTGTCACAGCTACAAAAAGAGAAGGAACTAGGTATCTTATGCGTGGAATATGGAATAACAAAAGAAGATCTTTTTAATATCATCGAATCGAAAAGGATGGAGGGCAGAGAAAATGGACAAATTGAAAGTGAATCAGTTAATCAATGATTTAAAGTCAGCCGATTATTGTTGTCATAGGATTATAGAAACGAATATGGAACTGGAAGTCCTAAATCATAAAAAGCTAGGATTGAGCCATTCAAAAGTAGAGTTGACAAAGGAACAGGAAAAATCAACTAAGCCTATGCCTGTTTTTCATTCTGGATACACAAGTAAGATAGCTATGCTTTATGATATTGAGCAAAAAGAAAGAGAAATTATTTATTACCGTAAAAGACTCAATGAGTGTAAACCCATTGAGCTTTTGTCTTTAAGAGATCAAAACATTTTATTCGATTTATATTTCTTCAAAATGTCTAGAAATGTTGTATCTGAAAAATACGGCTACACAGTAAAAGGATTATATAAACATATTCATTCTGTCATAAATAAAATACTATAAATACGCATAAAAAGACGTATAAATATATTGACATACGTATAAAATGGCGTATAATATAATTGTAAGGAGGATAAGCTAATGCCAATAACGGCAAGGGAAATGTTAAAAATCCTAAAAAAAGACGGTTGGTACATAGTCAGTCAAGAAGGCTCACATATCCAACTGAAACATACAACAAAAAAAGGAAAAGTAACAGTTCCCAATCATAAAAGAGATTTGGGAATAAAAACGGAACGAAGTATCCTAAAACAAGCTGGATTAAAAAAATAATCCAGCTTGGACCTAAACTCTTGTAAAATGATTAGTTATTAGTTATATTATGAAAACTTTAACGTACTTAGCGGTCTTAGAACCGACTGGAGAAAAAACTTATAGCGTGTTTTTTCCTGATGTTCCCGGATGTATATCAACCGGCAAAGATTTGGAAGATGCTGTGAAAAACGCTAAGGAAGCTCTAGAATTACATTACTATGGTCTGTTTAAAGATGAAGATGAAATACCGGTTCCATCCGATACTGTGTCAAAGGAGGATGCCGATGGATGTATCGTATCTCCGATTACGATTTATCCTGATATCGTTGTTGAAAGGTTCAATAACAAAAAAGTGAAAACAAACTGCACTCTTCCTGCGTGGTTGAAAGAGATTGCGGAGAATAACCACATCAATTATTCACAGGTTTTAGAATCAGCGATTAAGCAAAAATTAGGGTTAAATCAATAAAAAAACGTGAAAAAAGTAAAAGAGTTCCGATATTGTACCACTTTAATGTGCTATTATGGTAATGTGCAAAAAGTCCAAGAGATACATCTTGGGCTTTTTTTACGGGAGAAGATATGACAGATAAGGAAGCTAAAGAGTTCTATGATTCTAAGATGTGGAGGATAGTACGAAAGCAAGTGTTGAAGATGGATCACTATGAATGCCAGTTGTGCAAGTCAAGAGGAAAGTATAAGAAGGCTACAGTAGTTCATCATGTTAAACATTTAAAAGATCATCCTGAATTATCTTTAAGCATATGGGATGAAAGTGATGGCAACAAGAGACAGTTAGTCAGCCTTTGCGATGAATGTCATAATGAAGTGCATCCAGAAAAGGGGATCATAGATAGCAAGCCACCATTAACCGAAGAGAAATGGTGACCCCCCTAAAAAAATCTGGCTTTAAACAGGGGAGGCCGTCGAGCGGGGCGGGCTCAATCCTGTTTAAAAATTTGAAAACGCGTAACTTTTTTTGGAAAGGAGAGATATAATGGCCAATATCAGTTCTGCCAAGTTAAAAAAATCGTTAAATGCATTTAAAACGGAAGCGAAAAACAAAGGTTATGAATCTCACTTCCTTTTTTTATCGACTTTAAAACGATTAGAAGTACAGATCAATATACTTGATCAAATGGAACAGTCTATGGAAGAAGATGGAATGCTTGTCACAAAAGAATACGTGAAAGGCCGAGAAAATATCTATACAAATCCTGCCGTAAATGCCTACAACAAAACGTGCCAGCAAGCCAACAATACAACGCAGACTCTAATGAAGATTATTGAACAGCTTCGAAACATGGAAGATAGCATGGAAGATGATGAATTATGATTCCCATTTTCTGTGAAGAATATTTTGATCTAATGGATGATTATCCACAGCATTTTTGCGAACATCAATGGGCACTTAGAAAGTTGGTTACAAAAGCATACCAGGAAGAAGATCTGATCGTTGATTTGGATCGCTATGAGCACTATATATCTCTTGGTAAATATCTGGGATTTGACAGAGGATATGAATGGGAGCGATATTGTATCGGATGTTATTTATGCACATTCACTAGGGACGGCCTTCCTAGATGGAAAGAAGGATTTTTCTATATGGGAAGAGGTGCCGGGAAAGACGGATTGATATCCTGGATGTCTTTGGCATTGATCAGCCCCTATAATCCTGTACCGAATTATGATGTAGATATATGTGCATTTAATGAAGATCAAGCGCTTAGGCCGGTGGAAGATGTATATAATTCGATGGAATCCAATGTGAAGAAAATGAAAAAACATTTTCGATGGACAAAAGAATCCATTCGAGGTATTAAAAATAGAGGATATATCAAAGGACACACAAATAACGCAAAAGGGAAAGACGGACTTCGTTCAGGAGCCGTCTTTTTAAATGAGATTCACACTTATGAAAATTATGATAACATCAATGTTTTTACCACGGGATTAGGTAAGAAAAAAGAACCCAGAACTGGATACTTCACAACGAATGGCGATGTAATTGGTGGACCATTAGATGATAAATTGGCAGCTGCCGAAGATGTTCTGTTAAAGGGAGCCAATGATACGAGATGTTTTTATTTCATTTGTAAACTGGATGAAAAAAAAGAAGTTTATGATAAGGATTTGTGGCACAAGGCAAATCCATCATTAATGTATAAACCGGAGTTGATGGTAGAAATCGAAGCGGAATTTGAAACCTGGAAAAACGCACCTCAAACTCTGCCTGCATTCATGACGAAACGAATGAATATACGTCAAACAAAAGAAACGATGCCTGTGGCATCCTGGGAATTGATATCCGATACCAATCATCCTTTACCTGATATGACAGGTTGGGAGTGTACGGTAGGAATCGATTTTTCTAAAACAAATGACTGGGTAGGTGTAAATGCACATTTTAAAAGTGGAGAGCAACGATTCGATATCAATCATGCCTGGATCTGTACACAATCATCAGAATTATGGAGACTGAAATGCCCTTATCGGGAATGGGCAGAAAAGGGAGATATTACGCTTGTGGACGAGCCAGAAATCAGCCCGTCTATGATTGCCGAATATGTCTATAAATTGGATTCTAAATATGTTGTGAAGATGGTCTGTTTAGATAGTTTCAGATATGCGCTTTTGAGAGATGCTTTAGAGATTTATGGTTTTTCTCATGATCTTAAAAATATTAAACTATATCGACCATCCGATGTTATGCGTACGGCGCCGGTTATTAACCGGTGCTTTTTAAATCACCTGTTTACATGGGGAGATACACCGCATCTAAGATGGGCTACAAATAACACAAAGTTAGTACCGGCTAAAAAGTCAAATTTGGCCAAGGATGGTGAGCTGGATATGGGAAATTATCTATATGGAAAGATTGAACCGCATGCTAGGAAAACGGACCCGTTTATGGCATTGGTCGCCAGTATGGTTGTCGAAGATCAATTAACGCCGGAAGTATTGGATATACCTTTTGATATTCCGGTCATGACATATTAGGAGGTGATTGAATGGGATGGATAAGAAAGTTATTTGGATTGGACTTTATGAGCGAAGAAGATAAGGAGAAAATGAAAGCTCATGTTACATCCTATGACATTTCAGTAGCAACTGTAGCGATTAGAAAACTTGCTTTTGAGATTTGTGTGCAAAGAATCGCAGCTGCTATTTCTAAATGCGAATACAGGACGTATAAAAAGCACAAAGAAGAAAAGAAAGATCTATATTACTGTTTGAATGTGAAGCCAAATCCTCATGAATCATCGACGGTGTTTTGGAACAAACTGATTCACAGACTTTACTATGAATCGGAAGCTTTGATCATAACTAATGGATCGAATATGTATGTAGCCGATTCATTTAGCGTGGATTCAAAAAGCGGGTTTGGCGAATATACTTTTTCAGATATCGAGATCAATGATTTGAAACTCAACAAGAGCTATAAATCAAGTGATGTATTTTACTTTAAGTTGCACAACAAGAAAGTAAAGGAATTCCTTGAAGATACTTTGAATCTCCAAACATCTTTACTGAGCACAGCTACATCGGCTTATAAGAGGTCGAATGGAACGAAAATGAAAGTTCATATCTCACGATCACAGACCAATAAAGACGATATGGAAACGAGACTGAATAAGATTCTAAATGAGGATATGAAAACGTTCATGGAGTCTGAAAATGCAGTTTTACCCGAATATGATGGAATGAACTTTGAGGAAGTTGGTCAAAAATCCGGGATTGACTCAAGAGATATAAAAGCTCTATATGACGATATCATTGAAATTACAAGCAAAAGCTTTTTGATGCCGGTAAACATTGCCAATGGTGAAGTAACAGATACATCAAAAGCAGTAGATGATTTCCTGACCTTTTGCTTGGATGCCGTCGTTGAATTGATCCAGGACGAATTAAACGGGAAACAATTTACAAAAAGTCAGTATCTAAGTGGGAATTATATCAAAATCAGCACTCAAACGATCAAACATATTGATGTATTGGATATGGCCGGAAATATCGATAAATTGATTGCATCCGGTGCTTTCTGTATCAACGATATTATGAGATTGTTGCATGAAGAACCAATCGAAGAAGAATGGGCTTGGCAGCATTTTATGACAAAGAATTACAGTCCGATGCATGAATTATTGAATGCGTTGAGTGAGAAAGGAGGACAAACTACTAATGAAGATGAAGAAAATGGCAATCCGGATGCAAATCAATCCGGAAGCACCAAAGGAAGCGGAACTGGAGATTTATGATGACATTGGGGAAGAAACGGATTTTTGGACGGGAGAAAAATCCGGGATCAGTGCTGAGTCCATCACCGATTTTTTAAGGCAGCATGACACGGTAGATACGGTTAATGTTCACATTAATTCATTTGGTGGATATGTTTTTGAAGGCATTACGATTCACAATGTTTTGAAAGGATCAGGAAAGAAGATCAATGTGATTATTGATGGTATTGCAGCATCGATTGCCAGCGTAATTGCAATGGCCGGGGACAGCATTAAAATGTACCCAACAAGTCAAATGATGATCCATAACTGCTGGGGATGGGTTTGTGGCAACGCGAATGATTTGCGAAAAGAAGCTGATAACATGGATGCCATCATGGAATCCAGCAAGATCGCTTATCTTGAAAAATCCAATGGAAAGTTAAATCGTGAAGAGCTCGATAAAATCTTGGATGAGGAAACTTATCTAACAGCTGATCGTTGTTTAGAATTAGGCTTATGCGATGAAATTATTGGAGGTCAAAAAGATAGTTCGACAAAAGAAGAAAAAACGGATGATACAAAAAAAGAAAAATTAGAAAAACAACCAACCTTACCGGTTAAACAAAAACGGAAAGATTGGTTTTTTTAATGGTTGAATGAAGGAGGAAATAAAATGTTACGATTCAACGAAGAAATTAAGCAAAAATTAAAAGAAGCAATGAAAAAAGAAAGTACAGATGAAATGGCCGATGCTTTATGTGAAATGATTGAGGAACAGGCTAATGAAAAATCCGAAAAAGTTTTACAGGATGCTTTGAAACAGAATGATGAATCTATTTTAAGAGCACGTGGGGCACGTATGCTTACATCCTCAGAAAAGGAATACTATGAAAAAGTAGTAGATGCTATGAAATCACCGGATTATAAACAGGCAATTGAAGATATTGTTATGCCGGAAACGATCATTGAAGATGTATTCAGTGAAATTGAAAATGAACATCCTCTGTTGAGCCGTTTGGATATCAAGGTTGTTCCGGCCAAAGTCCGTATGATCTTTGGTGTATCCGATGACAATAAAGCGACCTGGGGAAAACTGACAGATAAGATTACCACAGAAATCAGCGGATCATTTGAAGAAATCGATATCTATCAGATGAAATTATCCGCCTATATCCCATTGCCGGAATCTATGCTTGATTTAGGCCCGACATACTTAGATCGTTTTGTGCGTACGTTATTGTATGATGCGATTGCTAATGGAATTGAAGATGCAGTCATCAATAACTTAAAGAGTGATGGAGGTCCTATTGGTATGCAGGCCGATTTAACGAAAGGACAAACCTCTACAGGAGTTACTACCTACACCGCAAAAACGGCAATCAAGGTTACCGATTGGACACCAAAGGGATTGGCCGAAGTTATCAAGGCCATGACGAAAGGTAGATCTAACAAACCTAGAAGAATCAACGGGTTGTTTATGGTTGTTAGTCCGACTGACTATTATTCGATTGTTAAACCTGCAATTTGTGTACAGACTCCAGCAGGTGACTGGGTAGATAAGAGCCCATACCCAATCGATATCATTCAGTCTGTATATTGTCCAACAGGAAAGGCTATCATGGGATTGAATAGTAAATTTATGTTGGGTATCGGTACAAATCAGGCAGGTAAATTGGAATATTCCGATGAATTTGCTTTCCTGGATGATAATCGAACATACAAAATCAAGTTGTATGGAAATGGGCAGCCAAAAGATAACAACGCTTTCCAGGTTCTGGATATTTCAGGATTACAGGAATATACAAGCAAAGTATCTGTAAAAGGAACAGTCACTACAAAAGCTGAAGCTGCTGCATAAGTAAGGTGGGTGGTATCCGATGGATGCTCTAACAGAAACTATCGCAAGAGAGGTTGGCTATGAGTGGAGCGATGGCTCCACAGCCATGCTCTTGCTGGATTATATTGAAGAAGGAGAAGCGTTTTTGATTCGGTATGATCCAAAAGCTGATTTTAATGAAGACAAATTTATAAGAGGTCTTCTAGTCGAATACGTCCGATATGCTTTAGCCAATGCCAGAGACGATTTTAAGAGAAACTATGCAGAAGAGATTCTATATCTTTCTCACATGGGGATGGTAAAAAATGCTACAGAAGAAACAGACAACCAATGAGATTACGTTTGTAGATGGAGTTGTTAGGGGTGTCACGATAAAAAATGGATCAATCATAAAAAATGATACGCCCGATATTCATTTTGGATCCTATATGGTTGGATTTAATCGATTTATGAGAGCCTATAACAATGATATAAAAATAGCAAAAGTGATCAATGTTCCTTTTCTTGCTCCTTTACAGGATTCCATGTACGTTGAAGCCAGTTTCTTTAGAAAGAAACAGTCGAAGGATATTTTTAAAGTTGTACAGTGTCAGGAGATCTTTGACTCAAAGCCACCATGTCTTCGCTTATCACTGGAGAAAGTTAAAACAAAATTTGATGATAATAGGAGTGATGTTGATGAAAGTTAAAATTGAAGGATTGAACAGTTTATCTAAGGCACTGACAAAAAAGAAAGTTGCGGTAGAAAACGTGAAAACAATCGTATCCGATGCGGCTGATACGGGAGAGCGTATCATGAAAGAAAGAGTACCTGTGGATACAGGGAGATTAAAGGACAGCATAGAAAGAAATGAATCAGATGGAGGAAAAACAG
>OCTX012251166.1_pt1 | contig 14716 bp, 9 predicted proteins | sample 1539691 | NCBI WGS metagenome assembly OCTX01 (sample SAMN02144231, study PRJEB22623) | gut metagenome | biome: sheep rumen | host: Ovis aries | place: New Zealand | reverse complement strand
TTTACCGTCCATGCGCCGGAAACAGCAGGAAACGCCGGGATCTGTATCGAATTTTTCCTGCATAGTTTGGTTTGAAGGTCCCGGATAAACTTAATATAAACTGTGAGGGATGCATATGGATTACATCATTGAAAAGCTGAAACAGTACACTGCCCGGAAGCCGGATGAAGCAATCCTGTTTGACGATGCCCACAGCAAGGGCATCACCTATGCCCAGCTCGAAGAGATGAGCGGAAAAGTTTATGCTTTCCTGAAGCAGAACGGCATCGGCCGGGAGGACTTTGTGCTGCTGAACCTGCCCCGGGGCATCATGCCGGTCATTGCCATGGTCGGCGTCTGGAAAGCCGGCGCAGCCTGGGCCCTGGTGGAGGATACCTACGCGCCGGAGCGGATCAACTACATCCGGCAGGACTGCGGTTGCCGGTTTGAGCTGAACGCGGACAACTGGCCGGAGGTGATGCACACCCCGCCGCTTTCCGGCTATGAAATGCCGGATGAGCACGACGCGGCCTATGCCATCTACACCTCCGGCACCACCGGAAACCCCAAGGGCGTCCTCCATGAATACGGCAACCTGAGCCGCGCCATCGATTCCATCCGGCTGGGCGGGGAAATCCCCTTCAATGAGCATGACCGCCTGGCCCTGCTGGCGCCGATGAACTTCGTCGCCTCCGTCATCGTGATCCTGGCCGCGCTGAATGTTTTTTGCGGCAAAACCTTTATCGTCAGCTATGCCACCATCAAAAACCCGGCGGCGCTGGCGAAGTTCTTCCTGGTCAAGCGGATCACCATCACCTTCCTGACACCTTCCTATGTCCGGAAGCTGGGCGACAAAACCGGACCTTTCCTCCGGATGCTTTTCGTCGGCAGCGAGCCGGCCAACAATATCTACAACCGCCACCTGGACCTGATCAATATCTACGCCTGCTCGGAAAGCGGTTTCGCGGTGGGGGTTTTCCGGATCGACCAGGCCTATGAAACCTGCCCCATCGGCCAGCCTGCGGTGGAAACAAAAATCATCCGCCTGAACGAAGCCGGCGAGGAAGTCGGGAATGACGAAATCGGTGAGCTGTGCTTCGAGGATCCGTTTGTCCGCGGCTACCTGAACCTGCCGGAGGAAACGAACAAAGCGTTTGTGAACGGGATCTATCATACCGGCGACCTGGCCCGCCGGGACCCGAACGGCGATTATGTGCTGCTGGGCCGTTCCAACGATATGATCAAGATCAACGGAAACCGGATTGAGCCGGCGGAGATCGAGGCGGCCGTGAAAACGGCCCTGGGAATCGACTGGGCCGCCGCCCGGGGGTTCGAGGAAAACGGCAAGAGCTTCCTGTGCGCCTACTATACCGCGGATGTGGAGGTGGATACGGAAAAGCTGCGCGGCGAAATGATGAAACGCCTCCCCTACTATATGATCCCGTCGTATTATATCCATATCAGTGAAATCCCGCTGAAGGCCAACGGAAAGCTTGACCGCGCCGCGCTGCCGAAGCCGGACATCAGCGATTTCCGCAGCGATTACGTGGCGCCGGAAACCGAAACCCAGAAAACGCTGTGCGCCGCCATGGCAAAAGTGCTGAAGCTGGACCGGGTCGGCCTGCACGATGATTTTTATGAAATGGGCGGGGACTCCCTGGCCTCCATTGAAATGATCACCGAAAGCAGTCTTCCGGGCCTGACAGCCGGTCTGATCTTCCGCGGGCGCACGCCGGAAAAGATCGCGGAGCTGTATGAAGAAGCGGCCGCCAAGGGGAACGGCGTGGATCCGGATGAAGCGAACGCGGAATCCCTGCAGGAAATCCACAGCCTGACCCGGGAACAGCTGTATATGTTCGATTACCAGCTGTATACGCCGGCATCAACCATGTATAACCTGTTCTCCGTCATGAAGCTGGACAAGGACATCTTTGAGCCGGAGAGGCTGGCCGCCGCCCTGGAAACCGCCATCCGGAACCATCCGGCGCTGCTGACCATGTTCGATTACAACAACGACGGCGAGCTGGTCCAGCGTTACCGGCCGGACCTGATGCAGCCCATCCACGTGGAAAAAATCAATGAATTTGAGTTCCGGTTCGTCAAGGATACCCTGGTCTATCCCTTCAAGCTGATCGGCGGGCGCCTGAGCCGGTGCCGGGTGTTTGAAACGGAAAAAGCCGTATACGTCTTCTTTGACGTACACCACAGCCTCTTTGACGGCACAAGCCTGAAAGTGTTCCTGGGCTCCATCGGCAAGGCTTATATGGGCATCCCGCTGGATCCGGACTATTACTACCTGATGCTGCGCCAGCGGGAGGAAGAAGAAAAGACAGCATTCTATGAGGAGAGCCGCCGCTACTTTGAGGACCGGTACGATGCGGTGAACTGGTCCTGCTATCCCCGCCCGGATTTCGAGTCCCGGGAAAATGAGATGGGCGAGCTGATTACGCCGCTGGGCATCGAACAGGCGCAGATGGCGGAGGCGGAGCGCTCCTTCCGGATCAGCCGGAATGAATTTTTCATTACGGTGGCAGCCATGGCCATCGCCCTGTACAACAATGTGCGGGATGTGAAACTGAGCTGGATCTATAACGGCCGCGAGGATCTGCAGATGATGACCACCGTCGGCCTTCTGTTCCGGGATCTGCCCGTCGGGCTGCGCCTGAAGGATGAGATGACCCTGCGCGACGTGTTCGCGGATGTGCATGACCAGGTGCAGCTGGGGATCAAGCACAGCTGCTATCCCTATGTGGACCTGCACAACCAGGTCGCCAACGGAGAGAGCGCTTACCTGCTTTACCAGCAGGACATCCGGGATATGGGCGGCATGGACGGTTTTGACGTGGAAACGGTGGATGTCCGGCAGAATCAGGCGGCGTCCCAGACGATCCTGGATATGGAAATCCTGGACGGGGCGGACGGCCTGCAGCTGATGATCGACTATGCGGCAAGCCGCTACAAGGACGCAAGCATCGAATCCTTCCGTGACATCTATGTCCGTGTAGCCCATACGCTGGCGGAAAGCTGCGGACAGGAGGATGTAACGATCGGTTCCCTGCGCAAACAGCTGAAGGAACGGAAGAACCTGCTGAAAGTGATGGCCGGCGTCTTCAGGAGGAAAAAGTAATCATGCCATCAGAAATCAAAGCGCGGATCCGGAAATCCTGGGGAGAGAACCGGCGGATCACAGGATCCTGGGATCCGGCGCTGGCGGCTGAATGCACCAACGGCACCTTCGTCGGCACGCTGAAGGATTCCGTCCTCGTGTTTCGCGGGATTCCCTTTGCCTGTCCGCCCACGGGGGAACGGAGATGGAAAAAGCCCCTGCCCGCCCCGGAGGATGACGGCGTATATGAGGCGAAATACAACGGCAGAACGCCGATCCAGACCGAATGGAAAACGGAGCGCGCCTCCTATTATCCTCAGGGCGAGGACTGCCTGTACCTGAATGTCTGGACCGCGCCGGAGGGCTGCCGGGAGGCGAAGGCCGTCATGGTCTTCATCCACGGCGGAAGCTACGGCTGGGGCGGAACGGCCGACCCGCTCTACGACGGGGAGAACTTTGTCCGGGCGCACCCCGAAATCGTGCTGATCACCATCGGCTATCGGGTGGGGATCATGGGCTTCGTCGATTTTTCCCGGGTCCCCGGGGGCGATGAGTTTCCGGACGCGCCGAATCTGGGAATATGGGATCAGATCGAAGCCCTGCGCTGGATCCGGAAAAACGCCGCGGCCTTTGGAGGAGATCCGGACAAAGTCACCATTTTCGGGGAATCCGCCGGCGGCGGGAGCGTGTCCCTGCTGCCGTTCATCCCGGAGGCAAAAGGGCTTTTCCGCCGGGTGATTGCCGAAAGCGGCTCCGTAGCGCTGACCTATTCAAAGGAAGAATGCATGGACTTCACCGATCGCCTGCTCAGGGAATCCGGCGCCGCGTCCATGCAGGACCTGATGCTGCTGAGCGAAAAAGAGCTGATGGACATCAACGTGAAAGTCAACTTTTACAACAATTTCCCCCAGCGGGACGGCGTGCTGATCCCGGATGATCCTTATGCGCCTTACCGCAGCGGGCAAACCGCGGAAACTGATATGCTCATCGGCACCAATGCGGACGAGGCCAATTACTGGGTCAATGAAGTCGGCGGTTTTATTCCTTTCCGCCTGGGATTGCCCATCCAGTATGAGAATAACCTGCGCCGGCTGAAGCCGGAGGACCGGAAGCGGGCCCGGCAGTATATGAAGCTGGAGCGCGGTTACAGCCTCTGGAAGATCTCCGGGTTCTTCACCGAAGTCATGTTCCGGCTGCCCGCGGTCCGGCAGGCCGAGGAACACAGCCGGAACGGCGGAAAAGTCTTCATGTATTACTGGAAAAAGCAGTCCCACCTGCCGCATCTGCGGGCCTGCCACGCGGTGGAGCTATCCTATGTGTTCGGCAACGTCGAAGACACCATTTACACCGGCAGGCCGGCGGATCCGTCGCTGTCCCGCCAGGTTCAGGACCAGTGGGTCCGGTTCGCGGAAACGGGGGATCCGGGAACGGAAGAGCTCCCCTGGCCGGCCTATGACGCCAAGGACCGCTGGACCATGGTCCTTGGCGATGTCTCCGAAGCGGTCAGGGATCCGCTGTCACAGCAGCGCACCGTCCTGGATCCCATCCTGGATTACCGGCTGAATGCTTCCTATGCATATATGAGCTACAACGTGCCCTTCGTATGGAAAACCGCGGGTAAATTCCTGCTGGCCGCCGCGCTGATCGCAGCGGTGCTGTTCTGGATTCTGCGTTAGGTACCGTCCGGCGGCTCGTCCTGCCGCCGCGGCAGCGGTACTCTTCCGGCCGTTCCTTCGCAGATCACCCGTCGGAAACAGGATAAAAAGATCCCCGGAGCAGTTCCCATTCCGCTCCGGGGATTTGCTGTCATTCCTGCCCGGAATTATTTCTTCTGGACGTACTTGAGGCAGTCAATGGTGACCGCGCTCAGGATAATGATACCGGAGAACACGAACTGCAGGTTCGTATCCACGCCGAGGATCGTCAGGGAATAGGTCAGCGCCGTGAATACCAGCACGCCGACCACGATGCCCTGGATCTTGCCGATGCCGCCCTTGAAGGAGATCCCGCCGACCACGCAGGCCGCGATGGCGTCGGTCTCCCAGCCCTGGCCGTAAGCCGCGGAGCCGGAGCCCACCATGCGGATGCATTCCAGCCAGGAGCCGAAGCCGTACAGGATCCCGGCAATGATAAACGCCGTAATCGTCACCTTGAAGACGGAGATACCGGAAACAGCCGCGGCCTCCGCGTTGCCGCCGACGGCATACATGTTCTTGCCCAGCTTGGTCTTGTTCCAGACAAACCACATGATGATGATCGCGGCAACCGCCCAGAGGATGATCGTCGGGAACTGGCCGCCGAGCTTCGGCATGATGGTTTTATTGATGGACATTTCAATCGCGCCGAAGGAAACGCCCTTGGTGGCGAAAGTGATCAGTCCGAACATGATCAGCATGTTCGCCATCGTGGAAATGAAGGGATGGATTTTAAACCGGGCGGTAAAGAATCCGGCGATCGTCGTAAACAGCGTGGTCACGCAGCAGCAGACCACCAGTGCCAGCACAATCCGGACCCCCAGCGGAATCCCGGTGAAATCGAAGATATTGCCGAACAGCGCGCCGGTGTTGATGCCCTTGTGCATGATCATGGTGGACAGCACCATGCTGGTGCCGACCATCCGGCCGACGGAAAGGTCCGTGCCGCCCAGCAGGATCAGGCCGCCGACGCCCAGCGCCAGGAACATGCGCGGGGATGCCGCCTGGAGGATGTTCAGGATATTGTTCATGGTCAGCAGCTGGGTATGCTTGATGATCGGCGTCAGGATACACAGGAGGATGAAAATGAACAGGATGGCGATATAAAGTCCGTTCTTCAGCAGGAAATGCTTGACATTGAACGTGTACTTATAGTTTTCCCATTTTTGCTTCCACTTTTCGCTGAAGGTATATCTGGACAGCCGCAGCAGGTCGATCAGGTGATAACGGTGGGCAAAGGCCTCATGCTTCCGGTCCTTGATCTCCTGCAGCGTGGATTCATGCTTCAGCTTCGCGTCAAAAAGCCTGTTCTTGTAAACATACTTTTCTTCCTTAAGCTCAGCGCTGCTGGCCGCCTTACGGAATTCCTTCTCATGCTGCGCCTTCAGCTCTCCCAGTTCTTTTTCATACCGGGCCTTTTCCGCTTCCGTCTCCGCGTCGCAGGAAGCCGCTACCTTGCTGTAATAATCCTTGTCATAGTGTTCGTCCAGGTACTTTACCGCCTGGCCGATCAGCTGGTCAACCTCCGGCTTCTTCCCTTTTTCAATCTGCCGGGCTTTGGCCAGGGTTCCTTTGTTTTCCAGAATGATAGACTGCTTTTCAGCCTTGGTCAGGTTGGCATTCTCCCGCACAACGGCAATATGGTTATTCAGGGCAATGACCTGATCCGTTCCGTCCTTGCGGAGCTCGTTGATTTTCGCCTGGATGCCGCTGACGTATTCATCGATCGGCTGGAGCAGGCTCTGTTCCTCTTCCACCGTAAGAATTGCTTTGTTTTCCATGTCGTCCCCTCCTGTCACAGATATTTCGCGCTCAGTCTCAGCAGCTCTTCCTGGTCGGTTTCCTTTGTATTGACGATACCGGCCAGTCGCCCGTTGGACATGACGCCGATCCGATTCGTGATACCCAAGATTTCAGGCATCTCGGAGGAAACGACAATAATCGTCTTCCCCATCTTGGCCATTTTGATAATCAGTTCATAGATTTCATATTTTGCTCCGACGTCAATACCCCGCGTCGGTTCGTCCATCAGGAAAACCGCAGGGGCCCGCTCCAGCCACTTGCCGAAGATTACCTTCTGCTGGTTGCCTCCGGACAGGGCTGTAATCGCGTCGGAAGGTCCCATGCACTTGGTATGCATGACATTGATTTCGTTCGCTGTCGCCTTGACCATTTTTTCCTTGGACAGGGCAGGTCCGGTCATGTAATGCGACAGGTTGGTGATGGTGGTATTGAAGGTCAGGTCGCCCTCCAGGAACAGGCCGGTAGCCTTCCGCTCCTCCGTGATCATGGCGAAGCCGTGGTCCATGGCCTCCCGGGAATTGGTGAAATTGATCAGCCGTCCCTTGTAATAAACCCGTCCGGCCGCCCGGGTCCGGACCCCGAACATGGTTTCCAGCAGTTCTGTCCGCCCGGCGCCTACCAGTCCGTACAGGCCGAAGATTTCTCCCTCCCGGACCTCGAAGGTGATATCCTTCAGGTTCGGTTCATACTTGGTGGAAAGATGTTCAACCGACAGCACCACATCTCCGGGGGTATTGTCCACCGGCGGAAAGCGGTTATCCAGCGTCCGGCCGACCATCGCGGCGATCAGCTCGTTCATGTCGGTATCCCGGGTTTCCTTGGTCAGCACCATCTTTCCGTCCCGCATGACGGAAACCTCGTCGCAGATCTCAAAGATTTCATCCATCTTGTGGGAAATATAAACCAGCGAGATCCCCTGGGCCTTCAGGTTGCGCATCATCTCAAACAGCTTGGCTACTTCCCTGACGGTCAGGGAGGAGGTCGGTTCATCCAGCACGATCAGCTTCGCGTTGTAGGAAATCGCTTTGGCAATCTCGACCATCTGCCGGTTGGAAACGGACATGGTTTTCATCGGAGCCACCAGGTCGACCGTCATATTCAGCCGCCTGAACAGGTCCGCCGCCTCGTTCCGCATGCGCTTTTCATCAATCACGCCGAAGGAGGTGCGCGGATAGCGTCCGAGATACAGGTTGTCCGTCACATTCCGTTCCAGGCACTGGTTCAGCTCCTGGTGCACCATGGCCACGCCGCTTTCCAGCGCGTCCTTCGGCCCGGAAAAATTGACTTCCTTTCCCTCCAGGAAAATCGTTCCTTCATCCTTCTGGTAGGTTCCGAAAAGGCATTTCATCATGGTGGACTTCCCGGCGCCGTTTTCGCCCATCAGCCCCATGATGCTGCCTTTTTTCACTTCAAGGTTGATATGATCCAGAACGCGGTTGCGTCCGAAGGATTTGCACAAGCCGCGGATCGACAGAATTGGGTTCGTGTTCTGATCGGCCATACTTCACTGTCCCGCCTTCATCCAAAGATTCCATACAGAAAACAGAGAAAGGGTCATCAGGCGGAAACCCGCCTGATGGCCCATTCTCTTATACAAGAGCTGGTCACAAAAACCGGATTACTGGAGCAGAATCATGTAGGAAGCGGCGTTGTCCGTCTTCACCATGTTGATGGCGAATCCGTCATACTCGGACGGGTTGCCCAGGCGGTCGGTCAGGTTCGCTTCAGTCTGTCCGTCGCCCTTGACGTATTCAACGGTCAGGTTCAGGATCTTGTCATAGTTCTGCAGCTGGGGCACATAGGTCGCATTCAGGAAGTTATCGGAAGCGTTGTAAACGCTCAGCCATACCTTCTTCGCGGGCGCCTGCTCTTCGGTCAGCTGGTTGTTGAACAGCGGGTTGGGAGCGGTGGCATCCAGGAATGCTTCGTAGTTGTCAGCGGTCACCGCGCCGTTCAGGGCGTAGAAGCAGCGGGTCGCTTCGTCGTAGTAGTACAGGTCGTCGCTCAGCACGTTGCCGGCCGCGTCGGGAGTGCTGATACCAACCATGATATCCGCGTCATCCAGCGCGTTCCGCAGGGTCCGCAGGGTCAGGTAAGCCTGCACGTCCGCGTTCTGGGAAATGGTGCCGCAGTAGCCGTCCGCGATGGCAGCCACAGCGTCGCTGTTGGCGTCATAGCCGAAGGTGGGAACATTGTTGTCCTTGGACCAGGCGGTGAACACAGCCATGCCCATGCCGTCGTTGTTGGAAACGACCACGTCGATCTGATCGCCGAAGGTGCCGCTCCAGGTATTGATGGCGTTGCCGGCGGTGGGAGCATCCCACGTGGCGCCGACGGAGCTCTTCATCTCCTGGGAAGCCAGCTCACGGACGACATAGGTTTTTCCGTCGATTTCGATTTCGCCGTCCTTGACAGCCGTGGCGGAACCGTCGAGGTTCGTGCCGATCGGGGCGGGATCAACGTCCGCGATGCTTTCCACAGCGGTCTTGCCCTGCGCCGCATCCGGCACAGCGGTACCCAGCGCCAGGCGGGCGCCGCGGGTACGGGCGATGGAGTCATTGTGGCCGATATCACCGATGCACAGCACGTAGCCGATGATGCCGTCGCCGTTCCGGTCGAGGCCTTCGCCGTGGGCTTTCAGGTAATTCACAACCATTTCGCCCTGCAGCACAGCACCCTGCACCGCGTCAAAGCCGACATAGTAGGTCTTTCCGTTGAAGTTCAGGGCGTCCATGTCCAGTTCGCCCGTCGTGCTGTTGGACGGCTGACGGTTGTACCAGATCACGGGTTTCTCTGCGTTGGGGACATCTGCGGCGGCGATGCCGACGATTCCGAGCAGCATCACAGCAGCCACAACCAGGGACAGGATTTTCTTCATAGGGACACACTCCTTTTAAAATATTTTTATGCGGATCCCCGCATAGATAACGGCCTCAAATCAGTACGCAGTATAGCATACATCTGGCCGTTTTTCTACCGATTTTGACAAGTGCGTATTAAAACGTACAAAGTTCGAAATAAAATGAAAAATGCCCCTTCGGTTTATGACTGCAGCGCCTGCCGCATTGCATCCGCCAGCATTTTTTGTCTCTCTTCGGTCAGTTTTTTGTCCGTCTCAATCCGGCGGATCATTTCCTCCACGGCGCCGGCCAGGATCCTGTCCCGGTTCCTTCCGATCCGGAGCCCGAAAATATTTCCCATCAGCTGGTTGTCTTCCTTCAGGAAAATCGTGATGTATTCCCGGCACAGCCGTTCCAGGTATTCCCGCATTTTCTCTTCCGGATTCGCGTAAGCAGCCAGCGTCCGCTGCAGCTGCGGGCTGTCAAACAGCTCTTCCCGCATGGCGTCCCGCTTCGCTTCCGGAAAATCTCCCGGTTTCCGCCAGATCTGCAGCAGCCAGCTTTTGATAATGGAAAAGTCAATCCTTCCCCGCGGCGGCTTCGGTTCCGGAGTTCCGACAAACAGCAGCTCCCAGTCGATCGCCGGCTCCTCCGGACAAGCCCTTTTCGCCTCCTCCAGGATCTTTTTCCGCTCCGGCATACTGGTCACACGCAGGGCCTTCCGGATCCATTCTGCCGCTTCCGGTGAAACCGTCTTTTCCGCGGTTTCCGCCAGTCTGGCTCCGCAGTAAGGGCAGAAGGCGATCCCCTCCCCGGCGATTTCTTTCCCGCATTGATTACAGATCATTTCCGTTCCTCCTGAAAAAAGGCTTTCCCGTTCCGGGAAAGCCTTTTTCTGAATCCCTGTCAGGTCTTTTTCTTATTGGAAAGGATGTCGAACACCACGGCGGCCAGCAGCACGAAGCCCTTTACCACCCGCTGGTAGTTCGCGTCCAGGTTCACCTGGAACATGCCCAGGTTGATCACGCCGATCAGCGTTGCGCCGATCACCATGCCCAGCACCGTGCCGGCGCCGCCGCTGGCGGAAACGCCGCCCACCACGCAGGCGGAAATGGCGTCCATCTCAAAGTTCTTGCCGGCATCCGCGTTGGCCGCGGTGAAGCGGGTCACCGTGGTCATCGCCGCGATGGTGGTCAGGATCGCCATGTTCAGATAGGCGATGAACATAATCCGCTTCGTGTTCACGCCGGACAGCCTTGCGGCTTCAATGTTGCCGCCCACCACATAGAAGTGGCGGCCGATCGTCGTTTTGCCGGTCACAAAGCTGTACAGCAGCACCACGGCGCCCACCCACACCAGCACGGTCGGAATGCCGCCGGACAGGGCCAGCTTGTACATCACCAGCAGGAGCACCGCGGCGCCGAGGACGGCCTTGGTCACGTCCATCGCCAGCTGGTCCACCTCATATCCCTTCTTCAGCCGGGTGGCGCGGTTTTTGAAAATCAGCAGCACCACCAGGGCGGCCGCCACGATCCCGACGATCATGCAGGGCCAGTTCATCTCTCCCTCAGGCGTCTTGAACAGCGTTCCGGAGAAGATGTTCAGGAAATCCTGGTTGTTGTTGAAGGAGATCGAGTTGGTCGAGGAAACGCCCAGGATCGCCGTGCCCAGGCCCCGGAAGGCCAGGTAGCCGGCCAGGGTCGCAATCCACGGGGGAACGCGGACATAGGCGATAATGGCGCCCAGCGCGCATCCGTAGGCGATGCCCAGCGCCAGCAGGGCCACGATGGACAGCGCCGTCCCCATGCCCCAGTAAACCATCATCATGCCGCCCATGGCCCCCAGCAGGCACACGAAGGCGCCGCAGCTCAGGTCGATGTTGCCGCCCGTCAGCATGCACATCAGCATGCCGCAGCCCAGGATGTAGACGTAGGCGTTCTGGTTGATCAGGGAGCTGAAGCTGTTGGGCCGGAACATCCTGCCCTCTGTCATGATCGTGAAGAAGATATACACCAGCACCAGGATGATGAGCATGGCATTCTTTTTCAGCAGGGAAACAGGATCCGCTCTCCGGATCGTTGACTGATTCGCAACAGGCTTTTCCATAGTCTTTGCCATCCTCCTTTCCTTACCGCTTCTGGCGCTTGGACAGCACGTCGAACACGACGGCTCCCAGCAGCACCAGGCCTTTAACCACCTTCTGCAGGTTGGAATCGACGCCAACCATGTTCATGCCCTGGTTGATAACGCCCATCAGCACGGCGCCGATGATCATCCCGGAAACCTTTCCGACTCCGCCGTAGGCGGAAGCGCCGCCGATGAAGCAGGAGGCGATGGCGTCCATCTCATAGCCCTCGCCGTAAACCGGGTCGATGCCCTTGGCCCGGGCCGCCGTCAGGATGCCGGCCAGGCCGGCCATCAGGCCGATGCTGGCATAGGCAAACCAGTATACATTCCGGGTTTTGACGCCGGAAAGCGCCGTCGCCTTCTCGTTGCCGCCCACCGCGTACAGATGGCGGCCGATCGCCGTTTTCGTCGTAATGTACTGGAAGACGCCCAGCACCAGCGCGATCCAGATCAGCACCGTCGGGAATCCGCGCAGGTTGGCCAGCTGCCAGATCACGAATCCGATCACGCCGGAGATCAGCGCGGTGGTAATCACCTGTCCCGGAATGCTCTGGTGGATGTTCAGCTTCTTCTGCACCAGGATCTTCCGCACCGTCATCAGCACATAAATCAGGATCACCGCCGCTCCGATGGCCAGGCAGGTCAGGTTGGGCTTTCCTTCCGTGCCCATCCACTGGCGGATGACATCAGGAACGTAGCATTCCCGGCCGCCGCCGAAGAGGGCCAGGAATTGTTCATTGGTGATGTCCACCCGGAACCCGCCCAGAACGACGTTGGAGAATCCGCGGAACGCGTACATGCCGGAAAGCGTTGCGATGAAGGCCGGCACATGCAGCTTGGCGATCCAGAAGCCCTGGAAGATGCCGATGGCCAGGCCGATGCCCAGCATCGCCAGCACAGCGATCCACATGTTCACCTTGTTGTCCATCAGCACGCAGCCGACAGCGGCCGCGAAGCAGACCACAGAGCCCACGGACAGGTCGATGTTGCCGCCCGTCAGGATGCACAGCAGCATGCCGGCCGCCAGCACGAACACGTAGCCGTTCTGGGAAATCAGGTTGTTGATGCTGCCCGGCATCAGGGAGTTGCCGCCGGTGGCGATGGCAAAGAAGATCACCACGACAGCCAGCGCAATCACCATGGTATATTTCTGGAAAAATGCGCCAACGCTCATTCTGTTCTCATCCATCGTCACGCACCCCTTCCTGACTGGAGGATCAAGGCCATGATGTTCTCCTGGGTGGCATCCTCCGCCTTCATTTCACCGACGATCTTACCTTCATTCATAATATAAATCCGGTCGCTCATGCCCAGCACCTCCGGCAGCTCGGAGGAAATCATCACCACGGACTTCCCGGCGGCCGCCAGGTCGTTGATGATGCAGTAGATCTCGTATTTCGCACCGACGTCGATGCCGCGGGTCGGTTCGTCCAGCAGCATGATATCCGGCTCCGCGAACATCCACTTGGCCAGCAGCACCTTCTGCTGGTTGCCGCCGGACAGGTTGCCCACCAGCTGCTCAACGGACGGCGTCTTGGTTTTCAGCTTGTTGCGGTATTCCTCCGCCACCGCGTATTCCTTGTCGCCGTCAATGACCATATGATTGGAAATCGCGTCCAGGTGGGCCAGGGAGGTGTTCACCTTGATGGACTGGCTCAGCACCAGGCCGTTCCCCTTCCGGTCCTCCGTCACGTAGGCAATCTTGTGCCGGATCGCGTCATCCGCGCCCTTTTTGATTTTAACGGGCTTTCCGTCGATCTTCAGCTCGCCGGAAATGTTGGTGCCGTAAGTCTGGCCGAAAATGCTCATGGCCAGCTCCGTCCGCCCGGCGCCCATCAGGCCGTAGATCCCGACGACCTCGCCCTTCCGGACATACATGGACACATCGTCCACCACCTTGCGCTCCGGATACAGCGGATGATGGACCGTCCAGTGGCTGACCTCCAGCATGGTTCCGCCGATCGTCACGTTCTCGCGCTTCGGGAACCGGTTGGTCATCTCGCGGCCGACCATGCCCCGGATAATCCGCTCTTCGCTGACGGGCTCCGTCCCCCGGTTGTCGATGGTTTCAATGGTGGCCCCGTCCCGGACCACCGTTATCGTATCCGCGACGTAGGCGACCTCATTCAGCTTATGGGAAATGATGATCATGGTCATCCCCTGCTTCTTGAATTCAAGCATGAGATCCAGCAGCGCGCGGGAATCTTCTTCGTTCAGGGAGGAGGTGGGCTCGTCCAGGATCAGCAGCCTGGCCTGCTTGGCCAGCGCCTTCGCGATTTCAACCAGCTGCTGCTTGCCGGTGCCGATGTCCTTGATCAGCGTCTTGGAGCTTTCGGTCAGGCCCACCATTTTCAGGTATTTATCCGCTTCGGAATAGGTTTTATTCCAGTCAATGGCGAATTTATGCCCGCATTCGTTGCCCAGGTACATGTTTTCGCCGATGGTCATCTCAGGAACCAGTGCCAGCTCCTGGTGGATGATAACGATTCCCAGCCTTTCGGAATCCTTGATGTTATGGAATTTGCAGACATTTCCGTTATAGATGATATCCCCCTCATAGGTGCCGTAGGGATAAATGCCGCTGAGCACGTTCATCAGGGTGGACTTGCCGGCGCCGTTCTCACCGACCAGCGCGTGGATTTCCCCTTCCTCCACCTGGAAATTCACGTTGTCCAGCGCTTTGACGCCCGGGAATGTCTTCGTGATGTTTTTCATTTCCAGCAAAATATTTGCCATGGTATTCCTCCAGCTTTCCGGATCTCCGCTTCGGATCCCCGGAAGTTTGATCGCACGGAAATATCTCTGTTGCTCCGTTTCCTTAAACGATGCAGGCGGGCTAGGCCCGCCTGCATCTTGAACCGTTTAACCTTGGATGATTACTGAAGCTGGTCCTCGGTGTAGTAGCCGGAGTCGATCAGCAGCTCTTTGTAGTTGTTCGCATCCGCAAACACAGGCGCGCACAGGTAGGACGGCACGGTGATCACGTTGTTGTTGTAGGTCTCGGTGTCGTTCACTTCGACTTCCTCGCCCGCGAGGATCTGCTTGATCATCTTCACGACCTGGGCAGCCAGGGTCCGGGTGTCTTTGAACACGGACATGCTCTGCTTGCCGGCGATCATGTTCTTGGTGTTGGCGATGTCGCAGTCCTGACCGGTGATGATCGGCCA
>OCTX011705545.1_pt1 | contig 14717 bp, 15 predicted proteins | sample 1539691 | NCBI WGS metagenome assembly OCTX01 (sample SAMN02144231, study PRJEB22623) | gut metagenome | biome: sheep rumen | host: Ovis aries | place: New Zealand | reverse complement strand
ACTGCCATCGTTAATGATAAGTGTCTCTATCTCATCTATACCGTCTATCTGTTTAGGCAGATCGCTTAATGCTACGTGAAGAGTTTCCTCCTCATTGTAACATGGTATCTGAATAATTAACTTCATCTATCTGTGTCTCCGAATTAACCCATAATATATATATTATAATATAAAATAGTTGAATCATATTTCTATTTCATTAAGGTAGCACTACATAGCTTTAAGAGCAAGTAAGATATCCCATTTTCCCATCTAACTTTGATTTCATAATCATAATAGATAAAAAAAGAATAATGTGTATAATGCTAGTGAGGTGTTGCCCATAACGCACCTTATGTTTATTACTGCCGTGCCCATGTAATATGAGCACGGTTTTTGTTTTCACACTAAGATGCTCTCGGTGCCGCCGCACTTCCCGACTCAATCCCATAAATCTCACATAGGTTGTACCATTCAACGGAGTTAATAAAGCTGCAGAGTGAATGTTCTGTACGATGAAGCAAATATGGTTGCAGAGAAGCCCATCATGAAGCGGGAACCGAAGCCGAGGATATTTGATACAGAATTTTCGGTTTATCTTGTAGAGTGAGATTACTGAAAGGATCATCAGGATGAAGATGACTGTTGCTATTATCAGCAGTATCGGACTCTCTTTGACGGATACGAGGCCCGGAAGGCCGCCTGTATAATCGTAGTCGAGAGCGGAAACTATCTTTTCGATAATGACACAATAGTAACACAAAAGTGCACCGCCGTATGTCATTGTATGCGAGTTCTATGAGAATCAGTACATTTATATCAATGCATTCTGTTTTGATGGATTAAGCAAAGATTCTTTGTATCTGGCTTATAAGGGCAAAGATAATGTTAATCCTGCGGTCTTTATGCTTCTCTGGTACATGGACTGGTATGAACAAAGAGATGTCGATGCACTTCTCACAGAACAGCCCCGTGTAGTCATATATGACCCTGAACGAGTTACGTGGAGCTACGATCACTATAACAACACATTTGATGCTGTTCTAACCTCCAACTACACCCGCCTCGGAGATAGCGGTTGGCAGTATTATATTTGGGTTAGAAATGACTCGGTTCAATAATAATCAATAATTTCATTGCTATGAATTGCAAATTTTAACTTTACTACAATCAAGCCCCGCAGCTTCACATATCACGTGTATCTGGTTACATATTTTAGGAAATATAATCTTCATACTTAATGAATCTACAAGGCCAACACACTTGACACCTTTAATATATGTCTTATTAGCTTTTGCAAACAATTGTTTAAGTCCGTTCTGACCTTTATACCCACTCATATCTGTTTTAGTAGGAAGCTTTAAATAACTGCGCAATCCGTCACTGTCATACAAAAACCAATCCTCGATTGAAGATTTAGCAGAAATCTGATAAACCTCATCCGCACCAAGTTTCCCGAGAGCACTTATCACTTTTTTCCAATCAACAGGTGGTTTCTTAGAATACTCAAAGACATCTGTGTCATAACACAAAAAGACCTTGTAGTAATACTCTGTTTCAGGGAAACTAACTTTAACTTTTCTCTCAAATATGCGTTGAGCTTTATTCTGATATCCTCCAACGCCCTTAAGATTATGTGATGATAGATTGCATGATAAAGTACCACCGCATAAGGTTCTAATATGTCCCATTAGTTTTTTATAAAAATCAACTTCAGTATCGCCCTCAACAAATATGACTATTACTTCCTTCTTTTTGCAATTTGTTTTTTTCATGCTTTTAGACATATTATTGCTCCAAATAACTCAATAAGAATTCTGTATCATCTTCTCCTCCAGAAAGAAGATCAAAAATATAATTCCCTACGGAATCTCCATTATCAGAAGCATCAGTCAACAATGAATCAACACGTCTCTTATCAATTCTAGCAAAATCAGCTATTCCATCATCATTTGGTATACCTATGTAAATATCTTCTGTTTTTACACATTGCATAATATATGGTGAATGACTGGAAATTATTATTCTGCAGTCACCCGCCAATTGGGATAGAACCGATAAATAACTCTGAAGAAGATTAGGATGAATAGAGTTCTCAGGCTCTTCAAACGCAATTAAATGATATCCATTGATATTAGCAATAATAGTATATGCAAGCATCAGAAAAACTCTCTTAGCCCCATCAGACAAACTAGTAAAATTAATTGGCTGATTTAGATTTTTATCAGTTACAAACATAGCATACACTTTATTACTTACAATATATGGTACATCTCCCGATATTTTGATATTGCTTTTTTCCCCTAAATCAATTTCTTTAACAACAACATTCAGCACGTTGGGGAACAATTGCAAAAATGCATCAATTAGAACTGAATAACTATTAGGATACCGCTCTTTCAATGTATACACGATCTTAGGAATATTATTTACATAAGACAAATCAATAGACGAACCAATTTCATCCACCTCGCTTAAAATTATAGGAAAACTTCTATACTTTTTGGATGCATCAAAATCCCTTTCAACCAACATTTTAATATTGTTAAGTTGTTCAATAATCTCCCTATAATAAAAACCTTCTATCGACATTAACTTATTAATTATCAACTCATTATCAGAAACACTTATATGTGTGGTGCAACGACCAGTCTCAGAAGATTTATAAAAAGCTTTGCCATCTTCACGCTTAATAATCCTGTAAGGTTTTTGGTATTTTTCTTCGAGGCGAATTGTTAACCATTCACTCACCACTTTACAACCATCCATTTTATTGTTGTTTTTCGCCCATGAGAATTCAAAGCCATAATTAACTTGATAAAGCTTTGAATGATTCTCCATGAGAAAAGTCATATCAGCACTAAAGTTTTTTAACGAGAGTATCTGATTAAGTGGAATCCCATAAGTATTAGACATTTTTCTTTGTTTTTCCGATGTATCGTCTTTAATAAAATCTACTGCATACATAATCGCATTTAATACATTTGATTTTCCATAACTGTTTAATGCGACAAGCGAAGTAATACTATCATCAAATTTGATTTCAACAGTATCAATATTTCTAAACCCGTTAATTCTCACGCTTAAAAATTTCATATCTTCACTCCTTTTTATATGCAGATTATACCCCAATAATTTTTATGTGCAAAATTTGATTGCATATATTTACAACAATATAACAATTTACTGTTACAACAACTAACTAAGGTAAAGTATGATTACATATAATGGCGCTCATTGATCCAACACATTCTATATTTATTTCGGTCTAATTCGAAAGAGGTTTCTATCATGCAATCCCAAAAGGTATCTTCCACTTCATTTCATCCTCTCCACCTTCAGCAGCGCATGTGCAGTTGAGTTCGCATTGATCTTGCCTTGAATTACCCAGTCGATCGCCTCCTCGAAGGGTATGCTCATAACATCGATGCGCTCGTTCTCATCAAGCTTCTGAGAGCTTACTCTCGTACAATCCCTAGCAAGGAAAAGATGCATCTTATTTGTGAGCTTGCTTGTGCTCTCCAAGGTAGGTCCTAAGTAAGTCCAGTCGTCACTTATGTATGTAACCCGTTTCTTCCAGAAGTTCGCGGCGTGCTGTGTCTGTCGGTTTTTCGCCGGGATTTACCATGCCTGCGGGACACTCGATTGCTTCTTCCTTGCAAGCATAACGGTACTCTGACTTAAGCAGAACATTACCGTCACTTGTTAGTCCCACAACAAGTGCTGCATCAGGGATTGTTACTGTATAGAAGTCATCTATTACGGCACCATCGGGAAGCTGTACCTTGTCTTTGTTGATGGAGACATGGTAAGTAGAAAGTATGGATTCTGATTCTATGGTGTGCCAGGTGTTATTATTCTCATTCATAGTAATAAACTAACACATTTAGCAAAGAAAAACCCTGACGCATGAAGGACACCTTCGATCTATCCCCCAATAAAGTTCGTATTCCGAATCTTTAAGGTTTTATCTGCTCTCCCTGCAACCTTCTCTCGTACTGTACTGCGGGGTTGAAGGTGTTGTTGTTTTATTCATACCTACGCGGGGTGTGCAGGGAAGCTTTTCGAGAAGGGACGTCATCGAAGCCGACAATCGTCATTACTATGCTACAGTGCGCGAGAGTTCCATAGGTAATTAGTATTGTAACAATACTTTTCGTGCACTATTTCACGTATAAGGGCAGTTGTATATAATTAATTGAGGTGTGTCCCTAATGCACCTTATGTTTGTTACTGCCGTGCCCATGTTATATGAGCACATCTTATGCACAATCAAAAAATTGATTCGATAATAAGCATGAATTCTTATAAGATGAGAGACCTGTTCTGGGCAGAACTAAACAAGTCAACTCCTTAATGCCATACCATTGCTGATCAGCCTACATACTAAGTATGTTCATAACCACAGCTACCATTATGTCTTTCTCCTCAGGGCTGGACTCGGCAATCATAAGTGTTATAGCAACAAGAGCACCATCGCTTATCCGCTTTTTGCCATTAACATATAGAGCATTATTGCGGTTGAGATACTCCAGAAACAGCGATGCTGCTATTCTTTTGCATCCGTCAGTATAGGGGTGATCTTTGATCATATAGTACAGTAGATTTGAAGCCTTTGATTCAATCGTCTTATGAATTTCTTCTCCAAAAGCACTTTGATATACGGCAGCTATGATTCCTTCTACCTTTCCTTTTTCTCTCTCAATACCAAAGACATCCGAATTGAACGCACATCTCATGGCATCAACCATTTTTCTGCAGTCATCATATGTAATCTGATATATGGGCTTCGTTCCATGAGGCTTTGTAACAGTTTGGTGATCATACTGGTCCAATAGAGCAAGTGCATCGGTGTACATGTTGACGGCTCTAAGAACGTCAGCCTCTTCGATATCAAGCGCATCTGCAATCATTCTGGTTTGGATGTCGACCGTTCTCTGCAGAGCTTCCAATCTTTTCTCGTTAACCGCGTAACCTTGAATGATGTATTTATTCAGAACACTGTTTGCCCATCTTCTGAATGCGATACCACGCTTCGAATTAACACGATATCCGACTGACAGTATCATATCAAGGTTATACACCTTCGGTTTACGTCCGCCGGAACTTTTGTCGGAAAAACCGACAGAAGTCTCATCAAGTTCTCCCGAAGACAATATTTTATTAATATGTTCACTTATGGTAGCATGTTTGACATCAAACAAAGTCTCCATCTGTTTCTGCGTAAGCCATACAGTCTGTTGTTCAGGTGATACCTGAACCTCCATGTTTAAGTCACCATCTGTAAACAGAACCAATTCATTAGTCATTGTACTATTTCCTCAAAACTGAAATTGACCGAATCACATAAATATTATACGCCTGTAAGTGTCAAGATTTGAGCGAGATATACTTTACTACAAAAGCGACCAGCCCTCTCCAATTGGAAAGAACATTCTTGTTTTATAATTATATTGTGTGATCACATATAATCCCAATCAGCAAACAGTTCGAGTTTAAACAACACCTTCGACAGCAATCCCTGGGGAGAAACTTTCATCCGGGGAATTATGTATTACCACCCTCTCCACTCGAAGGTTTGCCAATAGATAGTTTTCATCTTATGCACTGATAATTCTTTCTTCTTGAAAAGAATAACTAAGCTATTTAATTCTAGAGCAACAACCCGTTTCCCAATCCAACTTCAGATATGTAATATCCGGAGATGTAATCTTGATGTTGCTAAACTCTTTCAAAACAGTCTTACTGAATATACCGGAATATGCTCCATCACGTCCCATAAGGATTTTACAGCTACACTTATTGAATTGATTTATATACTTAACATCATGTGGTCTACCATTATAGCTTCCATGATGAGATATGCAGTAATAATCAATATTATCTGGAATAGATTTTACACCTGGCCATGCCTGTGTTTCTAAATCTCCAGTGAATAACATTGACTTCCCCATCAAACTTACGAGAAATAAGACTGAAGCATTATTTATGTGATTACATGGAGGTGGATTACTAACACCAAAGTTTTTATCCGGGTATATTATTTTCATATTAGGTGTTAATGAATTTGATGACACGGGAATCGTAAATCTACATTTCAAAGAAAGCAGCTTAGAGAGAATTTTATTGTAAGTTGCCATCTTGCATGGATAGAGAATATTCATCCAAACCTTTGTATTGCTGTTTATATACCCATTACGTATTAAATAATCTATACCATTAATATGATCATAATGAAGATGCGTTACCATTAGAACTGATATTTCATCAATATGATATTGCGCTTTAATGTCAGCCAGACACTTATCAACGTTCAGAACATACTGTGCGTTATTATTACGCTTTAGAAAATCTATTACGGAACAATCCACCGCCCACATTTGAGATTCACCATTAATTTTAAACACAATAAACGTACAATTCCCATGACCAACATTCACATGATAGGAATGAACATCTTTCGCATTATACAATCGTCCAAGAAAGTAATTTAGTCTCTTTTCATCATCAATCGTATCAATATAACTCTTAAGATAACTTTCATCTCTATTTCTATAATAGTCATCAAATCTTTGAATTATCTCTTCAGTAACATTAACAAAACGGTCTACAATTCGTTCACTCGTTTTATCATATCGATAATATTCTCCTTCAGGTAAAAAATGCTCAATACCATATTCAATTTTCGATGAATCCTCAGGAGATAATAAGTCTTCCATTCTTATTTCATATGCATCAACATCGTATATCGAGTGTGACCTATCATTAACCATCGCCTCGTCAATCAGAACTGAACGATCATCACGACCTTGATTTGTGGAGTAATTCTTATGAACATAATAGATATATCCATTCTTAAGTGTCTTTATGCTCTTCATATTATTCCTCTCTTTACTAAGCTGTCTACTTACGAATAATTTATATTATCTATTATTAGAGATATTCTGTCACTTATATCAAATAAACCAATATAAAAACCCTGCCGTCTAACGGCAGGGTTTACCAAGTCTTATTATCTATTCACCAATCACTCAGCAAACAACGCTGTCGACAAATACCTATCCCCCGTATCCGGGAGCAAAGCTACGATTGTCTTGCCCTCGTTCTCGGGTCTTTTCGCGAGGTCGATGGCAGCGAAGAGAGCTGCGCCGGAGGAAATGCCTACGAGTACGCCCTCTGTCTTGCCCAAGTCCTTGCCTGTAGCGAAGGCATCCTCGTTAGCGACGGGAATGATTTCGTCATAAACCTTCGTGTTAATGAAGCTGTCTACTTTAGCTATAGCGCCCTCCTATGAGTTTTATGTTTACATGATCTATTCCCTGCATCCAGCGGAGTTCACTCACACGGTTAAGAAGGTCACCCGAAGGGTACGTGCTAAGCTCCCTCCAGCGCGCGTCCATGATTTTCTCGAATATCCCCGCCTGGATGTCGTTATTAACGTAGATAGAGATACGCGCGGAGATGTAACTGTTGACGCTCGACAGAACAAGCGACAGCACAAGCATCCCCACCATAGCAGATATAAGCACCCATAACTTATCCGTCTACCTCTCTGTAATGATATTGATCATTATGCGGCCGACATACGCCGTACCTATGGACACCGTGGACCCGAAGATACCTACGATCACGTAGAATATAACTATCCAGCGGTATTTCTTCGAATAGCTGAATATCCACTTCCAGTCGTCGACAAACTCCTTGAAGGTGCCGTCATGCCAGCTGTCGAAAAGCTTCTGCATGTTGTCGCTTCGGAAGAGCTTATTGAGGCCGGTATATTTTATTTGTTTCTGTGTATTCTCACTCATGTTCACAAACTGAAAACATTATACAAAATTAAACTCATTCTCTACCATATATCCAATCTCCATGATATGAAAATAAGTCAATCATCGTCTAGCGTCAACATTTTTAGAGCCATTAGATAATCTGAATCAACAAAATCGGACTGTATTATAAACTGACCACGCCGCTTCAAGTTGCATGACAAATGAAGATCTCATATTGGGAGTATTTTGATGCAAATGAAGAAAAGTCGGATTTCTCCGACTTTCCTAAGTATGCATCCGTAAACGCATACCCCAATTAGTACAGATATTATAGCATACAATATGGCTAGTAATATTACATTTGTGAAACTTTTACCCTTTATAAATACGCGTTGAGCGCTGCGATTCTACTACTTAAATCAGGGTGAATAACCATAGCTACCACTTGAGGATTAACGCTATTTGTATATTCTCGAGTTAATCTTTCAAATTCCCTGACAAATGATTTAATCTCCGTCTTAGAAACCTTAAGCAACTTCAAGTAGTAACACGTCAAAATCAAATAATCACCTATAGTCTTAAAGTTTACATATGGCAACCCTACTTCGTTGATAAGGTTACGTTTCATCGCAGGGGTAGGATCTATCTTTCTAAATCTCGTATCAAAAATGACAGAATTATGAGCAATGGCATTACGTAAATCTTTCAGCGTGTACATATATTTGTATACCAGCTCTCTATTAGTATCAATAGCGGTATTCGTCATCCCTATTCTGTTGGAAATCTTATTTCTTGCATCATATGTTAGCGTTGATAATAGAAACCCTATATCACCCATAGTCATTATCTCGAACAAGGCCCAGAGAGGCACTCCGCTATAACCTAGATTGTTATAGAAATGAGTAATCTTAACATTGTCCTCTTTATAAGCTCTGGCTAAATAATTCTGAATAGTTGATTGAAGATTAAGCTTGTTTGTTTGAGCTTTTTTCTTTATCTTCACATCTGTGTTAGCGGGGAAACTGTTATAACCGCAAACAGCCTTGTCAAACATATCTTGAATACTTTCCGATTGGTCAATTTCCATTATGGATTCCAAGGCATAATTCTTCACTGCTGTTTCGATAAACATTATTTTGTCATAAAACAGGCTCTTCAGCTTAGTATCATATAGTATGGTTGCATTAATCTCTTCGTATGAGCAAAAAGGGATTCTCGTCGAACGATTCTTAAAGAAACGATATCCTTTGTATCCATGGAAATAGCCGGTATTCATTAATTGTCTTTTTTGCTTACCGCCAGATATACTAATACCGGACTTCCTTAAATGCTTCATGAGACCATTAATTGTTTTATGTGACATATTACTTTTCTCCTGTAATCTATCCCGTTCACGCATCAAATGAATACGTGGTTGTATCTATATGAATATTATAAATCCCCCCTCGGACAAATGCCACAACAATTAAACATATGTTCTGGATTATTATTAACGAATCATTATAGTTGCCAAAAATAGTTATAAAACACTATTGGGATATATTATTTATCTGATCCGGTTCCGCACACTGCATTATAAACTGTCCACGCTGCTTCGGGCAGCATGTTGCACTTAAGATGGTACAGGGGAATGTTCTTACACAATTCGCACAGCAGGTTCATGGACTTCTGCACTCCCTCACGGGTCTTGGGACGATAGGACTGCTGAATGAGCACAGGCATTATCTGCGAGAAGGTGACTTTCTGGATCTCGTTCTCCGCGCCGCGATCAAGCAGCACGATGCCGCACAACTTAACTCCGACATTCTTATTCAGCCCACTGATTATCGTCACGATAGCAACAATCAATAATAGTAAAATTATCCGATCCGTGATTAATATAGAACAAATCTCCGTTTCCTACAGAAAATGACTTTATAACACTCATATCTAACCTCGTATATATAAATAATGGAATGCCAATCAGAATGGTTTCAAAACTTTAATCGATCCACTTCTCCTATTCATCGTATCAACCGTCTTTTTTCTTATTTAAGGGCTTTACTCTAAAATATGCTAATACATCCTGTAATGAAGAATACTTATCCGTTATTGATTCTTTGTCATCATAGTGAATTGTAAAACTCGCTATTTCTCCTTTTACAGGATCAACAGAACTTAAGTCTTTAATGCCGCTTTGAAGGTCAGCAATTGGTTCCACAGGCAACGGAAACAAATGGATTTGAATTGTCTTATCTCCTAGGAGGGCATCCTCTCTTATGCAGGGGATATTGATTTGAAAAGCAGTATTATCAAATTCTATAACAAAGAACGCATATGGAACTTCTTTCCCCGGTTTCCTTCTAAGCACTATTGCATTTAATGGAAGTGGCTTAATCCCCTCAACAAAGCATTCAATCACATGAGAAGAATATACATTCATATCATAATTCGAATTACTATAGATATCCTCATTAAGCCAGTTTATAGTATCTATAAAATTAGATAATTCATTTTCAGGAATAATAGAAAGAGCCATAAAGACTAATGCTTTAAACACTGCCAAAGGGGTATATGTTTTTTTAGGAATATTTATGTGAATCTCACCATTTACTGTATCAACATATTTGCATCCTTCGTTGAGTTGAATCACTACGCCATCAGCAGTTTCATCCATACGAAATACCTCATCGGTAGTCATAAAAGAAGGGATCCCTCTTTTACCTCTCGTTTGAGACAGAGTTCTGACCGGGTCAAGATATTTAGCTAAATCATCCTCGTAGTCTCTTCCAAATCTCTTATTGCAATTATCACATTCAGACTTAATTAATAGAGTTTTATTACCTATTAACTCTGAAATTGCATGGGTATCATCACTAAACTTAACCTCAGGTTCCCTCTTACCACAAAAGCGACAAACGTAGGGTCTTTCAGCACCTTTATCAACATATTCTTTTTTACCACCATTTTGAGTAATACAAGAATAATTTGCAATAATATCATAGTTCTCATAATAATATGCCGTCCTAAGATCAACTCCCGACATATTGACAAGATTATTGTCTTTTTCATTATTAGCCGCATCTGCCATTGCATTGCTCATTACTCATCCCCCCAATTACCTTATCTTCTTGTAATCATACACTCCTCTTATAAACTCCCTGTTAACACCATGCATACAATCTATTACCCATACCTCATCCGCGTGCTTTCGGTTCATGTTTGTTCCCTCCTAATGGTGATATTTTATCCATTAGGGTGTAACACTTTTTCACCGCAGTCCACCATTATATCTTCACGATATATACACATAATCACTATAGTGTAAACATACTATTATTACTCTGCACCAGCTAAAATGAGTTTAGGCTTCTTGTCTATTCGTCCCGAATACTATAATATAATTCTATGACCAACCATCCTGAAACAAGACACACTAAGATATCATCCTCCTCAGCAGGCGGAACTGCGTCTGCAGGGAGCAAAACATATAAGATTTCTTTACCATCCTCTTGGGTAAAGAGTCTTGATACGCGCGATGTGGTGATGAGCTTTGATGGTGAAAGCATCATTATTACGCCGCGGCAGGATGCGGAGGGGTTTAAGAACAACCGCCTTGCTAACGGTCACTCTTTACTCGAGATACGATACTACGACAAGAAGAAGTTGTGTTCGCTTATATACGCAGACGAAACTACCCATGAGGTGTATGTAAAGAACTATGTAGATAATCCTGTGAAGAGAGCTTTCGGAGTGTGTGAGTTGCCATCCTGGGAAGATCTTCAGAAATTTATAGAGAGCAGGTGTATCCCAAAGGAGCGCGCCGGACTTCAGCATTATCTTAATGCTCTGGAACTTGCCGCTTACGATCCGTGGGATATTGTAAAGAAAACCCAAGGTCGAATGGCTGAAGATGAGCAGTGGCTGGAGATTAAAGAACTATGACGAGCATAAAGTTATATTCTGACGACAGAATTGCTGAGACTTCATCAAAAGGCAATCAAGAGAAGTGGCAGGATAATGGTCGCTGGTATAAGCTTGACCAATTCGGGTATGAGGGGCTTGCCGAAGTTACTGTAAGTAATCTTCTTAAACTCAGTTCCATAGAACGTGATACGCCGTTCAAGTATGTTCGGTATTCACCTGAGGTTATTAATGCGCATGGAGTAGACAGAACCGGATGCTCCAGTAAGAACTTTCTTAAGAAGGGGCAGTCGATAGTAACTCTGTCTCACTTGTTTAAAAGCTATGGCATGCCACTTGCAGATTCTTTAAGAAGTCTCTCGAGTGATAAGAAGAGAATTGCTTTTATTGCCGAGAAGACTGCTGAGCTCACAGGTCTTGATCTGTTTCCTCAATATCTGACACTAATGTTCGAGATAGATGCACTGTTTCTTAACAACGACAGACATCTTAACAATATCGCAGTACTTGAGCATAACGGCAAATACGATTACTGCCCTATCTTTGATAACGGTGCTGCATTGTTGTCGAATGCGATGGATTATCCTATGAATATAGATGCAGAGGCTCTGGTCCGAAGTGTGTATGCAAGGCCAATCAACACCACGTTCAACCGGCAGATGATTCATGCGGTTAATCTGTATGGACCACAGCTTGATATTATGAGGTTAACTGGTAGCGATATAAGGAAGGTCATCGATGAACCTCTATCTTACTACCCGGAGAGGGATAGAGGGATAATAGCAGATCGTGTTATGACAACAATCGAGATCAGACAGGCTGAGAGGATGAAGATACTCGGTCGGATGTGATAATAGTACTTCCCTACCGGCGGTGCTGATATCTTTAAGCGTTAGTTCTTAAAACGATACCCTGGTTGTCTTAACTTTTTCTCATCTACACGTTGATGGTATTGCCTCTTTATGATGTCCAAACCGAGATTAGATAAATACTCAACTACTATATCCATAGCCATAAAAATCTCTTAACATATACCTTCAAACGGCAATAATCATTCCAAATTGATATAACGGTTTCTTAATCTACCCTATAGATAATTATAATCATTTCACAATTGATATATCAATTATAAAACCTTACATTCTCATTTCCCAACACAATTATCGTAAATACATTTTTATGAGCGATTCCGCAATCTGAGGAGTTGAGCACAAAGAATATTGAAAGCACCTGCAACCCCCGCATTATCGTGTGTGCAACAACTTGCGAGCGGACTTACGCACAAGCGCAGCGCGGAGTACGTAGCGAGCATTGTTGCACACGCGAGGCTGTGACAGCTCCGCCCATGATCCGTGTTGAGTCACTAAGCGGGGTTGCAGCCACCTTGCCGTGCTTTGGAAAGAGAGCAGCCGGTAGGAACGTTGGTCTGAAGTGGTAACTTAAAAGCAGATACTGATATGACAATCGTGACAGACTATATTTTCATCACTTGCGGGAGGGGCATCCATACATTTCGTTGATATCCACAAGAATGCAGTCCTTGGCATTCTTACGTACATAATCAGAAAATCCGCCAAGTGAGAATAAGCACTTTATCGGATTGTTCGCGGACACATATCTGACTTTGTCGCAGAAGCATTCGTAATCAGACTTCTCGAAAGGAACATTTCTGAACTTACATTCGCCTACCAACAGAATATCATTCCCGTTTTTACCGATAATATCTACCTCTATCTGACGAATCTTTCCATCCTCATCAACTATACTGCTTTGATAATCCGTTATTTCCGTAACAATTGGATACTTACCTTTACCTGCCTTTGACAGAATAAACTCCTTTGCCATCTTCTCGAACACTTTACCCATATAATCATGAATCTGATCTTTCACATATGCATAGTAATAAGACTCACCATTATCGGCATTAATAAGACTCGTCGCCCTGTTTACAAAACGGAACCAAAAAACCAGCATACTGTCATCGAGCACATAGTATGGTTTCTTGGATACTCTTCTCTCTATTATCTCCGCATTAACCAGAACCTTAAGCGGATAGCTGATATCATCTGACCCTACATAAGTTGCAATCTCATTATTCTTACTGTGTCCGGTAGCAATTGCAGAAATAATAGAATTAAACAATGCAGGATTCTGTCTGTCTCCCGCAACTATCGCCCTCACCTGCTCTTCGGTAAAATATCCGCCACGGGAATAAAACTGATCGATGATGTTCTCTTCTAGACTGATAGTGGTATCAAACTGATCTATATATTTACCTACTCCGTTCGTAAGTCCATAGCAGATCGCTTTTTCCTCACAGGAATAGCCATCAAGAAATTGAGCCGTCTCAAGATAATTGAAAGGTCTCAGTTTCATCTCAAGATTCGATCTTCCATGCAACGGTGCCGACTCTGCTAACACCTCATCCTTCATAAACCCCACAAGTGAACCGCATATTACAAAAAACAGGTTAGTGTTCTTCCACGCTGTATCTATCGTTTTCTGCAGCAGGGACTGGATGTACGGACATTGCTTTGCCAAATACGGATACTCGTCTATACAAAATATGATTCTCTCGGTCATCGCCTGCTTCCCTATATAATCGAAAGCATGCTCAAAACTATTGAAGCTGATATTTCCAAGCATATCGGGAGCCAAGGAAGCAAGTATTGACTCTGTAAGCATAGATAACAATTCAGTCTCTCCACGCTCAACGGCAGTAAACGAGATATACTTACACTGATGATCTTCGATAAATTTGTTTATGAGCATCGTCTTACCGATTCTCCGTCTGCCGTAAAGAACGACCATCGAAAAACCGTCTTTCTTAAACCGCTTATCTAATACTGCAAGTTCTTTCTCTCTGCCCCTGAAGACCTCTTTCATACTCAAACCTCACCGTTATCACCTATCGAAAACAATTTCACCGAATCGATTTCGCCGAAATCGTTTTGGGTATATTGATTATATTCTCTTGATGTCTCTTAAGCAAGCGCTATTAATCCAGTGTGTCAATCGCATGGATGAGTGCTTTAGCATATCGCTTACCTGAAATCTCGACAATTC
>OCTX011962538.1_pt1 | contig 14719 bp, 9 predicted proteins | sample 1539691 | NCBI WGS metagenome assembly OCTX01 (sample SAMN02144231, study PRJEB22623) | gut metagenome | biome: sheep rumen | host: Ovis aries | place: New Zealand | reverse complement strand
GCATTGATCATCAGAATGAAGGACAATACATTGCCGATCAGTGTCGCAATTGCCGCGCCGCGGATTCCCATGTGCATCCCGGAGATCATGATCGGATCCAGAATAATATTCGTGATCGTTCCGGTCATCGTGGCCTTCAGAGGACCGACGCTGTCTCCGTCTGCGCGAAGCGTGTTGCCGAGTGAGCCGCCGGCTACCATGAACGGCGCGCCGACAGCGAAGATGCGCAGATACTCAGCGGCGTAGGCTGCTGTCTGCTCATTTGCACCCAGGAGCGTAAGCAGCGGATTCATGAAAATCAGAACGCCGGCCATTGTGACAAGACCCAGAAACAGTGAGGCATACAGAGCGAAACTGGTGTATTGCTTTACGGATTTCAGATCGCCCTTTCCGAGCGCCATGCTCGACGCCGTACAGGCACCGAAGCCCAGCAGCGTATTGAAAGCTGAGAAAACGGCAAAAACCGGCCCCGCCAGGGCGATGGCGGCGACCTGCATGGTCTCGCCCGTTCTGCCCATGAAGAATACGTCTGCCATGTTGTAGATCACGTTGACCAGCATGACGCAGACCACCGGCAGACTCATGGTGAGCAGCAGCTTCCCGACCGATCCCTCTCTCATGGTTTTTTCACTTTGCATTTCAGAATTCCTTTCTATATTCCGTCGAATGATTATTCCGACACTTGTCTTCTTTTTACAAGAAAAGTATAATGGCCGCAGAACAACGCTTCAACCATCAATATCGCAATAAGTGTTGGAATAATAAGCCGGCAGAGGTGATTTGCAGAGATGAATACAAAAGAAAACAGAAGATACAGAGATACCTCTGAGCGGATCGTCCGGGCAGTCTATGACATTCTCCTGAATGAGAAGAAGCCGCTGTCCGGAATCACGGTCCGGGAGGTTTGCGAGAGAGCACAGATCAACAGAAGCTCCTTCTACGCGCACTTTCAGGATGTGCCGGACGTGATAGAGCAGGTCGAGAAGAGCATGGCAATGGGCCTTACGGAATCCTTCCTGCAGGAACTGCAGAAAAAGACCGGTATCATGGCATGCTTTAAAGCACTGTTTACCTACATTCAGGAATACAGTGAGTTCTATAATATTTACCTGAACCAGACCCGGAATGTCGGCGCGATCGGCGTCGCCTGGGATCTGCTCAAGGACTATATCGAGCAGATTGATTACAGGAAATTCGGATTTTGCTCAGAAAAAGAAATGAGGTATCAGGGCGATTTCTTCCTGCACGGTCTGACGGCAATGCTGCGCCGCTGGGTCAGTGACGGCTGCAAAGAAACACCGGAGGAACTCTGTGAATTCCTCCGGCATCATTATCAGATGGATCTGAACCTGTTTCGCTGGGACCGGAATCAGAAGCCCGGCCCGGAAACCGATCAGCAGTCGAATCAGTAGCTGCGCTCGAATTCATAAACGGTGCCGACCGGCAGTATCGGCAGCTCCGACTGCGTGATGGTGAAGCGGATTCCGTATTCATCGAGGCGCTCGAGCTTTCCGTAGAAGCGGTAATCGTCATTCAACGTGCCCTGGTTAATGACCAGGGCCTTTTCATCGGGGTTGGCATACGCGTGGCCGACGGCTTTGCGGTAGAAGACAATATCCAGCTCGTATCCGCCGGTCTGGACATCTGCTTTGCTGATGGTCAGCGTCGATTTGTCGCCCCGCTTCGTGCTCTTCCAGTCACCCAGGAAGGCCAGGTCGGGATCCAGGAAGACAGAAGGAGTGCGCAGCCCGATTCCGCCGCCGGTGTCCTGATAGCGCTCATAGGTCTGTCCGCGCTCTTCAAGTGACAGCGTGTCGTTCCTGAGATCGGCCGTGTCCAGAATGCCGCCGTCCGGTGTCTGCAGGAAGTACTGTGCCTGATCCGACCGGGAAGTTTCCGCCCGCCGGTACATGCCCATGTACTGCAGTTCGCGGTCCTCGCCGTACATCGCGAAGGAGCCGTCCTCCTGGAACTCGAGGTAATAACCTTCCTCCGCGGCGTCTTTACACACCCAGATACCGGCAGGTGAGAGCCCGTCGGATTGAGCCTCTCCGGGACGTGCGGCCCGGGCCAGTGCGGCGTCCTGAGCAGCTTCCTTCGCTGCCTCGGCGGCGATCTTTTCCGCCTCCTGCAGCGTCTCAAAGTAATTGAAAACGTCGTTGTAATAGAAGGTGGATTCTTCCGTGAAGACCTGCTGCATCGGCGTGGTCACCCAGCGGTCCGCAACCTCCTGATACTTCGCCTCGTCCACTTCTTTTTCGTTCACATAGAAGCCGGTTTCATAATTCGAATACCAGGACTCGTACACCTTAGCTGTGCCGTTCTCAAATGTGCAGACCTCGCCGCTTGCCGCCGGGGCAAAATACATCGGAATGAAGTATCCGCTCTTCGGCAGGTACAGCATCTGGCCGTACATGGAGAAGATGCCGGCCTGCTTTACGCTTTCCTGATCCGGATCATAGCAGATCAGGTGGACCGGGTTCCAGGGCGCTGTGCCGTTGGCGACCGCCAGCTCCGGGATGTCGTCATCATCCAGATACAGCAGTGTGAAAATCACTTCCTCCGGCTCGTCCGCATCGCTGTCATCCGCATCGACGACGATCCCGCCTGTCAGCGGCTCGTCCATGTCGTAGAAGCTCAGATAGGCAGAATACACCAGAAGAACCTGATCGACAGGAGAGAGGGAAGAGCCTTTTGTGATCACACGCGCTTTCTTCACTTCCTGAGCCAGCTGGTCTGCCGGAGGAATTTTGCTGCCTTTTTCAGGAGCATAACGTCCGGTAAAGACTTCGGGATAGTCAGCTGCGGAAATCGGAACAGCGTGGGAGCCCGCCGCATAAGGGCCGACCGCATAGTCTCCGTAATAAGCGGTGATGCCGCCGTCCGGATTCAGCGCCCAGCAGAAGTACTCGGCGTCGTTCTGCAGATCCTGGCGGATCCGGGCGACGAAGCGGACGCGGTCCTCGTTTTCAACGGTCTCGCCGGTCTTTTCGTCGACCTGATCTTCAAAATAGTAGCTCGGCAGAGCGTCTTCCCCGGTCTGCAGTTCGTTAATGATGATGCCCGGCAGATTCGTTCCGTCCGCGACGACATCGTAAAACCCGATATCTTTTCCGGTGACCGGATCAATGCTGTAAGCCTCGTAGGAAGTGACGCCGTGCGCCCCGCCCAGATAGATATATTCGCTGATGGCAAATGAGAAGCCCTGCGCATCCGACCGGACCGGCATGAACATGATATTGTCCTCGTAGCCGTACTTCATGCCGCGCGCGAAGAACTCGGCAACCTCCTTCTCGGAGCCCTCGAAGAACTCATCCATCGACGCCTTCTGCGCTTCGTTGAAAGCGTCGATCCGCTCTTCAAGCTTCGGATAATTGGCGGCATCTTCCTCATCCAGCTCGATCGTGTAGTAATTGCCGGTGATCATCGCATCACCCGCCTTGTTATCCAGTCTGACGGGGTGGCTCTGATAGGTATAGCGGATCAGACCGTCATCCGCCGTCTTTTCTGCTTTCTTTGCTTTCCTGGTTGCATTCTGTATTCCCTGGTTCACCTGAGCCACATCCGCGGCGGCTGCAGCCGGGACAGTACTTCCGCATGCCGTCAATGAAAGGATGAGTGTGAACAGAATGCTGAATCGGATAAAGTTACGTGATCTTCCGGATTTACGCATGGCACAGTTCCCTCCTTTTTTATCATTATAACATGAGGGTGAGTCACGGGGACAGGTTCACTGACTCATTGTGCGTAATGAGTCAGTGAACCTGTCCCCGTGACTCAAGGCCGAGACTCAAAGCCGAGACTCAAGGCCGTTACTTCTTCACCTGTCTTACAGGTTTTTGCACTGGCGCAGGAGGTAAAGGAATTCGTAGCGGAAATCATCCTCCAGGAGAGTTTCGTCCTGCTTCATCCGCTGAATCACTTCCTGTGCATCGGTGGTGCCGGCGTACTCCGAGCCGCGCAGCAGCATGGAGATCTGTGCAACACCGGCCGCCCAGTTCATGTTCGGGGAGAGGTCTTCGCGGCAGCAATCGGCTGTGACGGGATACTCCAGCCGTGTGCTCTTGTCTTCGTCGGGATCCTTGTAGCGGATGTTGATGACGCAGTATTCTTCGGCCGGTCTTTCGGAGGTGCAGGACTCAACCGTCACGAGGTCAGGCTCTTCCTCCGTCTGAGTATTCTTCCCGTATCTGGAGTAGACTTCAGGCAGGTCAAAATCCGACTGAACCGGGACGATTTCATAGAGTGCGGTGACCTGGTGTCCTGCGCCGATCTCGCCGCCTTCCTTCTCGTCGTTGTCAAAATCTTCTGCAGCCATGACGCGGTCTTCATAGCCGATGAGCCGCCAGCCGCGGACCGTCTCCGGATTGAACTCAACCTGGAGTTTGACGTCTTTTGCCACGGAGAAGAGCGTTCCGCCGGCTTCGTTCACAAGAACTTTGCGGGCTTCATCCACCGTGTCGATGTAGGCATAGTTGCCTCTGCCGTAGTTGGAAAGATCCTCAAGCATATCGTCTTTGTAGTTGCCCATGCCGAAACCGAGCACGGAGAGGGCGATGCCGTCCTTCGCGCGGTCTTTGACCATGCGGACCAGTTCGCTGCGGCTGGTCACACCGACATTGAAGTCGCCGTCGGTCGCGATGATGATGCGGTTGTTGCCGCCGCGGATATAGTGCTTTTTCGCCAGGTCATAGGCGGTCTGCAGAGCCTTTTCGCCGTTGGTGGAGCCGGAGGCCTGCAGCATCTCGAGGGAGGAAAGGATTTCCTGCTGCTCGGAAGCGGATACACCGTCGAGGATCACGCGCTCGCCGGCGGCGTAGGTGATCAGCGTGACTGTGTCGTTCGGACGAAGGTTCTCGGTCAGCGTCATGAAGGAGCGCTGGACCAGCGGAAGCTTGTTGGGGTCGTCCATGGAGCCGGATACGTCGATCAGGAAGACAAGGTTGGAGTCCGGCAGTTCTCTGACATCCAGTTCCGGTGCCTGCAGACCGACCATCATCAGCTGTGTCTCTTCATTCCACGGGCAGGGCGCGATCTCCGCCGTAACCGAGAAGGGCTCATCGCCTTCAGGCTGCGGGTAATCATAGTGGAAGTAATTGACCATCTCCTCGATCCGGATGGAATCCGGGACGACATGTCCGTTGTCGTTCAGGATCTGGCGCCGGAAATTTGAGTAGGAAGCGGTGTCCACATCCGCCGCGAAGGTGGAGAAGGGCTGGGAGCTGACCAGGTTGAAGCCGCTCTCGGCGATGTAATCATAGGACTCGGTGTTGAACTCGTTAATGCCGGAACCTGCAGGGGCGGGCATGCCTTCGTACCCCATACCTTTGCCGGCTGCTCTTGCCGCACCGGGATCGCCGGGCCAGGGCTGCGCTGCGCCGTTGTACGCTATGGCTTCCTCGGCTTCATAGGTATCCACATAAGCTTCTGCCTCCATCGGCGCTGCTGCGGTCATCTCTGCCGGTTCTGTGGCCGCCATCTCTGCCGGAGCTTCGGAGGTCTGACCGGCCGGTTTTAACTGTGTCACTTCGACTGCCGGCGATTCCGCCGCCTCCGGCGCCGTATCTGCCGGAGATTCCGTTGTCGGCTCAGCGTTGACCGGACTGGTTAAAGTGCCGGAAGTACCGGTGTTATAGGCCGCGCAGCCCGCCAGAGAAGCGCTGATCGCGACGATGAGCATTCCTGCTGTGATCTGATGCCATTTCCTGTTTTTCATAATTTTGCCTCCTGTGTATTTTCATGTTTTTTGTGTTTGTACCGCTCTTACTCAATAAGACGAGAGGAAAACAGAAAACATGACACAGAAAATTGAAAAAATTTTTTTTCGTGTATGTGCCTGCGGAAGGTGCTGAAAAGAAGTATTCGACTACCCGTGCCGATGGCTTTTCATTGACAAAGAAGGAGATCAGGGGTATCGTATAGATAGGTTTATGGGAACGGTTTCATAACAAAGGAGGAGGTAAAAATGGCAGCGCTTAAAATGTTCGATATCGCAGGAAAACACGCTATCGTGACGGGCGGGGCACAGGGCCTTTCCCGCGGAATGGCTGAGGGTTTGCTGGAGGCAGGATGTAAGGTCGTCATTATCGATATAAAGAAGGAGAAGTTAGAGAAGGTCTGCGCCGAATACAGAGAGCAGGGCTTTGAGGCTTACAGCGTGGTCGGCGATCTCTCAAATCGAGCTGATCTGAACCGGTGCTTCGATGAGGCATTGGAGATTCTGGACGGCCGTCTGGATGTGCTGATTCCTGCTGCCGGAGTTACACATCGGGATCTTCCGGAAGATTATCCGGAGGAGAGCTGGGATTTCGTGATGAGTGTGAATCTGAATCATGTATGGTTTATGATTCAGCGTGCTCTTCAGGTAATGCTGAAGCAGCCCACCGGGGGCAAAATCATCACAATCGGCTCAATGGCTTCCTATTTCGGGTGTACAGCTGTCACGGCATATACAGCAGCAAAAGGAGCAGTTGCTCAGCTGACCAAGAGTGTGGCAGTGGATTGTGCAGGCAGAGGCATCAATATTAATTGCCTGTGTCCAGGTTACATGGATACGGAGATGACTGCCGGCATGACGCAGCAGCGCAAAGATGAGACGACACCCAGGATTCCCGCAGGGCGCTGGGGCACACCTGAGGATATGAAAGGGCCTGTGGTTTTTCTCGCTTCCGGTGCATCCGATTATCTGAACGGCGCGCTTATTCCGGTTGACGGGGCTTATCTTGTCAAGTAGAGCAGTCCGTCAGGCGGAGTAGTCCATTCCTGATTTCCGGCTTACTCCACACCGTACATCTCATCCAGAATTTCATAGAGTTCGAGATAGGGCGCGTCGACACAGCGGATCACAGATCCGAACTCCAGAAGTGTATCGGCGCCCTGTGCCGGTTCCCAGCGGGGCATCAAAGCAGCACCCGCGCGATCCGTGCTGTCCACGCTCTGCGCGGAGGAGGTGCTTCCGTCCGGGTTCAGGTTCGGGTCGCCGGTGGCGATGAAGTTTCTGAAGCTCAGCATCATTGCGCGGGAGAGCTTTCGGTCGCCCTCGTCATACAGAGAAGAATTCTCCGGAATGTTGCCGTACAGATAGACTTCCTCGCCGCTGTGCCAGGGACCGAGCCGGCCGTTTTCTTTTGTGAAGTAATAAAGATAAGCGGGGATACCGGCGGCTGCCGCCTGCCGCTCCCAGCAGTAGTGACCGTAAGAGAAGAGAACGGCGTTTTCAATCTTTTCCCAGGCGTCCGCCGCCTCCTGATCATTTGAGGCGGGGTAGAGCGCGAGCACACGCTCCGCGTACGGAGACTCAAAGATATTCCGCACCTTCTCTTCGTAATTCTTCAGATTCGCCTTGCTGAACATGATAAACGGGGCCGCCTCATCCCGGTTGAAGCCCTGCAGCTGGGCAGACTCATTGTGAATGCCCTTCGCATAGGATTCCCAGGGCGTCTCAGCAAGCACATAGCCGTCGATGGTAATGTGGTGATGACGATTCATCTCATCGACGATTTTTTCCGCGGGCAGTGCGCGGAGTTCAGCAATCGTGGAAGCTCCGAAGTGCGCTTTGGTTTCTTCTGCGGCTGCCAGTGCATCTTCATAGGAACGGAAGGAGTGCGCGGGAACCGGCGCGGTCACGGTTGAACTCTCTCCGACGACGCGGATGAACAGACCTTTCGCCAGCGGGGAAGTACAAAGCGCCGAGACGCAGGCGGAGCCTGCGGATTCGCCGGCCAGGGTGACATTGGAAGGATCTCCGCCGAAGGCTTCGATATTGTCCTGCACCCACTGCAGGGCCAGAATCTGGTCCAGCAGTCCGTAGTTTCCTGTCGTGCCGTTCGGAGATTCCGCGGCCAGCTCTTCATCCGCGAAGAAGCCGAAAATTCCGAGCCGGTAGCCCATGTTGACGACCACGACGCCCTCCCGGGCGAGGCCGTTTCCGCTGTAATCCTGATACCAGGGCTGGCCGGTCTGCAGCGAACCGCCGTGGACATAAACCAGAACCGGCAGGCCCGACACATCTCCCTGCGGCTTCCAGATATTCAGATAGAGGGCGTCTTCGCTCGCGGGCTGCACGGAATTGTCTGAGAGCGAGATTTTGTAATCGTGAAAGCCGATGATCTGCGTGAGCGAGCTCATGATCGGATGATTCTGCGTCTGCATGGCCATCGGGGCAAAATGATCCGCCGCCAGCACGCCGTCCCATGGCTCGGCGGGAACCGGCTCCTTCCAGCGCAGTTCGCCGACGGGCGGTTTTGCATAGGGGATGCCGGCGTAGACTTCCACCTGCCCGTCCGCCGTCAGAATGCCGGTGACATCGCCCTGCTTCGTGTGAATCACATCCGTTATACCGCCGTTCTTTCCGATGACAGCGGGCACCGCCTTCACCGGCGGGCGCGAGATCAGCAGAATGCAGGCGGAAACCGCGATCAGTGCAAGCCAGGAAAGCAGGCGGTAAGAGAGCGGTTTATCCGCCCAGAACCGCGCCCGCAGAAAGATGAACCCGGCCAGCGCGATGATAGCCAGAAGCCATCCGGCCAGTGTGTGCTTTCCCAGTTCGAGAACAGCAAATAAAAGCAGAGTAAAAATGATGAAAAAAATAATGATAATCGGCCGGAGACCGGCGCGCAGCGGCTGAGCCTTGGACATAAAAATCTCCTTATGAAGCCGGGCAGAGTACCCCGGCTGAGAATCAGATTCTGCACTAATGAAAATTATAGTAGAGACTGAAGAATTATACCATTTCTATCTGTCAGCCCGTAAAGTAAAATAGGAGCAGATGGGGCAAAATAAGAAAGCACGCGAAGGATTGGCCTGATGCGAGTACAGACATCTGCTGACAAAACCGAACTTTTTGAGCGCATGCCCGTGCCGCGGGCGCTGCTGATCATGGCGGTTCCGACCATCATCAGTCAGCTGATTGCGCTGATTTATAACATTGCGGACACGTGGTTTATCGGGAGGGCAGGCAACCCGTACATGGTTGCCGCGTCCTCCCTGGTTCTCACGGTGTTCCTGATGGCCGGCGCAATCTCCAATCTGTTCGGTGTGGGCGGCGGCACGCTGGTCGTGCGTCTGCTTGGGGCAAAAGATGAAGAGGAGGCGAAGAAGGCCGCGTCCCTGACGGTAACGATGGCCTTCTTCGCCGCCATTGCTTTCTCATGCCTGTGTCTTGTTTTCATGAATCCGCTGCTGCGCGCACTGGGCGCAAGTGACAACACCATCGGCTTCGCCAGGCAGTACCTGCTGTTTGTCGTGGTGATCGGCGGTGTGGCCAATGTGGCCTCCGGCGCCATGTCGTTTCTGCTGCGCAATGCGGGCTATGCTCGGGAGGCGGCTTTTGGCCTGAGCATGGGAGGGATCCTGAACATTGCGCTGGATCCGCTGTTCATGTTTGTTATCCTGCCGGACGGTTATCAGGTCATGGGCGCCGGCATCGCGACCATGCTCTCCAATTATTGTTCGCTTTTCTATTTCATAATGACCTTCCGGCGGGTGCGGCAGGAGTCGGTGCTGGACCTGCCGCGCCGGATCGAACATCTGCGGCCGGAGTCCTTCCGGAACATCTTCTCAATCGGCGTTCCCGCCGCTTTCAGCGTGTTTCTCTATGATTTGACCAATATAGTCATTAACCGTCTGACGGCCTCGCACGGGGATCTGGAGCTGGCCGGCATGGCGATTGTGATGAAGGTGGAGCGGCTTCCGCTGAATGTGGGGATCGGAATCTGTCTGGCCATGATTCCGCTGGTGGGATACAACTACGCCTCCGGAGATCTGAAGAGGATGGACGCATTTTTCACGTCCGCGCGCGTCGCGGGTCTGGCTGTGGGTGCGGTCAGTGTTCTGCTGTACCGTGTCTTTGCCGGGCAGATTGTCGGCGCGTTTATCGCCGAGCCGGAAACGGTGCGGCTGGGGACACAGTTCCTGAAGGCGCGGTGTTTTGCCACGCCGTTTATGTTTCTGAGCTTCAACATGGTGAACTATATGCAGGCGGTCAACCGGGGAAAGATCTCTTTTCTGCTGGCGGTCATCCGGCAGCTGTGCCTGAACATTCCGGTTCTGTTCCTGCTGGACACCCTGTTCGGCATGAACGGCATTATCTGGACGCAGCTCACGGCGGACATTATCAACGTCATCATTTCATACATCATCTACGCGCGCGTACGGCGGCAGATCACGGCAGAAAAAAGCGCAGCCGGAGCGGCTGCGCTGTAAGGATTTTTCTGTAAAGATTCTGCCTTACGAATGGGACAGAATGTATTTCTTCAGCTCTTCATAGACTTTTTCTTCGCTCGGCGGGCAGCCCATCACGCAGAAATCATAATTCTTTGTGCAGCGTCCGACGCCCAGTGCGCCGGTGCGGTTCTGGTGGCCCTGGCCGATGGCGATCCGCTCATTCAGCTTACTGAGCAGTCCTTCCTCATCCAGCCTGCACAGAGCAGGGATCAGGCTCGCATAGCAGGCGCTGCAGGAATCGACTTCATCTACTGCGTAGGCGACGGACAGCACCTTGTGGTCCCGGGGAAGCTCTTCATCCTCGGCGGATCCGATCCGGATGATCTCGGCGCTGTCGAGATCTGTGGTGCCGGTGCCGAGCTGCTCGGCCATACGGATATAAGGCACATCGTCGGGCGTGTAGTGCATGAGATAGCAGACGTAGGAGTCGGTCAGGACCGGATCCAGTGCTGCCATGATGCAGTTCTTCACGACCGGGTTGCCGCCTTCTTCAAAATCCAGATCGCCGCAGATGTGGTCGACGACGATAAAATCGGGATGCACGACCGTGGAGAGGTGCGCGATCGGCTTGTGCAGGCCCATCTGGTGGAAATGGCGCTTCTCGCTGTTGGGCAGCAGGCCTTTCATATTCTTCAGGGCACAGGTGATGCGGGTCTGGCAGTGGCCCTTGAGGACCGGCACATTGATCAGATAATCGATCCGGTTCACCACATCCACAACCTGCAGACGCATGCCGGCCGCATTGATTTCGTGCGTCTTTTCCTTCTGGCAGTCGACAAACGGAACCTGATAAGTCTCGCAGAGTGCGCGGTAGCCGCAGTATTCATAGGCATCGGAGGTGCGGTCGCCGACCCAGGAGCCTTCGGCGATGAGCAGGTTTTCAAAACCATGCTCCTTCAGATACTCGATGATCCCCGCAACAATTTCCGGATGTGTCGTTGCGCCGTAGTCCGCGGGTGTTGCGCAGACGAGATTCGGCTTGATCCCGATGCAGATCTCCTTTGAATGATGCTTCTGCAGGATACAATCCTCCAGACCGGTCTGCTCCAGAAGATCCTTTGTCATCTGCTTAAAGGCTGTTCCGTATATTTTCCAGATCTGATTCTGTGTAATCATGATATTCCCTGCCTGAGTTATTTGATTTGTAGTTCGGATTCAAGTATATCACATATTCAGCGGCGCACAATGAAACAAAGGATGAGCGCCCTTGCGGGCGCTCATCCTTAAGTAAAAGAGATTGGAAGTAAGAGTATTTATCAGACAATCATGTAACCTCTGATCAGCTGAACCAGGCTGTCGTAGCCGCCCAGGAACTGATTCATGGTCGCCTTGAAGGCTCCGTAGTGCTGGAACTCCTCGGGCTTCATGCCATCCGGCAGATAAGCCTTGCGGAATTCTTCGATCTCCATGAGCAGGTCAAGATACCGCTGATCCACCGGTGTATCCATGTTGTTCTTGATCTCCACCGGCGCGTTGTTGAACTTGCGCTGCCAGTCATGGGTGATGGTCAGCACGATGTCGCCGCCGATGAACTGCTCAAAGTGGTTCAGGCATCTGTAAGCCGCGACAAGAAGCTTGGTGCGGTAGCCCTTTTCCTTATAGATCTTATAAGCGTTCTTAACAACTGCGACACCGGCCAGATCCAGCGCTTCGCTCGGGATGCTGATGTCCGTTCCCTTAATGTAGTTCTTCAGATAATCGTCGGTTCTGCCGGCCATGATGGTGCACACCGGGTGCATCCAGGAGGTGTCAAGACCCTCAGCCTCACGTCTCTTCAGACCTCTCTCAACAGCCTCGCCGACGGCGACAGCCTGTGCGCAGGTGAAGGAGACGGTCGCGTTGATCGAAACACCGCGATAGGTCAGCTCTTCAAAAGCCTCGATACCGGCCTTGCTGGCAGGTGCCTTGATCTGGGAGTTGGGAACCAGAGCGGCGAGCTGCTCGGCATGCTCGATGATGAGCTCCTTGTTCTGATAATACTTGGAGTTGGTCTGGAAGGAGATACGTCCTCTCTGGCCATGAGACTCCTCGAAAATAGGAAGCAGGAGCTTGGAAGCCTTGGTGCCCAGGGCTTCGATGATCCACCAGGCCACCTGATCCTCCGTGCAGTCCGGATGATCGGCAATCAGCTGTTTAATCGTGTCTTCCCAGTCGGGAAGCTCTTTCTTTAAGACGTTTCCGACAATAACCGGGTTCGTGGTCGCGCCGGTCGCGCCATGGGTTGCGATGGAGTCGCTCAGCTCTCTGCAGCTGCAGGAATCGTTCCAGATCTCCATCTGCGGAAATGCTGTTACGGCATCTTTTAACTTGGACATAGTGGTTTCCCCTTTCTGCCTGAAAAACAGTATCAGTGCTTACTGCTCGGTGCTGCCTTCCCAGGTGCGGACCTCTCTTCTTGCAGCTGCATCGTCGAACCAGTGCGTCGTGACGGTCTTGGCTCTTGTGAAGAAGCGGATGCCGTCCTTGCCCAGAACATGCAGATCGCCGAAGAAGGATTCCTTGTTGCCCGAGAAAGGATAGTATGCACTCGGAACCGGGATGCCGACGTTGACACCGACCATGCCGCCATCTGTATCCATGACGAATTTTCTTGAATAATAACCGCTGGTAGTGAAGATGCAGGAACCGTTTGCAAACGGGTTCGCGTTCATGATCGCGATGCCTTCCTCGTAGTTCTTTACGCGCTTGATGCAGGTCACAGGTCCGAAGATCTCGCGGTTGCCGACGGTCATTTCAGGCGTGACATGATCCAGGATGGTCGGGCCTACGAAGAAGCCGTTCTCATAGCCGGGAACCTTGACATCTCTGCCATCGAGCACGAGCTCTGCACCCTCGTCGATACCCTTCTGGATCCAGTCACAGATCTTCTTCTTGTGGCCGGCGGAGGAAACCGGTCCGAGCTTGGTCTCTTCCTTATATGCGCAGTCGATCTTCAGCGCCAGGGCCTTCTCCTTGAGGAGCGCGACAAACTGATCTGCGATGGACTCCTGTACCACGACAACCGGCAGAGCCATGCAGCGCATGCCGGCACAGCCATAAGTGGAATTGATGACGGCGTTGACGGTTGCTTCGAGGTTACAGTCTTCCAGAACCAGTGCGTGGTTCTTGGCTTCGCACTGCGCCTGAACGCGCTTGCCGTGTGCTGCTGCAACAGAATAGATGTGCTTGCCGACATCGGTGGTTCCGACGAAGGTGACTGCCTTTACGCGAGGGTCAGTCAGGAAGATCTCAGCCTTGGTGCGGTCTGTGGTCACCAGGTTTACGACACCCTTCGGGAAGCCGCCCTCTTCATAGAAGAGCTCGAGCATTCTCATGGAAGTCAGAGGAGTCTGGCTGTTGGCCTTCAGTACAACGGTGTTGCCGCAGACAATGGCCAGCGGAACCATCCAGCCCCACGGGATCATAGCCGGGAAATTCATCGGTACGATTCCGGCGCAGACACCCAGCGGAACACGATAGGTTGTCGTGTCATAACCGGTCGTGACCTGCAGCGCGCCGTCGCCCTCGATCAGCATCGGAGCTGCGCAGGCTTCTTCTGTAGGCTCGATGGCCTTCTGAACATCGCCTCTGGCCTCGTTCAGGGTCTTGCCGAGTTCCTTCGCGCAGAGGATGGACAGCTCTTCCTTGTGGGCGTACAGGATGCTGCGCCACTTGAACAGATACTGAACTCTCTTGGCCATGGACATACGGGACCACTCAGGGAAAGCAGCGTCTGCTGCTGCGATGGCCGCCTCACACTCCTCTGCGGTGCAGCAGGGGACCTCTGCGATCACTTCGCCGGTACTGGAATCTGTGACGGGCATCCACTTGTCAGTCTTGGACTCAATCCACTCACCGCCTGCACAATACTTCATTCTTTTTACTTCGCTCACTTTTACTTCCCTCCTGATACATTTTTATACTGTGTTGTATATTACTGCGCTGCTGCGCTGTTTCACTTTGTTAAATCCTGCCGCTCAGACTCTCGCGACCATCTCTCCGTATTTTTCCTTCTCCATGCGGATGAATTCGCGGACCTCTTCGGTTGTGGGCAGGTCATCCGAGCAGTTGTTGCTCCGGACCATCATGGAAGCCTCTGCTGATCCGAACTCCAGGCAGTCCAGCATGTCCCAGCCGCTGAACAGGCCGAACAGGAATGCTGCGCTGTAGCCGTCGCCGCCGCCGAAACCCTTCCGGGCTTCCACAGGGAACGGTTTGATGGAGAACTTCTGGTGATCCTTTGTATAAGCGGTGGATCCCTTCATGCCGTGCTTGATGACGACGACGCTTGCGTTGTGGTTCATCCAGAACTCGGAGCTTTCTTCATCGGTCATACCCGGCTGAATCAGCTTTTCGGTCAGATCGAACTCTTCGCGGGAGCCGAGAATGATATCCGCTTCCTTGGCGACGGAGAAATAATAGATGGAAATTTCATCGTCGTTCTTCCAGTTGTAGGCGCGGTAGTCGATGTCAAAAATAACCTTCGTTCCGTTTTTCTTGGCCAGCATCACGGCTT
>OCTX012286151.1_pt1 | contig 14720 bp, 8 predicted proteins | sample 1539691 | NCBI WGS metagenome assembly OCTX01 (sample SAMN02144231, study PRJEB22623) | gut metagenome | biome: sheep rumen | host: Ovis aries | place: New Zealand | reverse complement strand
GCCCGTCTTGGGGTCGCGCGTGCACTGCTCGGGCTTGAACTTGTAGGCGCCGTGCGAGGTGCCGATGGAGATCGCGAGCGAGTCGCAGCCGGTCTTGGTCGCGAACTCGATCACCTCCTCGGGCTTAGTGTAGTGGCTCTCCTCGGCCTGGACCTCGTCTTCGACGCCGGCGAGGACGCCAAGCTCCGCCTCGACGGTGACGTCGTGCTTGTGCGCGTAGTTGACGACCTTCTTCGTGAGCTTGATGTTCTCCTTGAAGGGAAGCGAGCTGCCGTCGATCATGACGGACGAGAAGCCGGAGTCGATGCAGCTCTTGCAGGTCTCGAAGCTGTCGCCGTGGTCGAGGTGGAGAACGATCTGGGGCTTCTTGCAGCCGAGCTCCTTGGCGTACTGAACCGCGCCTTCGGCCATGTAGCGGAGAATCGTGGGGTTCGCGTACTTGCGGGCGCCCTTGGAGACCTGCATGATGACGGGAGACTTAGTCTCGACCGCGGCCTGGATGATGGCCTGCATCTGCTCCATCGTGTTGAAGTTGAACGCGGGAATGGCGTAACCGCCCTTGACCGCCTTTGCGAACATTTTCTTGGTGTTGACGAGACCAAGCTTCTTGTAGCTGACCATTTTAGGTTTCTCCTTGTAATTTTCCCTATTTTCGGGAATTGCGCGCGAGTATACCAAAAATCGGCGGCGAAATCAAGGGCAAGAAGCGTCCAAAATCGGAAAACCGCCTTGATCGGGCAACAGGGGGAAGGTGGTGGGCTATAGTGGATTCGAACCACTGACCTCTTCCATGTCAAGGAAGCGCTCTAACCAACTGAGCTAATAGCCCAAAACGGCGCGTAGTATACCAAACGGCACCGCTGGAAGTCAATAGCGAATTTTAAGACTTCTTCAGGCGGTCGCGAAGGTCCTTGTCGCGAAGGTGGCGATGGTAGGTGATTGCAAAGCGATGCGCCTCGTCGCGGAGCCGCGTGCAGACGAAGAGCGCCTCGGAATCGCGCGGCAGAAGAAGGTTCTCACGCCCGTCGTCGAAGACAATCTCCTCCTGTCGCTCGGCAAGTCCCACCGTTGGCACGTCGTCAATGCCAAGCTCCGCGAGCGCGGCACGCGTCGCGCGAAGCTGCGTTATGCCTCCGTCGCAGATGAAGAGGTCTGGCTTCTGGAGCCCAAGCGATTTCGCACCCGGCGCCGCATCGTGCGTGAAGCGCCTGCGAACGACCTCGGCCATCGAGCGCGGATCGTCCGCGCCCTCGATAGTCTTTATGCGGAAATGGCGGTAGAGCCGCTTGTCGGGCATCCCGTCTCGCGCCACCACAAGTGATGCGACGGAATGGGTCCCGAAGAGGTTTGAGATGTCGCAGCACTCTATGAAGCGAGGCGGCGCCTTGAGCCCTATCGCCTCGGCGAGTTCCTTAAGCCCCTGCTCGACGTTACGCCGCCGCATCTCTGGCGGAGTCCTCACAAAATGCGCCTTCGTCATCTCCTTGAGGGCGAAGAGCGTGTCCCTGAGTCGCGCTGCCGTTTCGTACTTCCCCTTCTCCGCCGCTTCGCGCATCTCGGACTCAACTTCCGAAAGAACGCCTGGGCGGTGGCCGGCGAGGAACTCGCACGCCTCCTCGAACCGCGCGCGGTACTCGGCGTTCGATATTCTGCCGAGGCACGGCGCGGAGCAAGTGCGTATCACGTCTGCAAGACAGTGCCTGTGATCTTCCTCGCAGGGACAATCCGACTTGCACTCGCGGATGCCGTACCGCTTCTCGACAAAGTCCTTCGCCGTCCTTACGACCGGGCTCGACGGGAAAGGCCCGAAATACTTCGCGCCGTCGTCCTTCACCGTGCGTACGCACGAGAAGCGCGGCCATTCCGCGGCGGAATCGCCGCGGAGCGCGAGATACCGCTTGTCGTCGCGCATCAGTATGTTGAAGTGCGGCTTGTGGCGCTTTATGAGCTCGGCCTCGGTAAGCAACGCCTCCGCGTCGTTCTTCACCGTCATCCACTCGAAGTCGAAAACGGTGTCGACCATTGAGCGCACCTTCGGCGCGTGGTTCGCGCGAGGGCGGAAGTAGGACGAGACGCGCCGCCTCAGGTCCTTCGCCTTGCCGACGTAGATGATTACGCCCCGGCGATCTCGCATGAGATAACAGCCGGGGCGACTTGGGACTTCCTTGAGTCGCTCGCGTATTAGCTCGCTGACCACTTACGCCTTCTCAAGCTCCTTGGCGGGTTTTCCCTCCGCCTCGGCCTCTTCCTTCTCGCCTTCCGCGAGACCCTTCTTGAATTCGCCCTTCGCCTTGCCGAGCGAACGCGCGAGCTCGGGGATCTTGCTACCTCCGAAGAGCAGCGCTATGACCGCGACGACGATGAGCAGCTGCCACGGGCCGATGTTCTGAAGAAATCCGAAAACCATGATTGACTCCTTTTCCTTTACAGTCGTTTCGCATAATAGGATACCGAATTTTCGCCGCGAAATCAAGACTGCGAAGCAAAAATCATCGTCTGAATCTCACCGCACTCTGGCCCAGACAAAGTCGAGCCTGTCCGGAACGGTGGCGGTGAGAACGCCGTCCTTCACGACGGCTGCGCCGCGCGGAGAAAGAACCTCCGCCGAAGAAGCGGGTCCGAACGGCCCGAGATCGAGCGTGCAGTCCTGCCGCGCGTTCAGCTCGCGGAACAGGACGACGTCTAGTCCCTCCTCCCCCTTGACGACGAAACCCGTCCAGGCAACGCCGTCGGGCTTTTCGCCGACCGGATGGACCACCCCCGAGTGCAGGCGGTCGCGGTGGCGCTTCCATACAGCAACGAACGGAGCGAGACGCGCCACCGTCTCCGGCGCGAGGCCGCTCGCCTCGAACCATCCGAGCGGGCTGCCGAGCATGACGGATGCAAACACGCTTTCGATCGGCCAGTTCGCCGGCGCGAGCGGATCGCCCGCATATTTCTCCCTGTTGCGCAGCGTATTCAGCACTTCCATCCTCAGCCGGACCGGATCAACCACGTCCGCGAGCGCCCAGAACTGCCGCAGCGTCTGATGCGGCCAGTACTTGCCCCAGTCGGTGTAGCGGTTCTCGACGAAGACGGGACCGATCTCTGGAAGGCCGAAGTAACCCGGCCTGCGTTCCGCCGTGACGTCGAGATCAAAGACGACACGACCGTCCGATCCCTTCAGCACCTTGTCGAAGAGCGCGGACTGGCGTTCGAGCGAAACGGACGAACGCGTCTTGAGCGAGTCGATCTTGAAATAGCTGATCCCGAGCGTGCGGTGGAAGCCGAGCAGGAGATCGGCGTCTCGCTCCCAGTTCGCCGCGTCGTTCGAAGAGTCAGGACCGAACCAAAGTCCGAGTCCCATGCCCTTTGCGGCCGCCGCGTCGACAAGGGTTTTCAGTCCGTTGGGGAAGCGGACGGGATCCGGCTTCCAGAACTCCGGGTCTGTCGCCCAGTAGCCGTCCCACACGCCCTTTCCGTTCGCGGCGGACGAATTCGCGGTGCGGCCCTTCTGCCATCCGTCGTCGATCTGCACGATGTCGACGCCCAGCTTCGCCGCCGCGTCGATCTCCTTCAGCATGAACGGCTCGCACAGCCGCGCGTCGCGGTTCCGGTCGCCCCAGGTGTTCGAAAGGAAGAGTCCGTCGCGCCCTGGAACGAACGGACGCAGTGCGCGCTGAGCGGCCATGAGCGCGGCGCGGCGGCCGATCGCGCCGCCTTCATAAGGAATCTCCAGCGTGCGGCACGGACGCTCAACGACGGTGACGCCTCGTGGCGAATCGGGCCTGACCTCGAAGTCCGGCCCCTCCCAGCTGCGCGAACCGGGAAGCGGGGCCAGACGCAGATAGACCGTGCCCTTCCCAGTGACAACGTCCTGCACGTCGACGACGTTCGCCGTCAGTTCGAAGCCGCGAGTCGTCGGCAGAAGCAGCCACTCGCGCTTCTGAACAAGCTCCCCGACGTCGTCGGTCCGGTCGCGAAGATCCCACGCGGTGACCCTGAGATGCGGCCGCGAACTGGCGCAGGGCGCCTGACACTCCGCGCCAGTTCCGGCGGGATCGGACTCAACACCCGTCGCCGCGCCAAAGAGCGCGGACGACGCGAGCGACAAAATGCACACGCCCAGCACGACGGCAGGAATCATGTTCTCCACAGACGACGCTCCTTTTTCTTGACTGCACCCTATACGGACATTCGCAGACATGATACCATCGTCTCGCCCGAAAGGCAACCGGAAATGTCGGTCAGCGCGTCGAGCGGACAATCCTCCGGACGGCGCGAGCGCCGTCCGCCGTCTCCAGAATTATGACGTTCTCACCCTCCGCGAGCGGAACGCCAGTCCACATGACGACCTTGACCTGATCCGGCGTCTGCTTTCCGACCGGATGTCCGTTGACGAGAAGCGTCACATCGCCGCAACTGGAAAATCCGACAACGGTTACGGCCGCATTGGTCGTTTCCGCCATCCTCTGCGAGCAGACGTGCAGCACGGGCTCCTTCGACCAGTTCGCCTTGTAGAAGTAGAACGCGTCCTTGCGCACGGACCTGTCGCGCGTGACGAGACCCTTGTCGTTTATGCCGTTCTTGCCTCCCTCGCGCCGCGCGTCCGCCGCGAAGTCGAACATGGCCCACACAAACGATCCCCATATGCGCCCGTCCTGCGCGATAGCGCTGTAGTCCGCGGCATGAAGTCTGACCTGCGTCTCCTCGGGATGAACAGGCCCTCCCGGATCAAGCCGTCCCGCAGGAAGCGGGTCGAGATGCTCGAACGGATTTCCCCCGGCTCCGTATTCGGAGATTCCAAGAATGTCCCTCCCTGACGCATTGAACCAGTTCGCCATGTCCTCCTCAATCGTCGTGTCGCCATACCATCCGGGATACGCGTTGAACGCAAGCTGATCCGGAAGATCGTTGAGCCTGCGGCGCGCGGGACGGTCCGACGCCGCCACTACGGGACGCGACGGATCCATCCTCTTGATCTCTCCTCGCACCTCTTCGAGGATGTCCTCCATCCAGCCTTCCTCAGCGCGATCTCCGGGAACGTCGTTGTATATCTCGTTGAAGAGGCTCCAGGCGAAGACGCACGGGTGGTTCCTGTTCTGCGCCACCATCTCGCGCGCCTGCTGCAAAAGGTTGGCCTTGAACTTGGGCGAAGCCGAAAGCCAGTTTATCGCGGGCACCTCGCTCCACACCAAAATGCCCTTCTCGTCGCAGATGTCATACACGTGCGGACTCTGCGGATAGTGCGCGAGGCGCACTGCATCAGCGCCAGTCTCAGCAATGAGCGCAAAGTCGCGGTCTTCGTCTTCGGGCTTCGCCGCCCATCCGCAGAGCCCCGCGTCCTGATGGCGGTTCACACCCCGGAGCTTACGCTTGGTACCGTTCAGGTAAAAGCCGTCCTCCCTGAACTCGACAGTGCGGAAGCCGAACCGAACCTTTACCGAGTCGCCGCTTTCAATGGCGAACTCGCGCTCGTAGAGCTTCGGGCTCTCCGGAGACCAGAGCTCTGGATTCTCCACCTTGAAAACGCGCTCCTCGTCAGGCCCGCCGAGAATGCGTATCTTAGCCTTCACGGTTCCGTTCGTGTTGACGTCGAGCTCCACGCCGCACGCGCCGTCGGTGACGGGATCGATGCACACCTGCGGCGTCTCTATCCACTCGACGCCGCGGTAGATCCCTCCGAACAGGGTGTAGTCCGCCGAAAGGGGCGCGACGTCCGGGTCCCAGCGGTTGTCCGTGACGACCTCGAGCACGTTGTCCGACGAACGGAGCAAGTCCGTCACCTCGAACGCAAAAGCAGTGAAGGCGCCGACGTGGCTTCCGGCAAACCTTCCGTTGACGTAGACCTCGGCCTTGCGGGACACAGCCTCAAACCGGACGAACTGCCGCATCCCCGGCGTCGGGTCCGGGAGCCTCCGCGAATACCTCGCGGCCTTGCGGAGATACGAGTCGGCTGCGATTGACATCCCGCTCGCGGGCGGTGGCTCGCCCGCTGGCGAGCCGTCCGCACCGTCGAGGGAGTTCCACGTGTGGGGGATGCAGACCTCCTCGCCGTCGCAAAGCCAACCCGGCCCCGAAAGCGAAAGCGTCTTCCGGGAATGCGCCGACGCCATCATGGAAGCAAGGGCGATTGCGAAAAGAACAGCGCCTTTCATTAGACTCCTACCAGACGCCATTCTTGCGCTTCTCGTACATCGACTCGCCGACGGCGCGGGCGGCGCGAGTGAGCTCTGGGTACGGACGGTCGCAGACGTCGACGAAGCCGATCTCATATGCCTCGCCGTCGCCGCGCCCGAGAAGCGGCTGGTCGCGGTACTGGAACCAGTGGCAGCCGACGATCAGCGGGTGCTGGAGACAGCCCTCGACGAATCTGACGTAGCTGCGTGCGCGCTCGGTCTGGCTCCATACCGGTGCGAGGCCGGGCTTGAACATGCCGCGGTCGAAACAGCCGAAGTGGAACTCGCCGACAAGAATCGGCTTCTCGAACCCCTTAGCGAACATCTTCTCGGAAAGGTTGTAGACGGAGTTCGCGTATGCATTGACTGTAATTATGTCACAGTACTTGGCGGCGGTGCGCCAGAGGATTCCGGACTGCCTGAACCCGACGAATCGGCTTCCGAGGTAGAGCTTGCCGGGAGCCGCCCTCTCAAGCTCCTCCTTGCATATGCGGAAGTAGAGGTCTACGCCGCTCGCGGCGCGCCCTTCGCCGACGTCTGGAATCCACTTGTGGAACTGAAGCTCGTTGTCGACGAAGAAGCCGATGCACATGGGGTCCTTCGCCGCATGGGCGAGTGCAGGGTCCTCCGCAAACCTGTCGCGGATTGCCCGACGAAACTTCTGCTCGAAGTCCGGCGCGGAGAAGTCGTAGATGTGGAACTTCGAGTGTCGCTTGACGCCCTTCGCACGCTCGAGGACGCTCGCCACATAGGGCTTGGCGGACTTGAGCGACAGCTCTGGCGCACTCCAGTTGCCCACCGTGTTGAGCCCCCACGAGTCGTAGCGCTTCAGCACGAAGTCGTAGTAGTCGTCGGCGAAGTCCTTCTTGCCGAACTTCTTCTCGAGGTTCCATATCGTGAACGCCATCTTCCCGTCCGCAGGGACGGGCGACTCGTACCAGTCAGGATGGAGCTTTCCGTTCGAGATGTCCGTCATGACGCGCGTGACGTCGAGCCCAACCGAAAAGAAGAGATGCCCCTCGGGAGTTATGAGCCACCACTTGCCGTCCACCTTCTCCGTGCGAAAGTGGCCTGTCGCCTTGAGCTGCGGGCCGTCCTTCCATCCGCCGAACCTGTCCCACTGCTTGGGCGCGCTCTTCAGGTGGGCGCGTTCGGCGGCGAGGTCCTTGGCAAAGGTATCGTCGCTCTTCACCTTGAACTTCCAGTCGGCATGCGCGAACTGTCCGTACTTGTCGACAAAGGGAATGTACTTCGCGGGCTCCACCCTCCGCGACGCATCGGGCTCGCCTTCGAGCCGCAGGTTCGATATGCGCATGTCGCCGAGATCGTCGACTTCATCCTCATAGGGCCATTGCATCTGGAAGTGGACGGACGTCACATGGGAGGTGTCGATCACGTACGGCCCGCGCGCATTCTCCGGCGCTCCGTAGATTTCGGGATGCGCGAGAAGGAGCCGCATCGTCCCCTTCTCGCCGGGATTAAGCCCGATCCCCGTGTTGACGGAGCGGTTCTTCCTGTTGATCGCAGTCGCGTGGTCCCCAGAGTCGCCGGACGAGATCCCCGCCGAGACGTGCATCGTGAGCCGCGACTGGCGTATCTTCGAGAGGTTCTCGACGTCTACCGCGAGCCATTTCGCAGACGAGAAGTCGACTCCCTTGGGCGACTCCCACTTGATCCCCGTGCCCCACTCGGCGCTCGGGAACCTCACGCGGACGCAGTTGTCTCCTTCGCGCTCCATCTTCGCCTTGTAGACCGGTGTGAAGTCGTCGAGGGTCAGCGCGCACGCCCCCCAAAACGACACCGCCGCAACTGCAAGCGTCGTAATCGCCTTTGTCATCTCGTCGCCTCCTTAACGGACTACGATCGCAAAACCGGGCTTCGACTGGCACTCATAGCAACCGATGTCGATCCTGTCGAACATCACGCGCGGATTCCCGGCGAGATCGACTGCAACGGACACAGACGGAGTCGTGCCCGTGTTGAAGAGCGAACCCTTCGTCTTCGGACGGTAGTCGCCCCTGGCGAAGTTCTTGAACATCTCCCCTACGGTCGAGACGGAGCAGTTCGAGTTCGCCTTGAGCGGCTCGGCGTCGTCGGTCACGCAGTAGACCACCGTGCAGTTCGTCGTATTGATCTTCGCCGAGGTGTACTTTCCGCTTTCGCCCTTCGCCGTCTCAAAGTTCCCGGCGATGGCGTTGTTCCGGAACGTGACGCTCCAGCTCGTGCAGTGGAGGCCGGCCGAGTCGTTCGAAAGCGCACCCTCGACCGTGTTCGCGACGATCGTGCAGTTTTCGACGAGGGAGTTCTCGTTGGCGCCGCCGAAGAGGATGCCCGCGGCACCGGACTTTGCGGCCGCGCCTTCCGTGCAGACGTAGCGGTTGCCTGCGACGAGGGTGTTGAGGATGCGGACGGGCTTGTTGTTGTTATGGATGAAAATGGCGCCGCCGGCGTTGTCGCCGTTTCCGGTGGAAGTTCCGGTGACGACGTTGTGCGTCACATAGCAGTGCGTGAGAACGGCGTTGGAGCGGAGCGACACGCCGCCGCCGCCGACATTGCCCGTGTCGCCGCGCGTGACGGCGCCACCGCGGATGACGCAGTTGGACACCGTCGCGGCCGAGACGTCGATGCAGCCGCCGTAGCCGTTGAACACGGAGCCGTTCTCCAGGACGAGCCCCGTGACCAGCGCGCCGCCGGAAATCTCCATGACGCGGTGGTTCGTGGAACCAGACGTCGCCGCGACAGTGTTGCGAACAACAACGCTGCCTTCGCCACTGACCGTCACGGCCTTGTTGACTACGACGGGCGACGTCACCTCGTATGTGCCAGCAACGAGAACGACTTCGCATCCGTCGACAGCCTCGTCAAGCGCCGCCTGGATCGTCGCATGCCCGCCCTCGCCGACGCGCTGTATCTTGTCGACGATCTTCACCGTGCGCGACATGGGCTTCGAGCGCTCCTCACCCGAAACAGCCGTGACGGAGATGGTGTACGTGCCGCTCGCCGTGTAGACATGGGAAATATCTGCCGTCTGCCACTCTTCGACCGTGCCGTCGCCGAAGTCCACCTCATACTTAACGTCTCCCGGCGCGTTTTCGGCGGACGCCGTGAAGGTCGCAGTCGCGGGCGCGTAGCCGACGTCTAGCGCCGGGGCGGTAAACGAGACCGTCATGTCCGTATGCTGGTATTCGTAGCATCCGATGTCGATGGTGTCGCTCAGGCGCGGCTTGCCGTCAAGGTCCGTCATCGACGCGTCTGCGCGCTCGTCGGCAACGCCGGCATCCACCAGAGCGCCGTCAGCCGCGGGACGGTAGTCGCCGTTGGCATAGTCGGCGAAGGCGCTTGCCGTGATTGCGACGTAGCCGTCGGTGTTGGAGAGTGACGTGTCGTCCGTGGCAACATTCTTGATGACGGGCCGATTGCCGGTCCAGGCATGCGTCACGCCGGTAGAATTTGTATTGCCGAAAATGACGCAGTTGTCAAAGTCGAGCGTAATCGGATTCCAACTGTTCACCGAAGCTCCGGCATTGTTGATGAACGAGCAGTTGTAAGTCGCAAATGATCGATTGCAGAATATCGCGGCGTTTTCGTTTTCGGCAAGAAGGCAGTCTTCGAGCAGGCGCGTGACATTGGCAGTCGTCGTGTAGACGCAATTGATGCCGCCGCCGCGAAGCGAGGTGGTTCCGGTCAGCTTTCCGCCCGTAATGCTGCAACGTGAAATGCGCCCGTTGTTCCAGAAGATGTTTCCGCCGCCATCGCCATCGCCGACGTTACCCGTAAGGACGCCGCCGGAAATTTCCAGGTCCTGCAGCATGCCGTCACCCATGTAGACGTTGCCGCCCTTCGAGGTCGCCGTTCCCCCGCGGATCACGCCTCCCACAATCGTCGCGGCGCCGTCCATGTAGACGTTGCCGCCATTGCCTGTGGCCGCTCCGTCCTCGCACGTGAGACCGCGAATCGTACCAACTTTCACGTAGAGGTTGCCTCCCTGGCTGGCGGCGGTACCGTCGAGGAGCTTCACGTTCTCGAGTGTTCCGTTCTCCATGTAGACGTTTCCGCCGCAGCGGGTGTTGGCAAACGTGCAGACGCCGTTGGTGCAGGTGCTGTTCCGGACCGTTCCATTTTTCATGTAGATGCAGCCGCCATGCCAGGACATCGTCCCGCCAGTGCCGTCGATGAAGCAGTCCGTGACGGTGCCGTTTGTCATGTAAATGCCACCGCCGCTGCCGCGCGTGACGCCATTGGCGAGGATGGTGCAGTTCGTGACCGTTCCGCCTGTCATGTAGATTTCGCCGCCCTCGTAGCCGTCGCCGTTGGAAACAGTGCACGAATCGACGAGACCGCCGGACATCCAGATGTTGGCGCCGTACTTTTCGCCGTCGTCGTTGTAAGTAATGCCGCCGGTGATGGTGCAGGCGCGGATCGTTCCCTTGACGAGGCAGACGTTGCCACCGTGGTTCTTGCCCTCGCCGCCGGAGATCACGCAGTCCACCACAAGCGCGGCGTCGTTGTTGACGTAGAGATTGCCGCCGGAGTATTTGTCTCCGTTGCCGTAGGTCTTGCCATCGCGGAGGACGCAGTTCGTGATGGTGCCGCCGTTCATCTCGATCGCGCCGCCCTTGTCGGCCTTGGAGATATCCGTATTGCCGACGACGGTGACATTCTCAAGCCACGAGTCGGCGGCCATGCGCAGCGTGCGGTACGCGCCATCGGCCTGGATGATGACATCGCCGCGGTTCGCACCCGCGCCGACGAGCTTCGCCTTGAGGTTGGGACCGTACTGGGTCGTCGTAGAGTATGTGCCAGGCGCCACGCGTATGACGTCGGCAGCATTCGTTGCGCTCGCTATCGCCTTGTCGATCGTCGCGAACGGCACATCGGTGCCGTTGTTGGCGTCGCTGCCTGTTGTGGCTACATAGTAGTCGGTTGCGGCGGCCGTTGCGGCGAGCGCACCTATGAAGAGAACGGACAGTAACTTTTTGGTGGCGATCATGGTTTTCTCCTTGTGACGCCAATAGTATAGCAAATGCCCCTGCTTGTCTATATCCAAAACCGCACCAAAAAACAAACCAAAACCGCACTTTCCTATTGCCTGCGGCATACACATAATGATACAATGCCATTCGATGGACACCATCCTCTTCATAACCGACCTGCACACTGGCTCGCGAATACCAGAACTCGCCGGCGTACGCGAGGAGGCGGCCAACTTGGATTGGCACGTCGAGGAAATCGAAGTCCAGCGGCTAAAACATCCAATCAAGGCAGTGCTTAAATACTGGATGCCGATAGGATGCATTCTGGAGGGCTCCTCAAACCTCCTGCCGCCGCGCCGAGCGTTTTCGCACATTCCAATCGTCCACATCGACCCAGACGACAAGACATTCGGGGACGGCAGCGTCTTCGCGGTCGAAAACGACGATTCTGCGATAGCGGATCTCGCACAGCGCGAACTGTCTCGAACGGATTGCACCAACTTCGCCTTCGTCGGATGGAGCCGGCGAGTCAGGTGGAGCCGCAGGCGCGAAGACAGGTTCAAGACAATTCTCTCCGACATGGGGCATCCTTGCCACACTCTCGAGGATCCATGGACGTTCGGGAACAAAAGCGATTTCGTCACCCGCCTCAAGCCGTTTGTCGAGTCGCTTCCGAAACCTTGCGGCATTTTCGCCGCGAACGACGACATCGCGGCCGTGATTCTCGACGTCTGCCGAGACCTTGGGATTTCGGTACCGGGCGACGTTGTCGTTGTAGGAGCCGACGACGACCCGGCGGTATGCGACAACCTTCATCCGACGCTGTCAAGCGTGCGTCCGGATTTCCGTGGCGCCGGACGTCTCGCCGTAAAACTGCTCGCCAAGTGCATGCGCGGACGGTGCGCCGCGCCGGAACGCATCGAATACACGCCTCTCGGCGTCACTTCGCGGCTTTCCACGAGGCACCTCGCAGTCGTCGGCAAGTGCACCGCCGACGCGCTAGACCTCATACGACGCGAAGCGTGCTCAGGGCTCAAGGCGGCAGACGTGGTAAAGGCGATGGGCGTGACAGAGCGTCTCGCGGAGACGCGCTTCAAGCGCGCCGTCGGGCATCGCATCACGGAGGAGATCGCCAATGTGCGCCTCGAGCACGTGCTCGAGCTCCTCAGGAACCCGAAGCAGGACATAGGCCCGATAGCGAACATCTGCGGCTGGGACTCCGACGCCTATCTCAAGCGGCTCTTCAAGAAGCGGTTCGGAATGACCATGCGTGAATGGCGCGAGGCCAACCGGGAGCAGCGTCCGTGAACGCGATGCTTTCCATACAGCGCCTCGCGCTTCCGCTGACCTTCGCGCAGCTTGCCTTCGCGGCAAACACGTTCGTCACGAACTACTTCCTCTCCCGCTCGTCGACGACCGCCCTGCACGCCTCCCTCCCCGGCTCGATGCTCGCCGTCGCGGTCTCGTCGCTCGCCATTTCGGCGCTTGGCTACTCGGGAACGGTCTTCGCGGACAGACACGGATCCGGAGACTCGCCCGGCGCGATCGCAGCGTTCCGCTCTGCGCTCGTCCTCGCCGCGCTGTCGGTTCCCTATTTCATCCTCGCCGTACCCGCCGGACACGCCATTCTCGGCGTGTTCAACACGTCGCCTGAAGTCCTCGCCGCGGAATCCGCCTACTACGACGTCCTTCTCGCAAACGGATACTTCACCATGCTCGCGGCGGTGCTCGGCGGATACTTCACAGGCCAGGGGAAGACGCGATTCGTCGGCGCGGTGACGGTGCTCGGCTTCATCGTAAACATGGCGATCGCGCCGATATTCATCAACGGACTGTACGGCGTGCCCACGAGCGGAATAAAAGGCGCGGGATGGTCCGCCACCATCTCGCACATCGTTCCCTGCGTCATTCTTGCGGCCGCAATCCGCCTCCGTCCGCTCAAATGCAGCGCGCGGCGCATCTGCCGCGCCGACTTCCGCACGCTCCTCTCGCTCGGCATCCCGAACGGAGTGAGGGCCGTCATCGACATCGGCGGATTCTTCGTGTTCACCGCAGTACTCGCCGAGTGCGAAGGCGCGGCCGTGGCGGCGAGCACCGCGGCCTTCGCAGTAAACGGAATATACCAGGCGCTCCCGCAGGGTCTCGCCCAGGCGCTGGAGATCGTGACGGCGCGCGCCGCGAAGGAGAACCGCCGCGCGCTCATCACGCCCGCGCTCGGACTGGTCGCGATCCACTCGCTCGCGTTCATCGCGGTTCTCGCCGTGGCGGGAAGCGAAATCCTCGGAGCGTTCGCCTCGAAAGGAGACACCGCGTTCGCGGAAAGTTTCGCGGAGACGGCGAAGGCCCTCGTGTTCATCCTTTGCGCGAAGGCCGTGTTCGAGTCCGCCGTGCAGGTACTGCAGGCGCACCTTCGCGGACGCGGCGAAACCGCCGCGGTCTTCCGCATCCAGTTCGCGACATCGCTTCTCTTCTGGATTCCGCTGTTCCTCGCCGTAAGGGCCTGCTCGCCGGGAATCCCGGCATACTGGCTCACGATGCTCGCATCGTCCGCCCTCGCAAGCGTCGTGCTATACTTCCGCACGACCGCCGCCGGTCATCGGACGACGCGAGCGACAAAATGCACACGCCCAGCACAGCGGCAGGAATCATGTTCTCCACAGACGACACTCCATTTTCTTGACTGCACCCTTTACGGGCATTCGCGAACATGATACCATCGCCTCGCCCGAAAGGCAACTGGAAATGCCGGTCAGCACATCGAGCGGACGATCCTCCGAACGGCGCTCGCGCCTCAGCGCTTCGTCTTGAACGCCGCAGGGCCGGCTGCCCAGAGCTCCTTGGTCTCCGCGTTGTAGCGCACCACGAGCGGCTTCGTGTACGGAATGTCTCCCGTGATGTCCTTCCACGTCTTGCCGCCGTCGAGCGACTCGTAGATTCCGCCTGCCTTGTTCCCGTCCCACGTCGAGGCCGAGATCCACACGCGGTTTTCGTCCGCGGGATCGACCGCGATGCCGACCGCCGTGACGCCCGAGAGCTTGGTGACGGCGCGGAAGCTCTTTCCATGGTCGTCGGAGCGGTACAGCTGGTTGCCACCCGCGTAGATAGTGCCCTTGGGAGTCACCTCGACGTTGAAGATCCAGTCGTTGAGTCCGTTTGCCTTCGTCCAGCTCTCGCCGCCGTTCTCCGAAACGTACACCCCCGCCGTGTTTCCGCACGCGCCCCACACGATGCGCTTCGGGTTCGACGGATCGACCTTGATGCCGTACATCATGCGGCGCGAGCCGGGCTGGTTTGGAAGCTGCTTCCAGTTGTGGCCTCCGTCTGTCGACTTGAACACTCCGCCGCCGGCGTTGCCCTTCTCCGGGTCGCCGTCGATGCCGAGGTAGATTATGTCGGGATTCGTCGGATCGGCCGAAATGGCGCGTCCATGCCCTTCGCCCCACATCGTGTTGGCGTGCGTGCGGTAGTCGGGCAGGCCCTTCGCCTCATCGAACGTCTTCCCGCCGTCTTCGGAGACGATGAGCTTGACGTTGAAGTCGTGTCCGTGCGCCCACGGGGAGACGGTGCAGATGACGCGCGTGCGGCCGTC
>OCTX012277647.1_pt1 | contig 14723 bp, 16 predicted proteins | sample 1539691 | NCBI WGS metagenome assembly OCTX01 (sample SAMN02144231, study PRJEB22623) | gut metagenome | biome: sheep rumen | host: Ovis aries | place: New Zealand | reverse complement strand
CATCTACAACTTTGAGTACTATTGAAATAGAATTTGATGAATTTAAATTAATAGATACTCCAGGTATATTAGATGATGGTAATATTATAAGTTATATAAGTGAAGATAAATTTAAAAAGATAATACCAAAACGTGAAATAAAACCAAAATCATACCAAGTAAAAGATAATAATTATTTATATGTAGAAGATATTTGCAGAGTTGATGTTAGTAACAATAACATAATATTTTATATTTCTAATGATTTAGAAATAACTAGAGAATATAAAGATTCTGATAAATTAACTTCATTAGAAAAACATGAAATAAATATTAATGAAAAAACAGATATAGTTATAAATGGTTTAGGTTTTATAACTGTTTTAAAACCAGGTTTAATTAATTTATATACTTTAAAAGGTGTGAAAATATATACAAGAAAAAGCTTAATATAGGCTTTTTTTTTATTTAAAAATATTGTATAATTTATAATAGGTGATAATATGCTAGGAAGAATAATAGAAATAAATGAAAATGATGTAACATTAAAATTAGAAATAGATATCAATCAAATGCAAAGTCTTAGTAATTTATTAGTTATTTTACAAGATAGTAATGCCAATTTTATTGGTGAAATAACAGAGATTACTAAAGAAACAGTTCGTATAACTTTACTTGGTGAATTAAAAAATGGAGTATTTGTATCAGGTGTTACTAAAAAACCATCATTTAATGCTACAACTAAATTAGTTTCACAAGAAAGAGTAGGTGGACTTATAAGTTGTCAAAGTGATGCAGATAATGAAACTTTATATATTGGAAAAAGTACAGTGTATGATAATGTTGATATAAATGTAGATATTAATAATTTCTTCAGTAAACATTTCGCAATTTTTGGTAATACAGGATCTGGTAAATCATGTGGTACATCTAGAATTATTCAAAATCTATTTGAAAAAAATCAACGTCCATATAAAAGTAGCATATTTATATTTGATGCATATGGTGAATATCATCAAGCTTTTAGTAAATTACATGAGATTTCAGAAGAACTTAATTTTAAATCATATACAACAAATACAAAAGCTCAAGATGGTGAATTACTTAGAATACCTTTATGGCTTTTAACTGTTGATGATATAGCATTATTATTAGGAGCTACTAGTCATAATCAATTACCAATTATTGAAAAAGCACTTAAATTAGTAACAGTATTTGCTCGTGATGAACAAGAAGTTATGAAAATAAAAAATGATATCATAGCACGAGCACTTATTGATATAATTGCCAGTGGTAAAGAATCATCTCAATTAAGAGATCAAATCTTCTCAGTATTATCTTATTACAATACAAGTGAATTAAATTTAAATACAGTAGTAGAACAACCTGGTTACAGTAGACCTTTAAATAAATGTTTTAATATTGATAATACAGGTAAGATTAGAGATATTGAACTTATAATGGAATTCTTTGGTTCATATTTAAATAGTGAATATGAATTAAGTTTGCCAGATGGAAGTTTTAAATATACATTAAATGATTTAAAAGATGCTTTAGATTTTGCTTTGATTTCTGAAGGTGTATTAAAAAGTGAAAAAATATTTGATGAAGTAAATATCTTAAAAGTAAGATTACACACTTTAGTTAATAGTGATGATTCATTATATTTTGATTATCCTACATATATATCTCGTGTAGATTATATTAAAAGTTTAATAACAGCTTCTAATGGTAAGAAAGCACAAATAATTAATTTTAATATCAACTATATAGATGATAGACTTGCTAAAACAATTACAAAGATGTATTCAAAATTATTGTTTGATTTCTCAAAAGATATGAACATGAGATCAGCTTTCCCAATACATATTATTTTAGAAGAAGCACATAGATATGTTCAAAATGATAATGATATATTCTTATTAGGTTATAATATTTTTGATAGAATTACAAAAGAGGGAAGAAAGTATGGTGTAATATTAGGTATGATATCTCAAAGACCTAGTGAATTATCAGAAACAGCTATATCACAATGTAGTAACTTCCTGATATTTAAAATACTTCATCCTAAAGATGTTCAATATATTAAAGATATGCTTCCTAATGTAACTAATGAAATAATTTCTAAATTAAAAATATTACAACCAGGTACTTGTGTAGCTTTTGGTGAAGCATTTAAAATACCAGTAATAGTAAAATTGGATCCACCAAATCCATTCCCAAGTAGTAGTAGTTGTGATCTTAAAAAAACTTGGTTTACAATAAAATAAAAAAGATAGTTTAAACTATCTTTTAATTTTTTTCAATTTCAGTTAATTTTAATTCAACAACTGTTTCTTGACCAAATAAATCTAATGTTACTTCTAATGATTGAGTTTCCATATCAAGTGATTTAACTTTACCAATCATTGAAGCAAAAGGACCATTAACAACTTTAACTGTATCTCCAACATTTAAGTTGTTTCTGATTTCAAGTCTACTCATACCCATGCTACCAAGGATTTTGTCAACTTCAGCAGGTGTTAAAGGGAATGGTTTAGCTCCTTTACCACTTGATCCTATGAATCCTGTAACTCCTGGTGTATTTCTAACGATGAACCAAGCTTCATCATTCATAACCATTTCAACTAATATATAACCTGGGAACATTTTTTTAACTTTTTCTTTACCTTTGTCATCGATAACAGTTTCTTCTGGAACAACTACACGATAAATGTAATCTTGCATTCCCATTGATTCAGCACGCATTTCAAGTTTTTCTTTAACTTTGCTTTCGTGACCTGAATAAGTATTAACTACATACCATTCTTTTTCCATTAATTAATCACTTCCTTAACTGCTGCTATAACTACGTCTAATCCTGCAAAGAATAAAGCAAAGATAATTACACAAAATAGTGTTGCTACAGAATAGGCAAACATTTCTTTTTTTGTTGACCATCTGATTTTTTTAAATTCACTTTTAACGCCTTTAAAAAATTTTTTCATTAAGCACCTCATTTTTCCAAAATAAAAACACGTCTGTGTTAAGTAAATATTAACATAATTTGGTTGTTAAGTCAATAATAATTCCTTTTTTTTTAAATTTATAAAAATGTCTACAAAATTCGACATATTTATGTTAAAATTATAATAGTGAGGTGATAATATGAATCATGCAATTTTGATAGTCGCATTTATATGTTTGTTGCTTATAGTTGTAACAGTAACAGTACTATATATGATTCAAAATCACAAGAACAAAAAGTATAAAGAAAAACTTGATAAATTGGAAATAGAAAAAAATAAATTAGATTCATCTCCAGTTATACCTGAATTAAGCAAAGTTGAATCATATTTAAATAATGAAAAATTAGAAGCAATGTATAATAATTGGAAAGAAAGACTTGATTCTATCAGAAGTAATCAAATTCCTAAAATAACAGATATGTTATTAGATGCTGATTATTCATTATCTAAGATGGATTATAAAAAAACAATTTATAAAATTGCTAAACTAGAAATGGAAATATATAAAGTAAGAACTAATTCTGAATTTCTTCTTAATGAAATAAAAGAAATAACAGATAGTGAAGAAAGAAATAGAGCTGTTGTTACAAAACAAAAAATCAAATATAGAGAATTATATCAAAAATTTCAATCAACAAAATCAGAATTTGCACAAACTGCTGAAATAGTTGAATTACAATTTGAAAATATAGCAAATCGTTTTGAAGAATTTGAAAATTTAATGGAAAAAAATGAATATACTGAAGTAAAACCTGTAGTTGAAAATATAGATTCAATGATTAAACATATGGGAGTTTTAATTGAAGAATTACCAGGTATTATGTTACTGGCAAATGATATTCTACCTAAAAAGATAGAAGAAGCAATGAAGAAATATAATGAAATGAATGAAAAAGGATTCCCATTAGATTATTTAAATATTGAATATAATGTTAAAGAAGCTGAAAATAAAATAGAAGATATTAAAAACAGAGCTATGAGTTTAAATATAGAAGATAGCTTATTTGATTTGAAAGTTCTTTTAGATTACTTTGAATCAATATTTACTGATTTTGAAAAAGAGAAAGTAAATAGAGTAGATTATGAAGAGGCTAACAAAATTTTTAAAAAGAAATATAATAAAACTAGTGTACTAATTAATGATATATTAAAAAGTGTTGATCAATTGAGAGAATTATATAATTTATCAGATACTGATTTACAAAGATTATATAATATTAAAACTGATTTAGATAAGTTAGATGCTGATTATAAAGTATTGATTGAACATACAAGTAATAATACATTTGCTTATTCACGTTTAACAAATGAAATAGAAAATCTTTCGTTAAAACTTTCTAGATTAAATAGTCAAGTTGATTCTATATTAGATTCTGTAGGAAGTATGAAAGAAGATGAAGCTAGAGCTAGACAACAATTAGATGAAATAAAAGGAATTTTAAAACAAGCAAAAGATAAAATCAAAGAATATAATCTTCCTGTTATTCCAAAAAATTATTATGTTGAACTTAATGATGCTCAAAGTGCTATTAAAGAAATGGTAAAAGAATTAGATAAAAAACCTATAACAATAGAGGTATTAAATATTAGAGTAGATACCGCTCGTGATTTAGTATTAAAACTATTTCAAACAACAAAAGAAATGGTAAGAACAGCAATGTTTGCTGAAATGGCTATCGTATATGGAAATAGGTATAGAAGTAATGTTACAGACTTAGATAAGTATTTAAGATATGCAGAAAACTTATTTTATAAAGGTGAATATAAGAAGTCATTAGAAGTAAGTATAAATTCCTTGAATAAAGTGGAAAATGGAATTTATGATAAATTATTAAATTTATATTCAAACAATTAGGAGGTTATTATGGTTTTAATTATTATTGTGGTTTTGGTAACGATTTTATTACCAAGTATTAAACAAATTAATGAATATGAAAGAGGAGTTAAATATACTTTAGGTAAATTTAGTTCTATTATGACTCCTGGTTGGAAAATAGTTTTACCTATATTTCAATCATATCAAAAAGTAGATATTAGAACTAAAGCAGTAGATGTTCCTGAACAAGAGGCTATTACTAAAGATAATGTATCTGTTAAGATAAATGCAGTTATATATTATAAAATATTTGATGCATCAAAATCTATTTTAGCAGTTGAAAATTATTATTATGCAGTTAGTCAATTAGCTCAAACAACTATGAGAAATGTAGTGGGGTCAGTTACTCTAGACGAATTATTAAGTGAAAGAGAAAAATTATCTGATCAAATATGTAAAGTAATTGATACTGCAACTGATCCATGGGGAATCAAAGTAGAAAATGTTGAACTTAAAGATATTTCATTACCTGAAGAAATGAAAAGAGTTATTGCAAAAGCAGCTGAAGCTGAAAGAGAAAAACAAGCAGTAATTACTAAGGCAATAGGTGAAGTTGAAGCTTCTAATAATTTAGCTCTTGCGGCTAAGACAATGTCTGAAGTTCCGGGTGCACTTCATTTACGTACTTTATCAACAATTAATGATATTTCATCAGATCAGTCAAATACAATTATATTTGCTGTTCCTTTAGAAATATTAAGAGCATTTGATGGAGATAAAGCTAAAGATGTAATAAAAAAAGTAACTAAGAAATAGTTACTTTTTTGTTGATCTATTTAAAGTTTTAACTTTCATTTTTTGTTTTTCGTTTTTTTGTAATGATTGGTAAAAATGTTTGTTAGTAGGCATGATTGGTGTATTATTTTCATAACCTAATTTTTGTAAGTATTCTGCTTTAAAACTCATTTGTGCACCTCTTTCCGCCTATTAATCATATCAATAAATAATATTGAAGTCAATACTAAAGTACAATAGCAAATAGATTTCCTGATCCTTTATTAACAAGTTTACTTAATGTTTGACATAATTTATATCTAATATTCTCAGGTAATAGTGATAATTTTGCTTGAATACCTTCTTTTACAATAACATCTAAACTTCTTCCAAATATTTCACTTTTCCATATATTTTCAGGATTTGTGTCAAAGTCTTTCATAATACAGTCAATTAATTCTTTGCTTTGAATTTCAGAACCAATAATAGGTTCAAAAGTTGATTCGACATCTACACGAATCATGTGTATAGAAGGTGCGGTTGCTTTAAGCTTTACGCCATAACGTGCGCCTTGTTTTATTATTTCTGGGGTATCTAATTTCATATCCGAAAGAGTAGGAGATGCAACACCATAACCTGTTTGTTTAACCATTTTTAAAGCCCCTTTAATTTGATCATACTCATATTTTATTTCATTGTAATCTTGAAATATATTTAATAACTCTGATTTGTTAGATATATCAATACCAATGATTTCTTTTAATATTTTATTATATAAATCACTAGGAGCATCTAAATTAATAGTAACTATACCAGTAGATGTATCAACACTAGATAAATAAGCTTTACTTATATATTCGCAATCACTAAAATGATTTGTAATTGTATCAATATCCTTTAATTTATCTATTTCAGAAACACTTTCTTTTATTTTGTCTATGTATATTTTTTTTAGCCAATTATTTGAAGATAGGGTAGCTATCCATTCTGGCATATTAACGTTAACTTCTAAAACAGGAAATTCATATAAAGCGTTTTTTAAAATAGTATACATATCTTTTTCATTCATGTTTTCTATATTTATAGGTAATACTGGAACATCATATGCATCTCTTAAGTCATCAGCAATTTTTTCTGTTTCTGGAAGCATAGGATGCGCCGAATTTAATATAACAATAAATGGTTTATTATATTCTTTTAATTCTTCAATAACTCTTTGTTCAACTTCTACATAATTATTTCTTTCAATTTCACCAAAAGATCCATCAGTTGTTATTACAATTCCAATACTTGAATGATCTCTTATTACTTTTTCAGTTCCTATTTCAGCAGCTTCTACAAAAGGAATTTCTTCATCATACCAAGGACATTTGACCATTCTAGGACCATTTTCATCCTCGTATCCCTTGGAGTCTTCTACAATGTATCCAACGCAATCTATTAATCTTATATTAGCACTAAAATCATCTATATTAATTTTAGCAGCATGACTTGGAACAAATTTAGGTTCTGTAGTCATAATTGTTTTACCTGCCGCACTTTGTGGTATTTCATCTAATGTTCTTTTTTGTTCATATTCATCTTCTATATGAGGAACGATAAGAGTTTCTACAACTTTTTTTATGAATGTAGATTTACCTGTTCTTACAGCTCCTACAACACCTAAATATATATCACCACCTGTACGTTTTGTAATACTTCTTATTATATCTTCTTTTTCCATTTAATCCCTACTTTCTTATTCACTAAACTTTATGCGACAGAATTAAATATATTCGAGTTAAATCATTTTATCTATGTTTTTAGGAACTTTATCGTTTAAAACAGCGCTTATTATTTTATCTTCTTTATCTTTAGTTATATCTTTACCGGTTAATTTACTAAGCTCTTGAATAACATCTCTTAGATTATTTTCATCTTTCATATTACCTTGTTCTAATTTAGAAGCAAGATTTAATATAGTGTCTTTATCAACGTTAGTTTTTTTCTCAACTTTTTTAAAAAAATTATCAGAAAAATTCATATAAAAAAACCTCCTGATATAAGTATATTCAAAAGTTAAAAATAGGTTAACAACCAAAAATACAAAAATACAAAAAAGTGACTTTTGTAAAAACGTATAATTTTAAAAAATTAATTTTTTTGAAAAATGTAAAAAATGTAAAAATGACATTAACCCTTAAAAAATAACAAAAAGAGCAAAAAAACGAAAAAATAAAAAAATAAAAAATTAAAAAAGTAAAAAAAGTGTAAAATTAGAAAAGTGAAATTTGTTGAAAAATAAAGGCTAAAAGATATAGCGAACAAAATTTTGAAAAATATTGTAAAAAAAGTATTGACTAGCATAAAGAATTGGGCTACAATTTATCTAGAAAGTAGGAGAGGTAAATGACTGAAGAAAAAACTTTAGAAAAAGTGGTTATTAAAAGAAATGGCAAGAAAGTAGAATTCGATGGATCAAAAATAGCAATTGCCATTAAAAAGGGATTTGATAGTGTTAGAACAGATGATGAAGAAACTAGTTATACATCTAAAGATATACAAAAAATTTATCAATCTGTTATAAATAGAATAGATAAAATAGAAGATTCAAAAATTAAAATTGAATCTATTCAAGATATGATTGAAGAAGAATTAGATAAAAAAGGATATAAAGATGTTTATGAATCTTTTAAAGCATATCGTGAAAGACGTGCTAGTTCAAGAAAATTATTCTTTGATGAAAAGAAAACACATAAATTTTTAAAATCAATTGAAGGCTTAGGACTTAAGAGTGCTGGTGAAGAAGATGCAAAACGTGAAAACGCTAATGTTGATGGTGATACTGCTATGGGTACAATGTTACAATATGGTAGTACAATATCAAAAGAATTTGCTAAATCATATTTAATGAAAGCAAAATTTGCTACAGCACATGATGAAGGAACAATACATATACATGATATGGATTTCTTACCAATGGGAACTACAACATGTATGCAAATAGAATTAGATAAGTTATTTAAAAATGGTTTTTCAACAGGACATGGTCATTTAAGAACACCAAATGATATTATGAGTTATTCAGCACTTGCTGCTATAGCTATTCAATCAAACCAAAATGATCAACATGGTGGACAATCAATACCAGCATTTGATTATTATATGGCTCCTGGAGTATTAAAAACATTTAAAAAACAATTTAAACAAGAAATATATGATTTATTAGATTATACAGATTTACTTTCATTTGTAAATATGGATAGAGTAGCTAAAGAAATTGATAAGTTAAATTCAGTTGAATTAGATGTTTCTTTATTTGAACATTTTTATAAAGATTCAGAAAGTGTTAAAAGAATTTTTGAAAAGAGTTATACAAAAGCATTACAAAAAACAGATAGAATTACTTATCAAGCAATGGAAGCATTTATACATAATTTAAATACAATGCATTCAAGAGCAGGAGCTCAAGTACCATTCTCATCTATTAACTTTGGTACAGATACTTCAAGTGAAGGAAGAATGGTAATTAAGAATTTCTTACTTGCTACAGATAAAGGTTTAGGAAAAGGTGAAACACCTATATTCCCAGTATCTATTTTTAAAGTAAAAGAAGGAATTAATTATAATAAAGAAGATAAGAATTATGATATGTTTAAATTAGCGTGTCGTGTATCTGCTAAAAGATTATTTCCAAACTTTTCATTCTTAGATGCACCATTTAACTTAGAGTTCTATAAGCCAGGTGACTTTAGAACAGAAGTAGGTTATATGGGATGCAGAACAAGAGTTATGAGTGATGTTACTGATTTAGATAACCAAACTACTGGTGGAAGAGGTAACTTATCATTCACATCTATCAATTTACCAAGAATTGCAATTAAACATGGTATTTGTTTAGGTGAAAGAGAAAAAGCAGATATGAAAGGATTCTATGAAGAATTAGATGAAGTAATGGAACTTGTAAGAGATCAATTACTTGAAAGATTTGAAATTCAATGTAGTAAAAGATGTTATAACTTCCCATTCTTAATTGAACAAGGTGTTTGGACAGATGGTGAAAAATTAAAACCAACTGATAGAATGAGAAAAATTTTAAAACATGGTAGTTTAACTACAGGATTTATAGGACTTGCTGAAACACTTAAAGCTTTAATTGGTAAACATCAAGGTGAAGATGAAGAGGCTCAAAAATTAGGTTTAGAGATAATTGGTCACATGAGAAAAAATGTTGATAAATATTCTAAAGAATACAATTTAAACTTTACTTTAATTGCTACACCAGCAGAAGGATTATCTGGAAGATTTGTTGGAATAGATAGAGCTATATATGGAAAAATTAAAGGTATAACAGATAGAAATTATTATACTAATTCATTCCATGTTCCGGTTTATTATAATACAAGCATAGCTCATAAAATTGAAGTAGAAGCACCTTATCATAAATTAACAAATGGTGGACATATTTCTTATATTGAATTAGATGGTGACACAGCTCAAAATACAGAAGCATTTGAAAGTGTTATAAGACTTATGAAAGAATCTGGAATTGGTTATGGAGCAATTAACCATCCAGTTGATAGAGATCCAGTATGCGGATTTGTAGGGGTAATTAATGATGTATGCCCTGGATGTGGAAGAAAAGAATTTGAAAGCGTTCCAATAGAAAAAGTAAAAATAGGATGTAATTGTTAGAAGGAGGATTATTATGGAAAAGTTAGTTGGAGAAGGAGTTGGATTCGAAAGAATCAGAAGAGTTACAGGATATCTTGCAGGAGATGTTAAAAGATTTAACAATGGTAAAAGAGCAGAAGAAAAAGACAGAGTAAAACATACTGGTGTTAAAGAATTAATGAAAAATTATAAAGAAAAAGAAGCTGAATAATATGAAAATACGTTTAGCGGCAGATTTACAATCTGATAGTATAGTAGATGGTGAAGGCATAAGAACAGTTATTTGGACTCAAGGTTGTCCGCATCATTGTAAGGGATGTCATAATTCTGAAACATGGGATTTTGATGATGGAGCTTTGATTGATATTACGGAAATTGAAGAAAAAATAGATAATTTAAAAGCTCAAGATGGAATAACTTTCTCTGGTGGGGATCCTATGTGTCAACCAGAAGCATGTTCTATGATTGCTAAATATGCTAAGAAAAAGAATTTAAATATATGGTGTTATACAGGATATACTTATGAACAACTAATGATTTTATCAAAATCCAATAATAATATAATGGAATTCTTAAAAAATATAGATGTATTAGTGGATGGAAAATTTGAAATAGAATTAAAAAGTGATAAAGCATTATTTAGAGGATCTACTAATCAAAGAATAATAGATGTACAAAAAAGTCTTTATAATAATGAAATTTGTTTAATTGATAAATATATTATTAAAGATGAAATAGAAATATTAAATCGTGATAAATATATGTATATTTAGAGGACAAAAATTGTCCTCTTTTTAATATACTTTAGTAGGTGGGTTATGAGAAATAGAATGAATTTAAGAAAGAGAACATTTAATCTTAAGATAAAGTATAGAAAACATAAATTAACTAAAGTAGAAAAGGTATACATAATAATAGTTATAATATTTATATCTATTGCTTTTCTTTTTAATATTATAAACAAAAAGATAACCCCAATACTTATGACATATGCTGCTAAAAAATCTAAAACAATCGCAAATGTTGTTATAACACAAGCTATAAATGATAATATATATGAAGATATGAAGAAAGAAAATATTTTTATTGAAACAAAAGATAAAAATGGTAATACCATTTCTACAAATTTTAATCCAATAATAATAAATACAATTTTAAATAAAGTTACTTTTTGTGTTCAAGATTATTTAGAAAAATTAGAATCTGGAGAAATAAAAAAATTACATTTATCAAATAATATAATGAATGAATATAATTTAAAAACATCAAGACAAGGTGTTATTTATGAAATTCCAAGCGGAGTTATTTTTAATAATGCTTTACTCGCAAATTTAGGTCCGAAGGTTCCGGTTAAGATAAATATAAATGGAGATGTAATATCTAATATAAAAACTGATATAACAGATTATGGAATAAATAATGCTTTAGTAAAAGTAAGTGTAAGTGTTAAGGTTTATATTCAAGTTATTATACCTTTTAAAACTGAAGAAGTAATGGTTGAAACAGATATTCCTATTGTAATGCAACTAATAAAAGGAGAAGTTCCTTCATATTATTATCCAACAGGTCCAATTGATAAAACTAAATAAATTTGATATAATTAAAGAGGTGGTAATATGAATAAAATTATTAATGATCAAGAATTTAAATTAATTATAGATAAAAATGGATTTGAAAAAGAAGCGGTAGAAGAAAAAATAACTGAATATTTTGATCCTTATGATTATATTGTAGGGGATTGGTCATATGGAAAACTACGTTTAAAAGGTTTTTGTAAAAAAGATAATAAATTATTAAATAAAACAAATGATTATGATAATTTAGATAATTATATAAAAAATAATTGTGCATATGGTTGTAAATACTTTGTTTTAGAAAGAATTAAATAACATACTTTGTATGTTTTTTTTGTATAATTTTTTTAATTTTTTTCATATTAAGAAAAGGTGAGGATATGAAAAAATCGGAATATAAGAAAATTGTTAAAAGACATACACCTAAAGAAGAAAGATTAAAAAATTCAATTATCGCATTTATAGTAGGTGGATTTTTAGGAGTTATAGGTCATTTTTTGTTGGAACTCTATAGTGCAGCTTTTAATGTTTCATCAGCAAGTGCTTCTGCTCTTATGATAGTTACATTAATCTTTTTAGGGTGTTTATTAACTGGATTAGGTTTTTTTGATGAATGGGTACATTTTTCTAAAGCAGGTCTATTTATTCCTATAACAGGTTTTGCTCATGCGATGATGAGTGCTACTTTAGAATATAAAAAAGAAGGTATGGTAACTGGAATAGGTGCTAATATGTTTAAATTGGCAGGATCTGTAATTATATTTGGAGTAGTAAGTGCTTTTACTTTTTGCTTAATTAGGGTTACTTTGGGGTGTTTTATATGACTTTTAAATATAAGAATGTATATATAAATGATACAGCAACAGTAGTTGGTAAGTTAGAAAATGAAGGACCTTTAAGCAAATATTTTGATAAAGCAGAATTAGATTATTATGTTGGTGAAAAAACATTTGAAGAAGGAGAAACAAAATTAATTTTAGAAAGTGTTGATATTTTATTAAAAAAACAAAATAAAAATATAGAAGATATTAATATGTTTATTTCTGGAGATTTATTAAATCAAATAACAGCGTCTTCTTTTGCAGCACTTAAATTAAAAACGCCATATTTAGGTATATTTAGTGCCTGTGCATCAAGTGTAGAAGGTTTAATAATGGCTTCTAATATGATAGAAAAAAGACAATTAAAAAACTGTATTTGTTCAGTTTCGAGTGATAATGATTGTGCGGAAAGACAGTTTAGATATCCTGTAGAATATGGTGGCCCAAAACCATTAACTACAACTTTTACAGTTACAGGAGCTGCTTCAGCACTATTGTCTAGAGATAAATCTTTAATTAAAGTAGAAAGTGGAACGATAGGAAGAGTAATTGATATGGGTATAAAAGATGCATATTCTATGGGAGCAGTTATGGCACCTGCTATGGCGGATACTCTTATGATGCATTTAAAAGATTTAAAAAGAGATATTTCATATTATGATTTAATATTAAGTGGAGATTTAGGACGTTATGGTAAAGATATATTAAAGGATTATATGAAAGAAGAATATAATATAAAACTAACTAAATATGATGATACGGCTTGTATGATTTATGATATTAATAATCAAAATGTATATTCAGGTGGTAGTGGACCAGCTTGTGCACCACTTGTTACATATTCATATATATTTAAATTGATGAAAAAGAAAAAAATAAAGAGAGTTTTACTTATAGCTACAGGCGCATTACTTAGTACAACAACAGTGAATCAAAAAAGAACGATTCCTGCTATTGCTCATGCAATTAGTTTGGAGGTAGCAGAATGATATATTTAAATGCATTTTTGTTTTGTGGTTTTATATGTTTGATAGGTCAAATTATTTTAGATAACACAAAACTTACGGCAGGGCATATAACTACAATGTTTGTTGTTATAGGTGCTTTATTAGATTCGATGTCTATATATGATAGGTTTATATTATGGGCAGGTGGAGGAGCAATGGTACCAATTACTAGCTTTGGACATTTGCTTTCACATGCTGCTATGGCTAGCTATAATGATAATGGTATGATAGGGTTATTATCTGGCTTATTTGATTTAACTGCTACTGGTATAACTTCAGCTATCATTATATCGTTTTTTATGTCATTAATATTTAAACCAAATAATTAAGAAAAGAGCTTCTTTTCTTTTTATTTACATTGATTTTACATTTGTTTTTTAGTATAATAATTATTGTTAAGGTGATTATATGTACTTAAAAAGGATAATAGCAAATGGATTTAAGTCATTTGCGGATAAAGTAAATATTGAATTAGATAATGGTATAACAGGAATAGTAGGCCCAAATGGTAGTGGTAAATCGAATGTTGTAGACGCTGTTAGATGGGTTCTTGGTGAACAATCAGTAAAATCTCTAAGAGGAGATGGAAATATGACAGAAGTTATATTTTCGGGTTCTAAATCAAGAAAAGCTACAAATACAGCAAGTGTAACATTAGTGTTTGATAATAAAGATAAATATTTGCCATTAGATTTTGATGAGATTTCTATTACAAGAAGAGTATATAGAGATGCGACTAATGAATACTTTATTAATAATGAACAAGTGAGACTTAAAGATATTACTGAATTATTATTAGATAGTGGTATTGCAAAAGAATCATTTAATATAATTTCACAAGGTAAAGTAGAAGAAATAATTAATAGTAAACCAGAAAACAGAAGAACTATTTTTGAAGAAGCCGCAAGTGTTTTAAAGTATCGTAAAAGAAAAGAAGAAGCTTTACGTAAACTAGATAGAACACATACTAATATGAATCGTGTAAATGATATAATTTCGGAATTAAAAAACCAAGTAGAACCTTTAAAACAACAAAGGGATAAAGCTATTATTTATAAACAAAAAAGTGCTGAATTAGAAAATGTTGAAGT
>OCTX012247437.1_pt1 | contig 14729 bp, 14 predicted proteins | sample 1539691 | NCBI WGS metagenome assembly OCTX01 (sample SAMN02144231, study PRJEB22623) | gut metagenome | biome: sheep rumen | host: Ovis aries | place: New Zealand | reverse complement strand
GGGAAAACTGCAAGCACGGTTCTGTGAGGGGCAGTAGGCAAGCCTTTCACATACAAGTAGGAAAGGAGTGTCGAGACTGTCTACTCGACGGCTTGTGATGTGGAATTAGAAAAACTAGAAATTACCGGACTATCTAACACATACGCAATAGCAAACGTCAAAAAAGAGTTCCAGAAAGCGGTTGACGAACCGTGGAAAGAAGTGCCGCCATGGCAAAGATACCTGAAGAAACTGATTGCAGATCTTGCTGTATTAGAACAAGAACAGGAACGAGCAATTGATTTTCCGCAATATGAGAAATTGGCAGGTGTCGATAATTTGTACAGTATTCGGCACCCGGAATCACGAAAAAATGTCAGGGTGATATATACGATTATAGAAGGTACAATCGTTTTGCTGACGGCATTTTTAGAGAAAAATGACAGTGATTACCAAAGAGCAATTAATACCGCCAAAGTTCGATTAAGATGGTTAAATAGTGATTAATATTCATAATGAAGAGTTTGAGGTGAGATAAGAAATGGGATTTGCAGAAAAGATTGCCGGAGCAAAGAGGACGAATTGGGTAACGGAAGGAATTTCTTCGGCGGAAGTAAAAACCATTGTTGAACTGGCAAAAATTTCCGCGCGAATTCAGAGATGCAGACTTGAACTTGGAATGACGCAGGCAGAGTTTGCGGCATATATGGGCGTTACGCAGGGAATGGTTTCAAAATGGGAGAGCAGAGAATATAATTTTACAATCAGGTCATTGAATGAGATTTGCGAAAAGGTAGATCTTGAACTTAGCGTATATCTTGAAAAACCTTGTTTAGGAAAAGACTACAGAATTGTTAGATGGGACAAGGAGAAAACGTCCGGAAGTAGATGGAATAGTGGCTGGAATAAAGTAATTTCGAAAGAGGAGGCAATTGCGTGATGGAACTGAATGTGGTTGCATCGGGTATCGAAATAGTTGGGGCAACAGTCAAAACAATAACTGTCGAAAATAATATTGTGGATATTGAGAGAGATGCTAAGAGGAGTTTTGGGTTAAATATAAATGAGCCTCAATTTGAGAATATAGGTGAGTCTTTTTTCGCTCAGATGACAGTCGATTTTGACATAGAGATTGAACAATCTGAAGACCAAAAATGCAAAATCAAACTGTCATTGGAAGGAGCATTTATTTCCAGAGATGGTATTGACGAGGATGCATTCAAAAAGCTTGTGATAATTAACGGGGCAGCTGCTATTATTGGTATTGCCAGAGGCCGAATAGAGGTAATGACAGCAAGCGTTTTTAATAACGGCAAAATAGTGATCCCGTTTGTGAATGTAGTCGATTACTATAAGGGTTTGGCAGAAGAATAAAGTTGAAGGATACCGCCGCCCATAACCCGCGGCGAAAACCAAGAAAAATGCAAGAACGCAAAGTCGAATACGTCGAACTTATCTACGATCTTATCTTTGTCTATCTGGTCAGCAGAAACGTCTCCCTCCTGCAGCACGTCACGGACGGGTTCGTCACCCCGCTGGACTACTTCTCGTATGTGGCCTCCACGATGGTCGCACTGCAGATCTGGTATATCAGCTTCCTCTACATCAACCATTACGGGGACGGGTCGGTGAGAGAGCACCTGATGATGTTCGTCAATATGTATCTGCTGTACTACATGGCGGAGGGAATCCGGACGGACTGGGGGCCGGTCTATGTGCGCTACCATGTCACCTGGGCGCTGATCATCCTGAATCTGGCCCTGCATTTTTATCTGGCGGCGCGAACGTACAATGAGGAGGATGAGGAGCTGCGGAGACACCGCTACCGGTACGCGATCCATCTGGTGATCGAGGCCGGGATGATTCTCATTTCCATTCCGATCTATGCGTATACCGGTCTCGCGCTCTCGCCGTGGGCGCTCGTTTTCGGACTTGTCGTCATGATACTGTACAGCGGTGCGGAAAAACGGATGCTTGTCGATTTTCCGCACATGGCGGAGCGCGTGATGCTGTATATCATATTCACGTTCGGGGAAATGGTGCTCGGCATCACCGGCTACTTCGACGACGGGTTTTCTCCGGCTGCGATTTATTTTTCGCTGATGGCATTTGCGATCGTGGTCGGACTGTTTTCCGCATATGAATATTACTACAACCATCTGATGGACCCGGAGACAAAGACATCCGGATTCAAATACATGATGATCCATATTGCGATGGTTTTTGCGCTGAACAACGTGACGGCGGCCATGAAATTCATGCAGAGAAGACGTGTCGACGTAATGCCGAAGACGCTGTTTATGGCGGTCTCGATCCTGGCGTTCTTTATCTGTCTGCTGGCGACGCAGGAATACTCGAAATACAATAAAGGAGGCGGGTTTCACTATTATACCCGGTTTGCATTTACGTCAGTGATCTTTGTGGGCCTGATGCTCACTCTGAGCAATGTTCCGTTTGTCAGCATTGCGCTCACCGTGGCGTTTATCTATCTGCAGCTGTGCGATATGTATTTCGGAAAGAAAGAGACGTGAAGATCATTCATCGGGATATCAACAACAAATAAATACCCGGACTTTCCGATTAAAACGGAGAATCCGGGTATTTTATTTCCTTTACAATAAACCCAGCACCTCCATCAGAAGCCCGCACACCCCGCACAAAGCCATGACGAGGATCGGATTCGGTTTGAATTTTCTCAGCAGAAAGATCGCCGCGGCAAACAGCACGGTATTCCCCCACTGCAGGGAAGTCAGGGAAACCGAGTTCTGACTCCCGAACACGGCGGTCAGGAGCATGTTGATCCCTGCGGCTGAAATCAGGGCGACGACCGCCGGGCGGAGCGCCGCGAGGATACTCTGAATCGCGGGGAGACTGCGGTAGCGGCGGTAGATCACCGCCAGCAGGGAGACGATGATGAGGGATGGCAGGATGCAGCCCAGCGTTGCGGTGATTGCGCCTGGGGCTCCCGCGACCCGGAGGCCGACAAAGGTCGCGCCGTTGATCGCGATCGGGCCGGGGGTCATCTCTGCGATGGTGGCCAGGTCCATGAACTGGGCCTCGGTCAGCCAGCCGTGCAGCTCGACGGTCTGATAGCGGATCAGCGGGATCGCCGCGTAACCGCCTCCGATCGAGAGCAGTCCGATCTGCAGGAAGCTGAAGAAAAGCTGAATAAGGATCATGCGCCCGTCACCCCCTTTCGGGAGCGGAGTACCTGGACGATTCCGATGAGCGCGGCGCTAAGAACGATCCAGACAACGTTGATCCGGAGAAAGAAGGATGCGCAGAAGGCCGCCGCAAGGATCAGTGTGTGGACGGCAGAGCGCTCTTTGATGACGTTTGCCCCCATGCTGAGCGCCACGTCGAGGATCACGGCGGCCACGCCGCTCTGCATTCCTTTTAGGACGGCGGCGACAAAGCGATTTTCCGCAAACAACCGGTAAAAGACGGATACGATCGACAGGATCACCATCGGGGGAATGATCGTCCCCAGAACGGCGGCGAGCATGCCGGCAAATCCCGCGGCCTTCCAGCCGACCAGGATCGCCGCGTTGACTGCAATCGCGCCCGGCGAGGACTGGGCCAGCGCGGTCATATCGAGCATCTCCTGCTCGTCGATCCAGTGCAGCTCGTCCACAAACCGTCTCTTCATGAAGGTGACGATGACAAAGCCGCCGCCGAAGGTAAATGCGCTGATGTACAGCATACTGTAGAACAGAGTCCACAGGGTTTTGGGTTTTTGCATTTCATTTTACTCCTTGCCGCTCAGCCGACAGGCCGCATCCTGAGTCGATTGACCAGATGCTGAAGCGGGAGCTCATTCCACTCGATGACTTCAATATTCAGCTCGTCGGCCCGCCTCCGCATGGGGGAGTCCTCCTCGGAGACGGTCGTCGACGTGACAATGATCGCGCGGGCGTGCTGATCGTCGATCTCCTCGGAGAAGATTTTGGCGAGATACAGCATCTTGAGTTTCTGGTGATCGCCGCGTCTTTCTTTTCCGGCCATGATAGGGTTCCTCCTTATCGGAAACGGCAGATATGCTTATCATAGCACAGAAGTGCAGGATTTGGAATAATCGAGGGAGATTTTCAGGACAGATGGTCTGCTATACTTGCAGTGTAGAAAGAGGTCAGAACCGAAAGGGGAGAGGTTTGCGTGTACGAATTTGCAGGAACGGTGGATTGATGTTTTTAGGGGGAGAGAATGAACATATTCTCTAACAAGAAGCCGCATATCCTTTTGGAAAAATATGATTGACAATATAGGATAAATCCAATATAATGGAGATGTGAGGTGACAGAATGTCCAGATTTGAGATAGAGTTCTATGAAACTGCATCCGGAGAACAACCTGCTAAAGAATTCTTGCTGTCACTTGATAAAAAGATGCGTGCAAAGATGACGGGAATGATCAGTCTTTTGCAGAATAACGGGTACGAACTCAGAGAACCATATAGCAAGCATCTTTCCCAGGGAATATTTGAATTAAGAGCAAAAGTTGGCTCTGATATTACACGAGTTATGTATTTCTTCTATGTGGACCAGCATATTATATTGACAAATGGGTTTATCAAGAAGACACAAAAGACCCCTCCGAAAGAGATTGAAAAGGCAAAAAAGTATCGTGCGGACTACCTGAGCAGAAAGGAGAACCTGAAATGAGTGTAAAATTCGATGATTTCCTTCAGGAACAGCTGCAGGATCCTGAGTTTAAGAAAGAATATGAAGCCCTTCAACCGGAACGCGCAATTATACAGGCAATAATTGATGCCAGGCAGCAGTCGGGACTGACACAGAAAGAATTATCTGAGAGAACCGGTATTGCGCAAGGGGACATCAGTAAACTGGAAAGAGGAAACGCAAACCCATCACTTCGTACCCTGCAGAGACTTGCAGCGGGTATGGGGATGAAATTGCGGTTGGAATTTCTTCCGGATATGGCAGGTATCACGCAAAAATAAAGACCGCTTAAAGCGGAGAAAGGAAACACTATGAGCGCTATTAATGAAGTATGTGATTTTCTGCAGGCATGCGGAACCTACTACCTTGCAACCGTCGAGGGCGACCAGCCCCGCGTCCGGCCGTTCGGAACGGCAAACCTTTTCGAGGGAAAGCTCTACATCCAGACCGGCAAGGTGAAGGAGGTCTCAAAGCAGATCGCGGCGAACCCCAAGGTGGAGATCTGCGCATTTGACAAGGGCGTGTGGCTCCGCGTCGCCGCGACGCTGGTCCGCGACGAGCGTGTGGAGGCCAAGAAGGATATGCTGGACCACAATCCGAGCCTTAGGAGCATGTACTCCGAGACGGATGACAACACCGAGGTCCTGTATCTTAAGGATGCGACGGCGACCTTCTCGTCCTTCACGGCGGCACCGAGGACGGTGACGTTCTGAGAGTTTTTGAAGGAAGAGAGAAGAGAATAGAATTTCCGGCCCCTCAGACTCAGGTCTGAGGGGCCGGACCATTTTTTCATTTCACAAAGGTTACTCTTCCATCGCATAGAAGCTGGTTACCGGGCCCCAATCCGACTCTTCGGCCTTGATCGACTCATCGGCAAGAGCCTTGATGCGGAAGTAGTAGGTCTTTCCCGTTTCAGGTGTGAACTCCAGGAAGTTTCCGACTATCTGCCCGTCTTCCACGGACGGTGTTAATGTGCCGCAGCCTTCCGGCACCTTCTCTGTGAGAGCTTCATCCGTATAAGTTTCCACCTCATAGCTTGTGATGGCTTCGCTCTTCAAAGCGTACTCGAGGTCCACTTCAATACGGTTGACGGTGTGGATGTAGAAAATACCCGGCTGATAGCTTGCCGTAGGCGCGGTGAGCACGCCGCATTTCTCGTAATCGGTCACGATTGCTGCCTGGGTTTCCTTGTAATTGCTGTCCAGACTGTACAGAACAACCGCATAGTCATTTCCGAACGGGATGCAGTCAAGCTTTCCGTTTCCGCCGTTGGAGGACTGGAATCCGAGTACCTCGGCGCCTTCTACAGGCTTGCCGTCCTTGATGTCCTCGTTCTTATAGACTTTCACCATGTAGCTTCTATCGCCTGCGCTAAAGTGGAAGGAACCGTCAGCGTTCACTTCAAAATCATTTACCTTGGCGCCGCTCATTCCGGAGAAGAAATAACCGCCCAGAGCTGCCGCAAGAACGACCGGGATCAGGATGAGGGCAAGCTTCTTCGAACCCTTCTTCTCGGAAGCCGGCTTCGGTTTCTTAACAAGCATCACGATACAGATCAGAAGAAGCAGGGCGAAAACGCCGATTGCGGCATACATCGCGATCTGCCACCAGGGAGTCACGGCGATAACCATATCGTTGGAGGAGATCCCGTTCATGGCGGACGTATTTACGATGACGTAGCAGATTCTGTGTGCAGCCTCGCGGAGCTGTGTCATGACATACGCATTGTTCTTGTACTCATCAAGCTGGCTTGTACGGCCGTGGTTGTCATACATGCCGTCATACATATCTGTGCCGGTGGAAACAGCACGCGGCGCATACATGTAGCTGGTGCAGATGATGCCCTCGTTATCCGAGTCGGCATCGGTAATGGTAAAGCCGTCAAAACCGAACTCTCCGCGGAGCACGTTGTTGATATAGGAATGTGCTCCGTTCCATGTCGTGCCGAGACGGTTAAAGCCGGTCATGATCGCCTTTGCGCCGCCCATATCCGCGCGAAGGACCTTGGAGAAGGCGTTAAGATAAATCTCACGGATCGCCTGCTCGTTGCACCAGGTATTCACGCCTTCACGGTGTGTTTCCTGATCGTTTAAGAAGCAGTGCTTTTCGTACACAATGACACCCTTGGACTGGATGCCGAGGCATTCCTGCATACCGATGGATCCTGCGATGAAGGGATCTTCGGAGTAGTATTCATAGTTTCTACCTGAGTACGGGCTGCGGTGTGTATTGATGCCGAAACCATATAAGCCGGAGATGCCGGAGTGCAGACCGTCCTCGCCGATCAGTTCACCGAGGCGTCTTACAAGGTCATCGTTGTATGTCTGGGCTCTCATGCTGGCCGACGGGTAGGAGGTTCCTTTGCCGCCGCCGACGAAAGTCGTGCCGAAGCCCGTCGGGCCGTTCTGGTCAGAGGTGGCCGGCTTTGAGATGGAGTTTACGGCTGCCGTGGTGTGGCCACCGCGGATCAGCAGGGTTTTCATTTCCTCATAGGTCATCTGATCCAGAAGCTTATCCCACATGGGGTTGTCATACGGCTCTCCGCGCATCGTGATGAGCTTGAGACCGTAGGTGGCGCCGAATGTCGGCATTTTGTATTCGCCAGGATCGATGTTTTCGATTTCCGGGAAATAATCGCTCTGCACTTCCTTAAACATCTGCTCCGACATGGTGAGTTCCACGCTTGCGGTCGGATAGGTGCCTTCCCAGTCATTTCTGCTTACATAGACGATAGCCTGACTGCCGTTGTCGTAGTGGTTCAGGTCCGCATCGTCAAACTGGTTTGTGATCTCTGCGCCGGTCACCTTGGAAACGGCAAAGGTTTTGTCATCAAAAGAAGCCTGCCTCCATGTCTTTACAAGGGATTCGTTGCCGGCCTGCTCCATACGTCCGTCGGTGTTCTCCGGCGTGAAGCCTTTGGCTGCGAGAATGTTGTGAAGAGCTGCGTGGGAGCCGTTTGCTACGGTAAAGTAGTAGTCACCGTCTTCCAGAATGTACGTTTTAGCCTTATTAGAATCGTAGGAAGCGAGCTCTTCCTTCGACACTTTGATCTCCACGGTCTCGCTCTGACCCGGCTCGAGAAGAGCGGTCTTTGCATAACCGCAAAGCTCTACGGCGGATTTCTCCACGCCGTTCTGACGGTCATAATCGGTATAGGGGGCCTGGAAATAAACTTCCACCACTTCCTTGCCTGCCATATCCCCGTCGTTGGTCACCGTAACGGTCACCTTGACATCGTCCCCGGCATCTTCCACCTGGTAGTCACTGTAGGAGAAGTTCGTGTAAGAGAGACCCAGACCGAATGGGAACGCGACGATATCGCCGTAGGTGTAATCCCCCGGGTTGCCGGTCTGCATGACATAATCCTCATAGCGGGTCTCGTAATAGCGGTATCCGATGTAGATACCTTCCTGATATACCTGATAGTTCATCTGGTTCATCCAGGACTCGGAGAAAGGACCGCTCTTGACCTGCTCGAGGTAGTCGGCACGGTAGTTCGTGTACTGATGCTCGCCGAAATTCATCATGGCGGGATTCTTTGTGTTATCGTAGCAGATCGTATCTACCAGATGTCCGGACGGGTTTACCGCACCTGTCAGGATCTGGCCCAGGGCATCGATACCGCATTCGCCGGTAGTGGAAATGACCAGAACCGCATCCACGCCGTAGTCTTCCTTTAAGAAATCTACCTGGGGCATGTTGGCGGCGTTGATGGTGACCACGATACCCTTAAGTGCACCGGCATCCTTCAGGTTCTTTAATCCTTCAAGGACGCTTCTCTCATCGTCGTTCAGTGCGAGACCGTTTCCGTTCATGCCTGCCTCGGTCGCTGCGATGACACCCAGGTCAGACTGGGTCTTTGCATTTTCCAGACCGCTGGGGATATCGTATCCTTCACCGGCAACACGTGAGAGGTTGAAGATGGCCACCTCATTGTCGACCATCTGGGAGAAGCTGCTGTCCTTCTCAAGAACAGACCAGTTCACTTCGTTGATGAGGTAATCGGCCGGCTTCGTGATGGACGGGCCGCTCCGGCGGTAATCCTTGCCTGCCCCTTCTGCGTAGAATTTCCACAGCGCCTCATTCGGGACAAGTCCCGCATGCGACATGGAGGTGAAGTAGGTAAATTCTCCGGTCGCGGCGGTGTTGCCGGAACCGGTACCGGCGGTGAGAAGATTTACCGTTGATTCACTGAAAAGTCCGACTTTGGTGCCTTCCGCAAGCGGAAGAAGCCCGTCGTTCATGGCAAGGACGATGCCTTCTTTGCTGATCTCACGGCAGAGCTCCTGACCGGCCTTGACGAGCGAGACGTCATCGAACTCACTGGGGAAGTAGTTTGTATCTCCCTCCTCACTGCCTTTGATCGTGCGGTACGGCACGACGCCCAGAGCCCAGTTGACGACGGTCGCATAGTGGATGGCAACGGCCGTACCCACTATGGAAACCGCGAGAAGAATGCTGATAATAACGGTCAGTATCTTCCAAAACGGGCTGCGTTTCAAAACCTGCTTGTTCGTTTCCATGTTTCCTCTTTCCTTTCTTTTATTTTCCCTTCCGGAGGGATTTTTGCACAGACAGAGTATAAAAAATGCGGTTCCCCCGCAATGGGAACCGCATAACTCACTGTTTTACAGCATAATTCTTAAGGCTCGGTCAGATCAAATAAGACAACGTCCAGATAAAAGATATGATCCTGGACCTGGCAGGTCATCGTGCCGCCGTGTTTCGCCGCCACCCGCTCCATGCTTTTCATTCCAAACCCGTGATAATTTCTGTCCTTCCGTGTCCGCGGAAGGTCTCCGTCAAAGTCCACCTCCCCGCAGGGGTTTTCCACATGGAGGATCGCCATATTTCCGTCTCTCCTTGCCAGAAGGGAAATAAACCGGTCCTTCCCCTCGGGCAGGGAGCTGACCGCCTCGATGGCGTTATCCAGAGCGTTCTTCAGGAGAGAGTACCAGTCCATCATATCCATGAAAGAAAAATCCGCTCCGTTCACGTATGAAGTCAGCTGGATCTTATTCATGCGGCAGGTCTCCCGGCTCTCGGTCAGCACCACATCCGCCACCTGATTTCCGGTCAGCACATGGTCATCGTAGGCGTCAATGGCTTCACAGATCGCGTTCAGGTGCCGGCCGTCGATCTCTCCCCGAAAAGAATTGACCATTTTTTTCAGGTCATGGTATTTTTCATTTACGATCTGCGTTCTTTCGAGGCTTGCCTTCCACTGGCTGGCCTGGGTGTAAAGAAGCGTCTCGATGATTCTCTTCTCATCCATTACGCGCTGTCTCCGCACCATGGAATACTGCATAACAAGAAGGATGATCCCTCCGACGGCAGAGTACAGGGCATTCAGCAGGATGTCGCTCCAGCCAAGGTTCTCCCAGCCGCGGATATACTGATTGATAGAATAAAATCCGAAGCTGAATAGTCCCGCCATCAGGGAAAATACGATTTTCTGAGTGCGGGACAGCTCCTGATCATCCCGGATCGCATACGCGCGAAATAAAAACCAGATCAGGTAATAACCTGCCGAGAAGAATAAAATATCAAGAAGGACGATCCCGCTGCTGAAATCGATCCAGCGCCCGACAGCCGGTACGCTTCTCAAGGCCAGCTCCAGGTTTCCGCAGATCTGCTGCGCCAGATAGCCGGTCGCACCAATCATCAGGGCGGTCAGCGGGGAGACCTTTCTGCAGGCAAAAACCATGGCCGCACAGATGAAGTAAACGATAAAGACGTTCGTCCCGAAAGGCAAGAGGAGAAGGTCGAAGCGCCTCGCCAGGAGGAGGCCCGCAGCCCCGAGTATCCAGAACAGTGCGCAGGTGAGCTTTTCATTTTTTCTTCGCGGCAGAGCACCCCAGAAGAGCATCACTCCTCCCAGCGCCTGCCAGAGCAGCCCTGTGTCACGAAGCAGAATATACCAGTGCGGCGTACGGTACATTACAGGACACCCCCTTTATATCTGGCCAGCTGAGCCATAAAACTTTTTCGTTTCGCCTGGCTGACAGTGAGTTCCCTGCCATGAACCATAACAACAGTTCCTTTTACGGAGTCCACGTAGCGAAGATTTACAAGATAACAGGCGTTGCAGCGGCAGAAAAATGCAGTGCTGAGTTCCTGCTCATACTTCGACAGAGTCCCCCACGCTTCATAACACCTGTCCACGGTATGGAAATAAAGGTGATGCCCCTCGCTCTCCACATAGAGAAGATTGCCGATATCGATTCGAAAGACCTCCTGTTTCGTCTTAAGCGTTAAGATCCTCTCCTGCTTGTGGGAGAGCACCTTGAGGATCCTCTTAAACTTCACTTCAAAAGCTGGGTAGAGCAAAGGCTTAAGAATATAGTCGTAGGCATTTACCGTATATCCGTCAATGGCGTACTGGGAGAGGTTTGTGACAAAGACGATGCAGACATTTTCATCTTTTGCACGGATTCTTCTGGCGACATCGATCCCCAGCATATCCGGCAGCTGTATGTCCAGAAAGAGAAGGTCGAAATCCCGGTAGGGCTGGAACAGCAGTCTTTCTCCCGTATCAAATATCTCTGCTGTATACTGAAAGTCCGGGTTGGCCTGCTGATACATTTTCAGAAACTGCCGGAATTGCTCCTGATACAGCTTCTCATCTTCTAAAATACCGATCTTTATCATTTCTTTTCCCTGGGAAACGTCAGATATCTGATGTCCTGATTTCAAAGATTATTCTGCGGCATTCCGGCATGAATAGCACGTCACGTGAAAAAGCTTAAACAAGTATATCACAACAACCTGGCATTTTAAAGCTGAAGGGATATTTTCTTTTGCGATAAAAATCTTGAAGAAACAACACGTTTTGCGCAATAAAGTATTGAAGAAACAACATATATTGCGCAATAGAATCTTGAAAAAACGACATATTTTGGCAAACGGAATCTTGAAGAAACGACAAACCTGCGCTATACTAAGCTAAGCGGAGGTGGCAGGTATGTATTTTAAGAGAAAAGCATATGATCAGTTGCTGGAATGGAAGCGTGATTATGCAGACCGATATGCCGTTTTGCTGGAAGGGGCAAGGCGTGTCGGGAAGTCTACCATTGCGCAAACGTTCGCCGAAAATGAGTATGCTTCTTACATCCTGATCGATTTTGCAGAAGCCGGAAAAGCGATAAGGGATTGTTTTGATGATATTGCAAATCCGGATATGTTTTTTCTTAGGCTTCAGGCAGAGACGGGGGTAACGCTGTATAAACATAAGTCGGTTATTATTTTTGATGAGGTTCAGTTATTTCCCAAAGCCAGGCAGGCTATTAAATATCTGGTCAGAGACGGCCGATATCATTATATAGAGACAGGATCCCTGATTTCCATCCGGAAAAACGTTAAGGATATCCTGATACCGTCCGAGGAGATGAAAATCCAGATTTATCCGATGGATTATGAGGAATTCTGCTGGGCAACGGGAGAAAACTATGGGGTTTTAAAGAGTGTATTTGAATTAAACAGACCGATCGGGCAGGCGACGAACCGCAAATTAATGCGGGATCTGAGGGTATATATGGCTGTGGGCGGAATGCCCCAGGCTGTGGAGGCTTATACAGAGGGAAGAAATTTTGCTGAGATTGATCAGGTGAAAAGACAGATCATTGAGCTGTACGAAGATGATTTTAAAAAAATTGATCCTTCCGGCCGTATTTCGGCCATGTATCAATCAATTCCGGCGCAGCTGTCAAGAAACCAGAACAGATACAGAATATCTGCTGCAGCAGGAAGAAAAAGCAGCAGGGATGCAGAACTTCTCTATGAACTGGTTGATTCGAAAACAGTCCTTATCTCGTATAATACAACGGATCCGAGAGTCAGCCTGTCGCTTTCAAAGAATCTTGAAAGTTACAAACTATACCTGTCGGATACCGGTTTATTTGTCACACTGATGTTTATGGACCGCCCGACAACAGAAAATGAATTGTATGCAAAACTGCTCTCGGATAAACTTCCTGCTAATCTGGGATACCTGTATGAAAACCTCGTCGCTCAGATGCTGACGGCAGCGGGACGGAGACTTTATTACCATACATGGGAAAAAGAAAACAGTTCCCATTATTATGAGATAGATTTTCTTATTACAGAAGGATCAAAGATTTCAGCGATCGAAGTGAAATCATCGGGAACAGGAAAACACGAATCTATCACTGAGTTCAGGAAGCGTTTCTCGGGCAATCTAAAAGATTGTTATCTGCTTTCGCAGAAAGATATCGGAGCAGAGGGCGAATTGAAAATGAAACCCCTCTATCTGACTCCGTTTCTTCTGACGATGGAAACGCAGCCTTGAAACAGGAGAAAGGAAGAACTATGTTCAATCATCACGACATCACGAGGAATGCCTGCATGCTGCGCGGCCCTCTGGCACATCACGGTTATGACTGGTGGTGGCACTCCTTCACCGCGCAGGACGCGGAGACGGGAGAGGATAAGCCATTTTTCATTGAGTTTTTCATTTGCAACCCGGCACTGGCGGAGGCTGAACCGGTGCTGGGGCAGTTGCCCGCCAACAAGGCAGCCGGCAAGAAGCCGTCCTACCTCATGGTAAAGGCGGGTACCTGGGGCAGGGATGCCTGCCAGCTGCACCGATTCTTTTCACTGAAGGAGGTCAGCCTGCACGCAGACGCGCCGTACCGGATCGAAGCGGCCGATTGTCTGGCCTCGGAGACGGCGCTGAAGGGCAGCGTGGCCATTTCGGCGGAGGAAGCCGCCGCCCATCCGGAATGGATGTGCGATGCGGGCGAAATGAGCTGGGATCTGACGGTGGACAAGCAGATCGCATTCAATGTGGGCTACGGAGCCAGCAAACCCCTGCGGGACGCGGAAGCCTTCGCCATGTACTGGCACGCGGAGGGCATGAAGAGCGCCTTCAGCGGGACCGTCACGTTCAACGGCAGGCAGTATACGGTTACGGCGGAGAAGTCCTACGGATATGCCGATAAGAACTGGGGGCGCGATTTCACGACGCCCTGGGTCTGGCTGTCCTCCAACTGTCTGACCAGCAGGAAGACCGGTCAGCAGCTTCTGAACAGTGTATTTGATATCGGCGGGGGACGGCCGAAGATCTATTTCGTGCCGCTGGACCACCGGCTGCTCGGCGTGTTCTACTATGAAGGCAGGGAGTACGATTTTAATTTTTCGAAGCTTCATCTGATGGTGAAGACCAGGTTCTCATTTGAGGAGCACGGAGAGGAAGTCGTCTGGCATGTCCGGCAGGAGAATATCCATGCCGCAATGGAGACAGAGGTGCACTGCCTTAAGAAAGATATGCTGCTGATCAACTACGAAGCGCCGGACGGCAGCAGGCGCCACAATCGTCTGTGGAACGGCGGCAACGGCCGGGGCCTTGTAAAGCTGTATGAGCGGCAGGATGGCCGAATGGTCCTGATCGATGAGATCGAGGCGACTCACATCGGGTGTGAGTACGGGGAATATGATCATGAGGGACCGTATTAAGGGGCGGAGGCTTGGCCTCAAATCATTCCCGGAGAGCCGGAACCTTACGAAGGACGATTATGTCATCATCTGCGGGGACTTCGGACTCTGGGATGAGTCCCCAGAGCAGAACTATTGGATGAACTGGCTTGAGACAAGGCCGTTTACGACTCTGTGGGTGGACGGAAACCATGAAAACTACGATCTGCTGAAGCAGTTTTCGGTGGAGACATGGAATGGAGGAAAGGTTCATTTTATCAGGCCGTCGGTCATTCATCTGATGCGGGGACAGCTCTTTACCATTGCCGGAAAGCGTTTCTTCACCTTCGGAGGAGCGCGGAGTCACGATATCGCAGACGGGATCCTTGAGAGGGATGATCCGCTGCTGAAGGTGAAAGAGCGTGAAATGAGAAGACGCGGAGCCTGCTACCGGGTCAATCACCTGTCATGGTGGAAGGAGGAGATGCCGGATGAGCTCGAAATGCAGGAAGGCATCCAAACACTCGAAGCAGCCGGGTGGGAGACCGATTACATCCTGACCCACTGCTGCGCGACAAGCCTTCAGAACGAGATTTCCTCCGGGTATGACAGCGACCCGCTGACGGACTATTTCAATGT
>OCTX012106572.1_pt1 | contig 14729 bp, 8 predicted proteins | sample 1539691 | NCBI WGS metagenome assembly OCTX01 (sample SAMN02144231, study PRJEB22623) | gut metagenome | biome: sheep rumen | host: Ovis aries | place: New Zealand | reverse complement strand
GGATTTTCGTGGAGGTCAAGAGTATATGGAAAATACAAAATGGGATATTATTAAAGCTATTGGTGCTAATGGAATTCAAAGAAACTTCTCCGTACTTGGCGGCGAGCCGTTGGCTCCGCAGAATCAACAAATGACAGCGGAGGTTGTTGACGCCGTGCGCCATGCCTATCCTAAAATTAAAATTTTCCTTTGGACTGGCTACGAGTTTGATAATTTGGTTTTAAACTTAACCGAAGAGTTAAAATCAATTTTGACTAATATTGATGTATTAATTGATGGACCTTTTATTGAAGCAAAAAAAGACTTATCTTTAAGATTAAGAGGAAGTGCAAATCAACACATACATCAAAAAATTAACAATGCTTGGGAGTTAATTGAATAATGGAACATATCACAGTTAAAAGAGAAACTTTGGATAAGGTATATAAAGCAGTAAAAAAACATGATATGAAAGAAATTACTTTTGAATTTCTTGTAGGTAGTTGCTTTCCAGAAATAATGAATAATATAAAAGAAGAAATGCGCCGACAGTATACATTAGGTTATACAGAAGGTTTAAAAGAAAAGGCCGAGTAAAATCGGCCTTTTAAAATTTGAAAAAAATTTTTTTTTATGATATAATATATATAGTAAGAAATATGAAAGGAGTTACTATATGGATTTTAAAAACACTGAAGTCTATGGATTTGATGGTGCAATAAGAGGTATGCGTAATCCCTTAGAGTCATGGGATAAATCAGATAGCTTTTTTGGTTTAGTCGACCTTAGATATCCCCAAGATGCAAGAGAAGAAGTTACTGATATTTGGGTTGAGCAAGAGCTTAAAAAAAGAAATCTCAACTATGAACCATATGATAGAGAATGGGAAGAGCTTTGGGAAAAATATGATTTATGGCTTTGGGATAATGGAGTGTTACAGTGGGATAATGATATCGCTGTAACCGCGGCGCTTGGGCCAAAAGATTTAGCACTCGCGCAGAAACTTGTACTTGCAGGTCCTGAACATTGTAAATTCATGAGACAAATTTTTGTATCAGTTGATATTACCGCACCAATTTACTGGTGGAAAGAATTTGATACTTATAAGGTTGGTACAACCGCAAATTCGACAAGTACAATGCATAAGCTTACATCCAAACCAATTACAAAAGATTGCTTTGAATTTGATAACGGAGACGAGCTAGAAATCACAAATTATACAATACCTCATGGTGGAGAATGTGGAGTAGTCTATTCTGATTATCAAGAAGATATAATTGATATGTGTGAAACTTTGCGTCAAAAATATCTTGAAACAAAGGACAAACGCTATTGGCGCGCACTTGTACAAATACTACCACAAAGTTGGCTTCAAACTCGTACAATAACAATGTCTTATTCAAATTTACGTAATATGTATTTTCAAAGACGCAACCATAAACTTGTAGAGTGGTTACAATTTTGTAGTTGGATTATGAAACTTCCATATGGTGAAGAACTTATAATGCTGGAGGAAAAAGGAGAATGAGATTAATTAAACAAACAGAAGAATATGTAGTAGATACCGAACAGGCAGCAATTGACCTTATTGAGAATTTTAGAAAAGATGCAGAAACAAAAGGATATGTACTTGGCGCAAGTGGATATACATATAAGACAAAGAAAGCTAAGGGCGAAATTATCGGTGAGGTATGGGTTTGCAAAATCGTAAAAGTGCTTGGAGGTGTATGGGATGACTTCGAATGATACAGAAAAAACAAAGATGTATGTCATAGATGGCGCGCCAGTAGATGATGCGCAAACAACACCTGTAGATGATGTACAGACATCAACGACCCCGGCGCCAAATACGGACAACCTCAACGTAGACCAAATGTCTGATGAAGAAATTCAAGAATTTTACGAAGAGAACAAAGAAGCAATTGACCTCATGGGTGGTCTCGATATGTTCGAATCGCTTATGTCTCTTTCTGATGAAGACTTCGAACAGCTTAAACCTTCTTTCCTTCAACTCTTTAGAGAAACAATTAACGAAGAAGAGGCCAAGAAAGAAATTCTTGCGATGATTGTCCAAGAAAACTATAGCCCTGCGCGCCTTGAGCTTGATTATACAACAACAATTGAAGCTTTAAACACAATTGACTTCTTAAGTCAAAGTAAAATTGATTTCTTAAAAGAAATTACAATGCTTTCAATTAATAAAATTCGCGAGTATATGGGAATTGCAGAATCAGTAATCGTTATTCCCTGCGAAGTGGGTGAAGGAGTCCGAATACCTGCGTACGCCCATAAAACTGATGCGGGCATGGATATATACAGTCCAAGCGAATATACTATCGGACCTGGCGAAACAGTTATTATACCAACTGGAATTAAAGCAGCAATACCAGAAGGTTATGCACTCCTTATCCAACCTAGAAGTGGACAGTCAGTTAAAACTAAATTACGTGTGGCGAACACCCCTGGACTTATCGACTCGGGTTATCGTGACGAAATCGGAGTAATTGTTGAAAATATTGAACCGCCTTTTAAGGATATAGATTATGAGTTTGATGATAACGGAGAAATCCATATTAAATCAATCCTCCACGGAGAAGCTTATACAATTGCTGAAGGACAGCGATTCGCTCAAATGCGACTTGTACAAGTACCAAAAGCAGTTTTTACTGAAGTATCTTCAATTAGTGGAGTCGGAGAAGACCGCGGAGGTGGCTTTGGTTCCAGTGGCCAATAATGGCCGCAAAGAAGCCTTAGCAATGATTAAATGGCTAAAATTAAAATAGATGATGTAAGAAAGGCGGCGATAGACCACAAATGGGAATTGGTATCCGAAGAATATAAAAATTTAGATACGGAATTAGAATTTATTTGTAATGAAGGACATAGAGTTTTTGCTCCTTATAAAAAAATAAGAGACAAATGGATATGTCCTATTTGTGAACAAAACCAATATAATAATTTTGAAGAAAAAATAATTCCAAAGAAAAAAGGAATTCAACGTACAATAGGACTTGACCAAGCTACGCATCTTACAGGTTATTCAATTTTTGATGGAGACGAACTTGTCTATGCCGGTATTTTTCGAGCCGGCGCTGAAGACGAAATTGAACGAGATTTGGAGATTCGTAATTGGTTATTACAACTTATATATAGTTGGAAACCAGACATAATAGGTTTAGAAGGAATTCAACTTCAACAATTTAATAATAAAATGATTGGAGTAACGACCTATCAAACACTCGCGCGCCTTCAAGGTATACTTATGGCTACATGCTATGAGCAGAAAGTTGATTATGTTGTATGCGCGCCCGCTACATGGCGTTCTCACTGTGACGTCAAGGGGCGCACCCGTACAGATAAAAAACACTCAATGCAAATGAAGGTAAAAGAGTGGTTTGATATTACGGTTTCTGATGATGTGGCCGATGCAATTGGAATTGGCAAATATGTTAGTGAAACACATAAAAAACAAGTTGAAATATTCAACTGGGAGTAAATGGAGGAATTTAAATGGTTACGATTACAATGGACCAACTTATTAATTTTAGAGACAATGGAGGATTCTTTGCTGATGCACACCTTCCACTTAAGGGAGCCTATAAGTTAAATAAGATTAGAAAGGCCGTAGAGAAAGAAGGTGAGTTCTATGTAGAAAAGTTTCAAGATATTGTAAACACATATGCAAAGAAAGATGAAAATGGTCAGATTGTATTTTCTGATGATGGTAGTCAGATTATGATTCAGGATGGAATGGTTGAAGAGTGCAATAAGGCACTTGAAGACCTTCAGAATCTGGAAGTACAGATTGAAAATTATGACCTTACAATTGATGACCTTGGCGAGGACCTTGAATGTACGCCAGACCAGCTTGAAGCACTGATGCCATTTATGGCTTAATAGAACTGAAAGAATGTTAGAATCATTAATAGAAATTATTTATCCTATAGGTATAATAGAACAATTTAATATTAATTTTAATCCGAATAAAATAGAAGGTACCAAATGGGAACCTGTATTTCAACAAGACGAATCAATTCTTTACAAATATTGGAAAAGAATTAAATAAAAAAGGACTAGTTTTATAAACTAGTCCTTTTCTTTTTATCTAAAGTTACGTACTTGAGTTACGTTTCTATAGCCAGATTTTTGAACAATTCGTTTTTCAACTTGGTCAACAACTTTGTTTACATCATAATCATTACTTATATGGTCTACATTGATGTTAATTTCGAAGTTAGCATCGCCGCCGTATGAATTTTCAATGTGACTAGTTGAGCCAATTGCTTTAGAAAGTACGTCTTTTAATGCAATGAAGTTTTTAGTATCTTGTGCATTAAGTACAAGTTCTGGTTTTGAAGGAGTACCATCAAGCCAAGCTGGTCCGGTATAAGTATTAAGACCACCAGTAGCAAACGCTTTTGCATTTTTCCAATTACTGCCAGACTTAATTTCACTTATTTTCTTCCCCAAATATTCAGCCAAAGCTTTTTCTAAAGCACTATTATTTGGAAAAGTTTTTAATAGGTTCCAACGATTAATTCCATTAGCACCTAAAATTGCACCCATGGTATTTTTCCAAGTAAAAGGCTTTCCACTTACTATATCTTGTAGTACCGCCGCTTTGCTTAATCCAAATTGTTTACCTAAGCCGAATAAATTATTAATCTCTGCACTACTTATTTTTTTATTATTTTTATATGCAGCAAGAGCGCTATTATATGTACGTATAAAGGTTTGACGACGTTCTACTTCTCTTTGATGAAGAGCTTCTTTTTTAGCTTGCTCTGCCTTTGCTGCCGCTGCATCTGCAGCTTTCTTTCGCGCATCTGCAGCAGCTTTTTCTGCTGCAGCATTGTTAATTTGTTTCTCTGCTGTGGCTTCAGTATACCCACCTTTTTCGAGTTCATCCAAACTATAGCCTGCTGCTTTAGCATCGGTATAAGATATCTTCTTCGATTTAAACTCCGACGCTCCAAAACCAGCTTGTTTAATTTGTTGATTAGTATAACCTGCTTGTTTGAAATCATCAAAAGTATATTTTCCTTCTGTACGTAACTGACCTAAAGATGCACCAAACTGTTGTTCGGATTCTCTAATAGTCATTCCGCCTTCTTTTGCTGTATCTAGAGTTAACCACTGTTTTCTAATTAAATCTCTTATATCTTTAACTAAAGGTTCAAGCTGATTAATAGTATCAATAATTTGTTGTTGTTTTTCTTGGTTTGAAATCAAACCATTAAAAAATTGTTCAAACTCACTTTCAATATCTATTTGTTCAGCTTCGGTAACTATATCATAATTTTTATTTGCATAATAACCTTCACGAATTTCTTCTTTAAGTTCATCATATTCTGCAGCTCTTTCATCCTCATCTTCAATTGCTCCAATACTAGTAGCTCGTCTCATCCACTCATTGACTTGTGCAATATTATTTACAGAACTAGCAAGAGCTTCTTGTAATTCAATTTGACGTTCTCTTTGCTCTGAGGCTAAATCAGCTTGTTGTTGGAGTTTGTCTAATAATTGATCTTCAAGAGAAATTTGATAGTTTCGTTGTGCTTCGGCTATTTCTTTTTCAAGTTGAGCAATTTCAACTTGATGACCCCCAGCAGTATCTGCTCGCAACATTGATAGTCTTTGTTGTTTTTGACTAATATCTCGTTCAGTTTGAGCATTCTCTTCTTGTTTCCTACGTTCATCTAACTTCTGTTTAACTTCGGTTAATAATTTATCTAATGCTTTTTTAACACTATCAGCTAATTGTTTAATTTTATCTATTTTTTGCTTTTCATATGATTCAGTGATATCAGTTAATTCTTTTCCGTAGTTTGCCCATTCATCTTGTAAAGAATCAAGTTGTGAATAATAGTCTGTAATCTCTTTTGTGAGGTCTTCATAGTTTTTTTGTAAATCAGCTGAAGCTTCTTGTATTTTTTTAACCCAGTCTTGTACAGCTTTGGCCATATCACTGGTTATATTACCATTTAGACGTTCATTTTCAAAAGCGGTAGTGTCAAATCTGATATCAATGGTTCCATCAGCTCGTTTTGTAATTTTAGTAAACTTTCGAGCCATATCTTGAGCTTTAATTTGATCCTCAAGCTCTTTTTGATACTGCTGATAACCTAAACGTTGAGTTTCATTTAAGGTCGCGCCACTAGCCATACTATTATATTCTTTTTGTAATTTATCAACCTGTCCTGCTAATGTTTTATTATCTTTAATAGCTTTATTGTATTTTTTAGCTTGTGCCTTCTGATAACTCCATTGTTGTCTTAAAAATTTTAATTCTTCTTGTTCTTTTTTACTTAATTTTTTCTTTTTTGACAATTTAGACATTCTAGCCTGATATTTATTTGCTAAAGACTCAGCATATTTTTTTTGAGCAACCGCTTCTTTGTAGTTCTTTTGAGCTCGTTTAGCTTCGTTAAGTTTAGCTAACTTGCTTGCCTTTTGAGCTGCTTGAGTATCTGCGTTTAATTTATTATTAACATTTGTTAATGTCGTTCTTTCATCTTCTGAAGTTAAAAGACGTTGTAAAGCATCTTTGCTTGCGGCAATAGCTTCCTGTCTATCTTGTAATGCTTGGTTTTGTAAAGCAAGGCGCTCTTTAAAATTAGTTAAATTTAATGCTCGACTATTATCATCACCCTTCATCATACCAGTGGACAACTGCTTATCAATCAAATCATCAAACGCATCTCTACCACTAATACGAGATTGGGCTTGTTCAATTCTTTGAGTTATGTTCCAAATCTCGGTTAACTCGTTTTCCCAAGCAAAGAAAGTATTATATAATTCTTCACTAAATTTTTCAAGAGCTTCTTGAGCTTTACGAATGTTATCCTCTGCAGAATTTCGTTTTGAAGTTCTATCATTAATCTCTTTATTTAAAGCATCTGCTACTTGCTTACGTTTATCTTTGTTTTTAATCTTTTTTAGTTTACTTTGATCAATTTGATAAGAACTTGTTGCTTTATCCCAATAAACATATCTAGCTGTATTTACATAAGAAGTTTTAGTAGTCTTTTTGCCTTTGCTGTCTTTGCCTTCATAAGAAACTTGAAGAATATTGTCCGCGCCCTTCTCATAGGCAACTTGATTTTTCTTTTTCTTTTTCTTTTTATTTTTCTTACTTGTAGCTTTTTTACCAGCTTTCTTACCACTTTGCCATTTACCAGTAGCTATTTGACTTAATTCATCTTTGGCTTTATTATATTGAGTCTGTTGTTCACTAATATAAGCTTCATTATTAATAATAAAAGCATTTCCCTGTCCAGTGGTTCCAGTTTTACGCAATGTAGCTTTTAAATCTTTTAAATACTTTTCATATTCATTTTGATTTTGATCCGTTTTACGTTGTATACCTTCTGCCTTTCTTGCATGGTTTTCCCACCAAACTGTAACACGAGCAATTGCTTTAGTTGTGTTTTCTACGTCTTTAGCAACCTTATCCCCAGTTTTTTTAGCATTGTCGGCAATTTGTTTTGCAGGATTTCCAGAACTAGAAAATGAAGTAGTAGTCGCGGCAGTACTTGTTCTAGAAAAATTGGCCTTAACCATATGAGAACCGGCAGGAATACTTTTTTGCTGAAGTATCTTTTTTGATTGTTCATGTGTATAAATTACTGCTTCATCAGGAAGATTTAGCATTTGAGGACCATTTGCACCTAAAATCATAGATCGACTTTCACTTGGAATCCACGCTATTTCAAATCCCTTTTCACCAGTAAGAGTTAATCCACCCTTATCTTTAGGACCAATTGTACCATAACGTCCTTTTGCGGCAGAACCAAAAGAAGGTAATGAATGACGAACAATTGTATTATTTTGTCCCTTCGCCGCCTCTTTTACATGTTTGGTTACATAAATATCAACGTTTTGTCCTTTTACACTGGTTGAAACATTTATAGTAGCAGATTTACTATCAATTGTTTTTCGCGCAGCTTCTGCTGCAGTTAATGCTGGTGCAGTATTAGCGCCTACTTTAATTTTCGCACTCATACCGTTAATTGAAGCTACACCCGCTGTCGCTGCACTACCATCAAAAGAGGCTTTAACTCCAACAGTTTTCGCACCACTACTTTTTGATAAGTTTTGAGCATCCCGTGCAGCTTTAGTCAAATCTTCTGCTCCAATAACATTAATAAGAAAATCTGCTCCTTGAGCAATTGTTTGACTTACCTGCTCTGCTTTTGTTTGTGTCTCTTGTAATTTACTATTTGCTTCTGTATTATCTACTGTAATTTGAGCAGTAGATGTTTCAGATTGAGTTTGTTGACTAGGTAAAACAGGACCAACAAAATTAGCATCTCCAGGTTGAGGAGGAGTGATTGAAGGTATTTCAATATTATTAATATTATCAACCACTTCATTAATCCCTTGTTGTATAGTGTCTGCTGCACCCGTTGCATCTATTTTTGGAGGCTCCGTACTCTCAGTCCCGTCTTCTATACCCTGACTGACCGCCTCACTAGCAGCCTGTCCTTCTTGATTAGCTTTAGAATAAATACCGTTACGATCTACAACCAGTCCTGCATCAATTGCGCTTTGAATATCAACACCTAAAGTTTGTAAATCAGACATTAAATCTTGAGTTAAAGTAGCTCCATTAGTTTCTAACGTAGCTGCGTATACAGAATTCAATGCTTGTCTAGCAGCATCTGTATTAATAGATTCTGGAGTTACGGAACTAAATAATTGTTCAAAACCTTGATTTGCAATTTCTCCTAATATGGTACTAGCTTGAGGAGGTAAAGTACTATATTTTGGCTCTTCGTCTCTATTTTGCCAATATTCTTTATCAGCATATTCTGGTCTATTTTTATCTGTATCAGACTCTTGTTTAGATTGTTCAGCTTTAGCTTTTTCTTCTTCAGCTTTTTGTTTCTGTCTATTTGCTTCTTCTTGCTGTTTTTCTGCTTCAGCTTTCTTTTTATTAGCTTCAGCTTCTTGTTTTTCTTGAGTCGCTTTCCAAGCGGCGTCTCCATCTTGAATATATTTATTTAAATAACCAAGAGTTTCGGTAACACTTTGAATTTCTGTATCAAATTTAGCCTTTTCCTCTTGAGTTTTTGCTACATCTCGGCCTTCATTTAATTTAGTTAAATAATCACTTAAAGTTTTTTGATTGGCTACTAATTCATCTCTAGTACCCTTATATTCAGTTTCAGTAAGAGCTTTACCTTTTTCATTTTTACCTAAACTAAATAATTGTGCTACTGTATCAGCGCCTTTACCACCTAAAACTGAATTTTTAATATTATCAGCTTGAGCAGCGTCTAAATGTCCTTCTTCAATTCGTTTAGAAGCTAATACTGATAAAATAGATGCTGTAGTAGAATTAATATCAGTTAATTGACCAGTTTGTTTAGCTGCTTCAGGATCTTGTAATTCTTGTAAGTGTTCATTAAATTTTTCATTAAATGCAGTAGGATCGTATTCTACATCATTTAACTTAGCCCATTGTTCTGCATATTCAGCCATTTCATCTTTGGTAAATTGACCCGTAGAATCAAAAACATCTATTAATGAATCCATGCTTTTAATGCCCATATCTTTGAATTCATTAGCAGTCATTTTACCAGCTTCAGAAATTATTTTTACATTTTGCTCAGCTTCCAATTGAGCTTTTGTTTTTTCTTGTTCATTTAAATCCAAACCAGCCTGAGCTAATTCTGCATTTAAAGCGTCCTCTTTCATATAAAGACGCCTATTTCCATTAGCATCCACATTACGTCCAGCAATAACAGAATCACTTGTTGCTATTGCTTTACGAGCTTCATCTAAATCTTTAAAATCTATTTCTCCAAATTGACGTCCAAGATTTAACATAGCTACTAAAGAGTCTTCTGACATCTTTAAAGCTGTCGCCATCTCTTTATAAACATCTGGATTAATATTTTCATCTACTTTAGAAAAAACGCCATTCTCATCGTATTCAATACCTTTAATAATGTCGCCATTAGCATCTTTTAATTTTCCGCCCATGGCATCAATAGTATTAAAATATCGATCTTTAAAATTATTCCAACCTTCTTCTCCGCCTTTTAACATTTCATTAACGGATTTCATTAAAGATTGTGCTTCTTCTCTTGATTTACCAATTAAATTATCACGACCGACTATAGCCTCTGCACCAGCCCAGAATGTCTGGTCACCCTCACCTGCAGTATGGATATCTTGCGTAGCTTCTTCATAAATTTTCGCCATATTAGAAGCCGCAGTAGAATAATTACTTCCTTCTGCCACAGCATTAAAGCTTTCTAATGCCCCTTCTGCTGCAGCAATTTCATCAGTCATTGTGTTAAGAGCATTGGATAAATTAGCCGCGCCCTCTTCAGTAAAACTTTCAATTTTAGCTATTTCATTGTCTAAAAATTCTGATAAAGCTTTACCATAACCAGTTTCTAAATCAACTCCTTCATCTACTAGTTTTTGACGCATTTGCTCAATTGCAGAAGTGGCATCATTAGCCGCCTGTTCATATGCACCTGCATCTAAACTTGCTGCATAAGCGTCTTGAGCTTCTGCAACTTGATCCATCACTTTAGCATAGTCAGAACCTTCAGAAGTAAAAGCAGAAAAATGAGTAGCTAAATCATTAGCAGCTTTGTCAACATCTTTTATATTAGCATCAGAGACAATATCCTTTAATCCTTGATTAAAGTATGTTCTCATTTCATCTGGTATTTGGGTTACTAAAGGAGATTGAGACATTTTAGCAGACATCTGCTCATACATTGGTGTAATAAGCTCATCTAATTCGTCAGATGCTTCTTTATATCCACTAAAAGCATCTGTCATTTTTTGTTTCGTTTTGTCTTTTATATCATCTCCTGCTGCATCCATTGTAGAACTAATACGAGATTGAATTTTGCCCATATTTTGTTCAAAAGCTTGAATAGCTGCATCATCGCCTTTAGCTAATTGTTCTATATCTATATTAAAATCAGATAATAAATCTTCTGTTGCCCATCCTTTTCGAATGCCTTCTTGTAATGTTTTACCTATCTGCTGTGCGTTTTTACGCATTTCAGTTTGAGGTTTAAACTCATAACCATCAGTTTTACGCTCACTATCATAAAATTTATTTCCTTGCTGATAGTTTCCCCGTTCATCAATATACTTACCAACTTTTTGTAAATCTCTGGCTCTTTGTAAGGCTTCTGTTGAGTCATCCTCTATATATGTATTAAATGCATCTTTTTGACGTTTCTTTTCTAAATCTAAAGTCTCTTGTAACGCTTTATTATTATTAATAATAGCATGACCTTGAGCGTTATAACCTTCTACTATTTCTGGATTAATTGCTGCTATATCATCAACTATTTGCAAATATCTATCATAATCAGAGGCATCCAAGCTAACGTTTATACCATTTTGATCTACTCCAGCAGATAAACGAGCAAAATCTTCACGATATGATTCTAGATTATTAACATTTGTTTGGTGCTTCTCATTTTTATCTTTAAAATCAGTTGTAATTTTTTCTGCATTATCTTTAATTTTTTGAATATGATTTTGATATGCTACGGTCGCAGCAGCTATTGCTCCTACAGCAAGCGTACCCGCCAATACCGCAGGATTACCTAAAGCAGTTATTAATGAAGGTAATCCATTAATAATCATTCCGAGATTACTTAAGGCACTACCAAAAGAAGTGGCTGCATTACCGGCGGCCTCAAATCCCATACTTTTTAAAGTATTACCTAGAGCCATGCATCCTTGTCCTGCAGTCATTGCTGCGCTACCTACACGTCCAATACCCTCAGCTAAACGATCTGCTAATTTAGGCTCTTCTAGTGGAATACCCCCCATCTGAGATTGTTGTTTATTATACTCTTGAATTTGTTTTAGTTGTTCCTTCATATAATCTGCATATTTTTTATTATATAAAGGATTTTCAATTTTTTCACCAGTTTCTTTATTGTAATCAAATTGGCGCATTAAATCACTATGATTTTTACCTGTAGTTTCTGCAGCAAGCTGTTGAATATTACGATCAGCAGAATGCCACATCTCACCTCGTGCTTGTTTTAATTGAGCATCAAATAATCGTGGCATTTTTTCTTTAAAGGTTTGAGAATAAGCTTCAGCTTCTTTAGTACCTAAAAAAGTCCCTAAAGTACCTTTATTAATTTTTTGTAATTGAGAACCATCTATCGCACCTTGTTTTAATCCAGCTATCAGTTGTCTACCAACAACTTTTCCTAAATCACTACCAACTAAACTACGTTGTAATTGTGCAGTAATTCCAGGATTACTTTTAATAATTGATTGTACTTGCTGCCCGTCTAATTTTGATAGACTAGAGAGTACCCCACCAACAGTTGCATTTGGTTGTTTTGCAGTGGCTCTAAAAGAAGTATTAGCTTCTTTATAATCTTTATAATTAGCTGGCCCACCTTTTGATGTTTGACCTAAAGCACCACTACTAATGACTCCTAAAATCTGATTTAAAACACTTACTATTGGATCGCTAATTGCTTTAGCCTGAGTAGTACCACTATTTTGACGTATACGTGAAGCTCCTCCAAAAAATCCTTTACCAAATCCAATAGAAGGATCTAACATACCGCCTAAACCACCAATTAAAGAGTTGATAATTTTTCCACCAGCTTTTAAACCAGTAAAAGCAGTAAATAAAGATAAAAGTGATTTTATAGTACCACTACCTAAACTTAATGTATCAATTAGTTTATTAATAATACCTAATCCATCGGCCAACAAATCTACGGCGCCTTTAATCATTTTGTTATTAGCAATTCCCATAGTAAATTGTTGCCAAGCATTATGTAATTGATTTAATTTTGATTCTAATGAATCTAATGTTTTCTCAAATTGCTCTTGAGATGCTCCCGCACTATCATTTGCATAACTCATTAACTCAGTAGTTCTAGCATAGTTACTCATCATCGCAATAAAACGTGACTGTTGTCTAGAACCTGCCGCGGTAGTGGCTATATAACGTTGTTGAGTTTGAGTTAATCCGTCCCATCTTTGAGCAATATCTAAAAATACCTTATCTAATTCTCTAAATTGACCATTTGTATCTCTTAAAGATATTCCAATAGTTTGTAAAGCTGTATCAACCTTATTAAAACTAACCTCTTCTCCATCAATTTCTTGCATTTCAAGAGGATTTTTCTTTAATTCTTGAAATCTAGCAATAATAGTTTTCATTGCTGTACCAAGATTTTCTGGAGCTTCTCTGGTAGTTTCAATCATTTGAGCCAAGAAAGCAGATGTGCCTTCAAAACTCATTCCCGCCGAATGAGCGATTGAAGCAGTACGCTCCATAGCTTCACCAATTTCTTCAGTATCAGAAGCTGTACGTGCAGCTAATTCAGAGTATACATCATTAATACGTTTTGCTGATGCTTCATTTAACTCCATATTAAAACCACGAAGTGCCGCAGTCATCATATCAGTAGTTTTAGCATAATCAAGACCAGCAATACGCGCCATCTTCATCGTCTCTGCACCTATTTCAAATGCTTGTGTTTGATCAAGACCCTGTTGGAAATACAAAGTCATTGTTTCATAAGCACCTTGAGTAGTTGCACCTAATTCATTAGCTAATTTTGTATATTCTGGTAGCATACCCCACATATCACTGACACTATAGTCAGTAACTACTGCGGTATCGGTCATAGCTTTATCTAACTGTTTAACAGAATCAATAGCACTATCAATTCCACGTTTAAACAGGTTAATCATATTTCTTAAACTAAAGAAATATTGAGTTGATTGTTGTAAATCGCCAAGCTGTTGACTCATTGATTGAGACGAACGCGCATAATCTTGCATCGCACCATTTGCTTGGTTAATAGCACTCTTATTTTGCTCAAAAGAATTAGAAAGTTTTTCAACTTGACTAGCAGCATCGCCTATTTGATCTGCTTTAAAACGAGCCAAATCTTGCGTAGTTATTTTAATTTCACCATCTACTACTTTAAATTTATTTTCAACTCCTGTTAATTGAGTAATCAAAGCAGTAACAACGGTACCCATATCTAATCCAGTAGTCGAAGAAAAAAGGTCTTTTTTCTTACTACCTAATCTTTGATACGCTTGTTCTAATTGTTTAGCAGCATTTAGTGTACTAGTAATATCTCCTCTACCAAGTCCACCTAAAACATTATTTGCTGCTTTACCTGCATTGGTAGATACGCCTGCAATTTCTTTAAAAGTTTTTAAAAGTGATTCTATATCGCTTTTACCCTTTCCACCGTCAATTTTAAATTGTAATGTGTCTTTACCTAATTTTTCTTTTTGGGCGATTAAATTCTGTAAATCTTTTTCTGCTTTAACAATAGAATCACTCTTAACTTTAAAATCTATTTGTTTACCTGTTAACTCAGTAAAGTGTTTAGAAATTCGATTTAACTCAGCATCTAATTCTTTACTAGTTTTACTAAAAGCCGATACATCACCTTTTGTATTAAAGCCTTTTTCAACTTGACTTCTATATTTGGCAAAAATTGTATCTAAATTAGAAAAACTTTTCTTAAAGCTGTTTTCCAAACCTTCAGGCATTTTTAATTTGGAAAGACTGTTTTTTAATTTATTAATACCCGCCTCGGCACCGTCTACTTTCATTAATAGATTCGCAACTATATCTACTTGCTGTGCCATTCCTTTCTACCTCCTTTTCCAATAAAAAATAGCGTTAACCAAAGTTAACGCCATTTCCTACATCCATTCAGAGTCCTTATCCAAATCGTCCTCTAAATAATAAATCTCCA
>OCTX012247156.1_pt1 | contig 14733 bp, 14 predicted proteins | sample 1539691 | NCBI WGS metagenome assembly OCTX01 (sample SAMN02144231, study PRJEB22623) | gut metagenome | biome: sheep rumen | host: Ovis aries | place: New Zealand | reverse complement strand
GTGGAAGTCACCGTTGAGAACGGGAAGATCACGGACATTGTCCTGAAGGAAGATCATAACGAGACGCCCGGCATCTTTGAGAAGGCAGTGGATGAGGTCATCCCGGCGATCATAAAGGCGCAGTCGACCGATGTGGACTCCGCGAGCGGAGCCAGCATGTCCAGCGCGGGCATCAAGGAAGCAGTCGAGGACGCCCTGAGCAAGGCTGTCTGAGCAGGGTCGTCTGAGCGGAATGAGCAGCCGCACTGACTGTTCAGCGTTCAGAGATGTATGGCGCCCGATGGCACCATGATGCAGATCTGAGAGAGCCGCAGGGCTTTCCTGGAGGAGGCAGAAAGCGATGCCGCCATCTTCGGGTGGCGGCATTTTCTTTTGCGGAAGGGGAGGAGATATTTTGAAGAAAAAACGGCTTTTTCCGGCACTTTTTGCTGCAGCGGGTCTGGCTCTGTCCTTCTGCCTGCCGGCAGAGGCAAAACAGAAGGACTACACGGCTGCGAATTTTTTCTTTGACACGGTCATCTCGCTCAGAATCACGGCGGATGAAAACGGCCAGGAGCTTCTGGAACACTGCATGGACATGTGCAGGGATTATGAACATATCTTCAGCAGAACGGATGCGTCGAGCGAGCTGTACGCCGTCAATCACAGGGAGACAGATACGGTGGAGGTCTCGGATGAACTGGCATATCTGATCGGGGTCGGACTCGAATATTATGAGATCTCAGGGAAAAAGTTCGACATTACGGTTGCACCGCTTTCCGACCTGTGGGATTTCAAGAGCCCGGACGCGAAAGTCCCCGATGCGGAGGACATCGCGAGGGAAGCGGCCAAAGTAGATGCATCGAAAGTTCATCTGGACGGAAATACCCTTTCTTTCGACAGCAGGGATACCATGATTGACCTGGGCGCCCTGGTAAAGGGCTATGCGGCTGACCAGATGTCCGCCTATCTCAAGAGTGAGGGAGTCAGTTCGGGCCTGATCAATCTGGGCGGAAATGTCCTCACCATAGGCAGCAAGCCGGATGGTTCCATGTGGCGGATCGGAATCCGGACCCCATTTGACAGCGATGCTATTATAGATACGGTGGAAGTATCCGATCAGACGGTTGTCTCATCGGGCGTATATGAGCGCTATTTTGAACAGGACGGCGTCATCTATCACCATATTCTGGATCCGGATACCGGGTACCCGATTGAGAACGGGATCTGGGGAGACTCCATCATCTGCAGCTCTTCCCTGCAGGGCGACGCGCTCAGCACGACCTGCCTGGCCCTGGGCGTGGAGAAGGGTTCGGAACTGATTCAGTCCCTTGACGGGGTCGAAGCGGTCTTCATCGATGACCGGCTTGAGCTGACTGAGGTCGGAGGGAAAGACTGATTCCCCGCGGCGGCGTCTTCTGACATCTGCGCAGTTATCCGGAGAATACCGGATGATGATTGAGGTGCATGGAGTCAGGGCTGTCCATACTTTTGGGGGAATGAATGATGACATGGAAGGAGCGGCTGAGAGATGGATGAGACAAAGCAGAAGAAAGAATCCGAAAGCCGCAGAAGGCGCAATACCATTCTGCTTGCCGTGATTCTGCTGGCGGTGTTCGGGATCGGCTGGCTGGTCCAGCACAGGATGCTGGGAAGTTCGGGCCCCGTGGCAGTTGTTCAGTATAATGGAGAGATCATCCACAGACTGCCCCTTGACAGAGAGACCAGTGTGCTTGTGGGAGACCGGGACGGGGACTACAATGTCGTGACGGTAAAAGACGGGAAGGTTTCGGTCACAGAGGCGAACTGCCCGGATCAGATCTGCGTCTATATCGGACAGATTTCTACTGCGGAAGAGGTGATTGCCTGCCTTCCGCACGGGATGATTGTCTTTATCGATGAGGAAGGTTAAGAGGTGCTTTCCCTATGTATACAAGGCGTTCTGGCAGAAAAATCGCATACCTGGGACTGCTGACGGCTGCCGCGATGATCCTGAGCTATGTGGAGTCCCTGTTTCCTGTCTTCGGCGGGGTACCCGGGATGAAGCTTGGCCTGCCCAACGCGGCTATCGTCATGGTTCTGTATCTGTACAGCTGGAAGGAAGCTCTCCTGGTCTCTGCCGTGAGAATTCTGGGTGTGGGACTGTTGTTCGGGAATGCCTTCAGCATGGCTTTCAGCATAGCGGGCGCTCTGCTGAGTCTTCTGAGCATGGTCCTTGCAAAAAAGAGCGGGAAGCTGGACTGCGTCGGAGTCAGCATGATCGGCGGCGTGATGCACAACGCCGGGCAGATTCTGGTTGCCATATTTATTGTGGAAAACGCCAGGGTGGGCTACTATTTCTTCGTTCTGGCGATCAGCGGCCTGGTTACGGGTCTGGTGATCGGGCTGATCAGCGGGGAACTGGTCAGGCGTATGCGGATCGCGATCCGCAATGACGGTTCCCTGTAAGAGAATATGCGGCATCCCTGCAGGATAAGGAGATTTTGAATATGACTTTTTTTCTGGTGCCCATTCCGGGCTTTCTGACAATTCCCATTTTTATCCTTGTGCTGGCGGCGGTGCTTCCGGCGGTTTATCTGCTGATCAGGGTCTACAGATCCGACAGGATTGAGAAAGAACCGCCGGGACTGATCCTTTCGCTGATCGGCTTCGGCATTCTTGCAGTATTCTGCTCGATGGTGACGGAATCTCTCGGCAGCAGGATCGCGGATGAGAGCAGCGTCTGGGGCAGACTCCTGCTTTACTATGTTGTCGTGGCGCTGTCGGAGGAGGGGTTCAAATATTTCTTCCTGAACAGAAAAACCTGGAAGAATCCCAATTTCAACTACCGTTTTGACGGAATCGTCTATGCGGTCTCGGTAGGGGCGGGATTTGCCCTGTTTGAGAACCTGATGTATGTATTTTCCTACGGATTCGGAACCGCCGTGATCCGTGCGGTCACCGCCGTGCCGGGACATATCTGTTTCGCGGTGTTTATGGGGACCTGGTACGGGCAGGCAAAACAGCTTGACATGCTCGGGGAAAAGGAAGCGGCCGGCAGGTGCCGTGCGCTTGCGCTCCTGATTCCGCTTCTGCTCCACGGAAGCTATGATTTCATCGCGACCGAGAACACGGTCCCGTCGGTGATCTGCTTCATTCTTTTTGTGGTGATCCTTTTTTACATTTCCATCCGGAGGGTCCGTGTGGAATCTGAAAATGACAGCTATGTCGGATGAAGAAATATCTCAGAGTTTTTCGGGATTCACTCGACAGAAACCTTTTTCAAGAGTAAGATAAACAGATATGTATGATGCGGGGGGTGAGACCGTGCATTTAACTGCCGCATCATATATCTCAGCTGAAATACAATGAAAGGCGAAGATTAAGATTATGAATCACCTGGACGAACTTGAGGCGGAAGCCATCTATATCATGCGCGAGGTTGCGGCCGAGTGCGAAAAGCCGGTTATGCTTTATTCCATCGGCAAGGATTCATCGGTCATGCTGCATCTTGCACTGAAAGCATTCTGGCCGGAAAAGCCGCCGTTTCCTTTCCTTCATGTGAACACGACCTGGAAGTTCCACGAGATGATCGAGTTCCGCGACAGGACAGCGAAGGAGCTCGGGCTGAATATGCTTGAGTATATCAATGAAGACGGCGTCCGTGAGGGCGTCAACCCCTTCACTTACGGCGCTTCCTATACGGATATTATGAAAACGCAGGCCCTGAAGGCAGCCCTGACCAAATACGGCTTTACTGCCGCTTTCGGCGGCGGCCGCCGGGATGAGGAGAAGAGCAGGGCCAAGGAGCGCGTCTTCTCTTTCCGCGATGTGAATCAGGCCTGGGATCCGAAGAACCAGAGGCCGGAGATGTGGAAGCTCTACAATACCCGGATCAATCAGGGGGAGAGCATCCGTATCTTCCCGCTCTCCAACTGGACGGAGAAGGATATCTGGCAGTACATCAAGAGAGAGAACATCCCGATCGTTTCTCTGTATTTTGCGAAGGAGCGCCCCGTGGTGGAGCGCGACGGCCAGCTGATCATGGTGGACGATGACCGCATGCAGCTTCTGCCGGGCGAGAAGGTTGAGATGAAAAAGGTCCGCTTCCGGACTCTGGGCTGCTATCCGCTGACCGGCGGCATGGAGTCGGACGCCGAGACGCTTGATGAGATCGTGGATGAGACCCTGCAGGCCGTGGAATCCGAGCGCACAAGCCGGATCATTGACAAGGACAGCGGCGCGGGCAGTATGGAAAAGAGAAAGCGCGAGGGATATTTCTGATGAATAATCTTTTAAAATTTATCACCTGCGGCAGCGTTGACGACGGAAAGTCTACCCTGATCGGACATATGCTCTATGACGCAAAGCTGATCTTCGCGGACCAGGAACGCGCCCTGGAGCTGGAGTCCAAGGTCGGGTCCCGCGGAGGCGAGATTGATTATTCGCTTCTGCTTGACGGCCTGATGGCGGAGAGAGAACAGGGGATCACGATCGATGTGGCCTACCGCTATTTCACGACCGAAAAAAGATCCTTCATCGTCGCGGACGCTCCGGGCCATGAAGAGTACACACGGAACATGGCGGTCGGCGCATCCTTTGCCTCTCTTGCCGTCATCTTAGTCGACGCAAGCCAGGGCGTCCTGGTGCAGACAAGGCGTCATGCCCGGATCTGCTCGATGATGGGTATCCGTCATTTTGTATTTGCGGTCAATAAGATGGACCTGGTCCACTTTGAGAGGGATGTTTTCGACAGGATCAAAAAGACGATCAAGGTCCTGATGGCGGAATTCAACTATGAGTCGCTTATGATTATCCCGGTATCGGCCACCGAAGGGGATAATATCACAAAGAAGTCAGACCGGATGCCCTGGTATAAGGATGACACGCTGCTTGCCTATCTGGAGAAAGTGGACGTCAGCCCGAAGGAGGAGACACGGGGATTCACCATGCCGGTGGAACGCGTCTGCCGTCCGGACCGTACCTTCCGCGGCTTTGAAGGCCAGATCACATCCGGCACCGTCCATGTGGGCGACCTGATCACTTCGCTTCCCAGCATGGAACAGGCGCATGTCAGGGAGATCCTGGACGCGGAGAAGCCCGCAGACTGTGAGATTCCCCAGCAGTCGATCTATACACAGGACAGCAACCATGCCTACGCGCAGCGGATCGGAGCCTGGGATTTCCATGTTCCGGAGAGTTCGCAGGGCCATGCCGTGACCATCACCCTGGACCGTGAGATCGACACCTCCCGCGGATGTGTGCTGGAGATGGGCAGTTCCCTGGCAGTGGGTTCGCTCTTTGTCATCCACCTGCTCTGGATGGACGACCATTCCCTGGTTGCCGGCCGCAACTTCTGGCTGAAGATCGGAACCCAGCAGGTACCGGCTACGGTCATGAAGATCCGCTGCAGGATCGATGTCAACACCGGAACGGAAGTTCATACGGACGAACTCTTTAAGAATGAGATTGCGATCTGCGAGATTTCCACCGGCAGCAGGATTGTCTTCGACCGCTTTGAAAACAACCGGGAGATGGGCTCCCTGATTCTGACAGACCGTGTCAGCAACATGACCAGCGCCTGCGGAACCATCATCGATACCCTTGAGCGGGGCGACAACCTGACCTGGCAGAATACGGATATTACGAGAAGCCTGCGTGAGAGCCAGAAGGTGCAGAAGGCCATCACCGTATGGATGACCGGCCTGTCGGGATCCGGCAAGTCCACTCTGTCCAATGCACTGGAAAAGAGACTTTTCGCCCTCGACCGCCATACCATGCTGCTGGACGGCGACAACATCCGTATGGGACTGTGCCGTGATCTGAGCTTCAGCGAGGCGGACCGTATTGAGAACATCCGCCGTATCGCCAATGTGGCCAAGCTCATGAATGATGCGGGCCTGATCGTCATGACGGCATTCATCTCGCCTTTCCGTCAGGACCGCCAGCGGGCGAAGGAGATCATCGGAGATGACAGCTTCTTCGAAGTGTATGTCTCCACACCTCTGGAAGAGTGCGAGAAGAGGGATGTCAAGGGCCTCTACCAGAAGGCCAGGGATGGAAAGATCCGTGCCTTTACCGGTATTTCCAGCCCCTATGAAGCCCCCCTCGACCCGGACGTCACGATTGATACCTCCCGGCATACGATAGAGGAGAGCGTCGATCTGATCCTGAAGGCGATAGAGAAAAAGTTCGGGGAAGTGTAACTGATATTTGCAGCGGTATACGTGTGAAGCACAGATGGTCTGCCCTGCATGCTGTTTTGCTGAGGCAGCAAAACTGCCGGGCGGAATATGCGGGCGGCCTGATGTGCGGAGGGCTGTGAACAGGATCGCGGCAGCGGTTTCTGCGAATGCCTTATTCCGGCAGCTGCCGGGGAGCAGGGCGCTGCGCAGACGGAGATATGCCGCGGCCCTGGCAGATTAGGAAGTTGGTTGAAAAAAGAATTATGGAGCAGCGTGAAAATTTCGGATCAAGATTAGGGTTTCTTCTGGTCAGCGCGGGCTGCGCGATCGGAATCGGCAATGTATGGCGTTTCCCCTTTATTACAGGGCAGTACGGCGGAGCCGCCTTTGTGCTGCTGTACCTGTTTTTCCTTGTGATTCTCGGATGGCCGGTCATGACCATGGAATTCGCGGTCGGCAGAGGAAGCGGCAAGAGCGTGTCCCGCGGCCTTGAGATTCTCTCCGCGGGGAACGGAAAGAAAAGATGGGGCTGGTTTAAGTGGTTCTGCATCGCCGGCAATTATATTCTGATGATGTATTACACGACCGTGGCAGGCTGGATGCTCAGCTATGTAGTGAAGATGGCAGGCGGCATGTTCGACGGCATGGAGGTCAGCGGAGCGGCCAAGATCTTTACGGATTCCCTGGCCAGCCCGTCCCAGCAGCTCATCTGGATGCTGGTGGTGATCGCCATCGGATTCCTTGTCTGCGCGAGAGGCGTGCAGAACGGCGTTGAGAAGATTACGAAGCCCATGATGCTGGCTTTATTCGGCCTGATGCTGGTTCTGGCTGCCCGCAGCGTAACGCTGAAGGGTGCCGGGGACGGCCTTGCTTTTTATCTGATCCCGGACTTCAAAAGAGCCATGGACCAGGGAATCTGGGATGTGATCTTTGCCGCTATGGGACAGGCATTTTTCACCCTGTCGCTCGGCATCGGCTCGATCGCGATCTTCGGAAGCTATATCGGCAGAGACCGCTCGCTTCCGGGGGAATCCCGAACCGTTATTATCCTGGATACTTTCGTGGCGATCATGGCCGGTCTGATTATTTTCCCGAGCTGCTTTGCCTACGGCGTTACGCCGGATGCGGGCCCGTCGCTGATCTTCATCACGCTTCCCGAGGTATTTGCCAGGATGGCAGGCGGAAGGATCTGGGGAACGATTTTCTTCGTCTTCATGTGCTTTGCCAGCCTTTCCACGGTGATCGCAGTTTTTGAGAATATCATCGCCATGATTATGGATGCCGCGAACTGGTCCAGAGGAAAATCCGTCGCGGTCAATGCAGTTATACTGACCCTGCTCTCGATTCCCTGCCCGCTCGGCTACAATCTGCTGAGCAATATCCAGCCCCTGGGAGCCGGCTCCACGATCCTGGATTTCGAGGACTTCATCGTCTCCAATAATCTGCTGCCGATCGGAAGCCTGGTCTTTGTCCTTTTCTGCTCGACCAGATTCGGCTGGGGCTTCGACGGTTTTCTGGAGGAAGCCAACAGCGGAAAAGGCGCGAAGTTCAACAGCGGCCTGCAGTTCTATTTCCGCTGGGTTCTGCCCCTGATCATACTGGTGATCCTGGTGGGCGGCTATATTAATTTCTTCAGATAAAAAGGGAACGTCAAGGCGGACAGAAAAGCCTGAAATGATTAGGCCTCCGGATCAGATCCGGAGGCCTTTTAAAGAGCGGGCGGGCCGCCACCGGCATGGCGCCGCAAGCGGCGGTGCCGGTGGCTTCCTGTATAGGAACAGCTTTCGCCCACCCGCAGGTATCTTAATATACTGAGTATTTTTTCGCAAGTAGAAAAAAAACGGTTTCTGACCGGTCTTTTGGCTATTATCATGAAACTTCTTTGCACAAGTTTGAATAAGAAAGAAAAATCAGGTATCTGAAGGCAGAATCCACAAAAGAGCGTCCCGGAGCGCTGCCCGGAACAGCTTTTTTTCAGCAGCTCTTTTCTTTGAATTTGACAGAAAAGCGGATGCATGTTTAAATGAATAAAAAGTAAATATTCACGGCCGCGGACTTTTAAGGGGAGCCCGGCTGTCAGTGAATGAATAAGGGGGGTATAAAGGAATGAAGAGATTCAGATGGCTCAGGACTGTCCTGATCACTTTTATTTTGACAGCGATGATGGCAGCGCCTTCCTTTGCTGTGGAGACACTGACCGGAACTCTGACCTACGGCGGTCAGACCTACACGGTGACGGGCTACTGGAAGACGAACGCGAAACAGACAAAGGTCAAGTTTGTCACCAGCAGCGTTCCGGTGAAAAAAGGATGGCTCAGAGTCGGCGGATACACCTACTATCTGAAGGGAAAAGGAAAAAGAGTAACCGGCGCGGTCTACATCAGCGGCAGATATTACTATTTTGACGCTGAGGGGAAGCAGCGGACCGGACTGATCAATACAGGGGACGCGACCTATTATTTTGATCCTGCGGAAAACGGGGCCAGAGCGGTAGGAGCCGGGGCCAGAGTGATCGACGGGAACACCTATATGTTCAACGCCCTCGGCCAGGTGCTCATCAATGCTTTCGATGACAGCGGGAATTTCTATGACGCGAAGGGACACCGGATCCAGAAGGCAACGATCAAGCGCCTGATCCAGGTTGCGCTGCAGCCTGTCGGATCCACCATGTATGTCTGGGGCGGCGGCTGGAACCAGACCGACGACGGGAGCGGCATCGAGTCGACGACGATCGGCGTTCCGTCCCGCTGGGCCGCGTTCTTCCGCCAGCAGACCAAAGACTACAATTACCAGAATACACGCTATCAGGTTCATGACGGGCTGGACTGTGCCGGATATATCGGATGGGCCCTTTACAATACCTTCAATACCGAGAGCGGGCACGGCGGATATGTCATGCTGGCCCAGACCATGGCCAGCACCTACGGCGGATGGGGCTGGGGAAGCTACAAGGCGGCCGCTTCCGTGAATGATTATAAATGCGGCGATATCATGAGCTATTCCGGCGGGCATGTCTATATCGCGCTGGGATCCTGCGACGACGGAAGTGTCGTCCTTCTCCATGCAAGCCCGAAGGGGGTCATGATCAGCGGAACCTATTCGAAGTCGGGCAGCAAGGACAGTGAGGCGATCGCTCTGGCAGAAAAATATATGTCCGAATGCTATCCTGAGTGGTATGCAAAGTATCCGGACCTGGCCAGGGGGACTTCCTATCTTACTTCCTACAGCCAGATGCGCTGGACCCTCGGGGGGACAAAGAGCGTCATGACGGATCCGGACGGATATACGACCATGGATCCCGAAGAGATTCTCTTTGACCTGTTTAAAAAATAGGTTACGATTCACGGCCTGTCTGAAATCAGGTTCTGGTTCGTCGTGCCTGCAGGAGAAACAGGTTCTGATTTCAAATAAGGCCTGCGAAGCAGGAACAAAAATAGCAGCTGAGTAACCTTTAATGAAAAGAAACCGCCTGCAGGATATCTGCAGGCGGTTTCGGTCCTGTTTTTTCAGATGATCGGCTCAGTCGCGGAAGTCAAAGAAGTTCTTTACCGGAACATTCAGTACATCCGCAATATCAAACAGTTTCTCCAGAGAGATGGAAGTCGGCATATTAGGCGCTTCCAGATTGCTTATGTGGGTTCTGCTCAGATTGACAGACTCAGCGAGGTTCTGCTGTGTGATGCCCTTCAGCTTTCTGTAATAAGCGATTGTCAGCCCGAGCTGCTTATACTGATTGAGCCTCTGTTCAGTCAAGGTTGCGTCCTCCTTCTATCAGGTCTTCCGGACTATGGCTGGACAGCCAGGAATTATGGTAGTGGCCGTCGCAGGTCACTTCTTCTCCAAACCAGTCCGGCGCCTGAAAGGATTCGGCACTGGCCAGATCCGGAAATTCGACTTCTGTAATAACAAGTTTATCCCACACGCCGGAAAATACGTCAACTTCTGCAGTGAGCCGGTTTCCAAGGGGGATCATGTAGCGTCGCTTCTTCAGAACAGTTCCGTCCGCCTTCTCAAGCAGATGGCGGTAGGCAGCTGCCGTGAGGGGAAGGTTGTACTCTTCACGGGCCATTAAACCATCTGATTTGTAAGTCATGTAGTAGTCGTCATCAGACCGGCGGATCCTGACAACCGGACTGACGCACAGGTAAGCCTGCTCGATCTCATGAAAGGGATACTGTTCCAGATGCTCAGGAAGCTTATCCGGTAAGTATTTTCGTTCTATTTCCATGCCTGTACCCTTACTTTCCCGAACTTCCTATGTATTTTTTATCATTGCCATGATACCATACAAAAAGGCTGTCCGCTATAGATTAAACATACTTTTTTCTACAAAATCAAGTATTGCAATGCATCATTATAATAATACAAATTATAATTATGCAAAATTGTGATATGATGCGGAATATATCTGCTGTTACATTAAGAATACAATGAAAGGAGCGGTAAATGCAATGAAAACTGTCTATATATTTACAGCGGAAGATCTGGAAGAAGTCGAGTGCCTGACTGTGGTGGACCTTCTCCGCCGGGGAGGTGTTGACTGCAGAATGGTCTCCCTGACGGACAGCCTGGAGATCAGGGGAAGCCACGGGATCCGTATGCAGGCGGATCTGACCTACCCGGAGGCGGATATGGAGAAGGCGGAGGCCTTGATCCTGCCGGGCGGGATGCCGGGAACGCTGCATCTGGGGGAAGACAGGAGACTCGCCGCAGATCTGCTGAAGGCAAAACAGAGCGGAAAACTCCTCGCAGCCATCTGCGCCGCGCCGCGTGTGCTTGGGGGACTCGGACTTCTTCAGGGAGAGAGGGCAACCTGCCATCCCGGACATGAAGAATATCTGACCGGTGCGGAGCTTACGGAAAATGAGGTGGAGATATCCGGAAACGTCATCACCAGCCGGGGACTCGGGACGGCCATTCCCTTCGCACTGGCGATTCTTGCAAGGCTCCAGGGCCCGGAAGAGGCAGAAAAAGTACGGAAAGCGATTGTTTTCAATTGACACGTGTGCTATACTCTTCAATTGACTGCATTTGTGTCATTTACGCACAATACTTTACAAATAAGGAGCATTACTGGAATGAGCGTTTCGTTGGAGAAGAAAGAGAATAATATGGCAGTGCTTACTGTCGAGATAGAAGCCGATGAACTGGTCAAAGCCCTTCAGGAAGCTTATATGAAGGAAAAGGGACGGATCCAGATTCCCGGCTTCCGTAAAGGCAAGGCCCCCAGGAAGATGATCGAGAAGCTTTACGGCAAGGCGGTCTTCTATGAAGAGGCGGCGAATATCCTGCTGCAGAAGACCTATGACAAGGCCGTAGCCGAGTGCGGGGAGACTGTCGTTTCACGTCCGCGGATCGATATTTCCCAGATTGAAGAGGGAAAGAACTTTATCTATACGGCCGAAGTGGCCCTGAAGCCGGAAGTCACCCTTGGCCAGTATAAGGGTGTTGAGGTTCCGAAGAGAGAGATCAGCGTCTCCGAAGACGAGGTCAATGCTGAGATCGAGAGAGAAAGAGATCAGAACTCCCGGATGATCGACGTGGATGACAGACCTGTCCAGGACGGCGACAAAGTGAAGCTTGACTTTGACGGCAGCGTGGACGGAGTTCCCTTTGACGGCGGGAAGGGCGAAAACTATGATCTGACGATCGGTTCCGGATCCTTCATCCCGGGCTTTGAGGAGCAGATCGTCGGCAAAAACATCGGCGAAGACTTCGACGTGAACGTCACATTCCCGGAGGATTATCAGGCGAAGGAACTGCAGGGGAAGGCAGCCGTCTTCAAGTGCAGAGTGAACAGCATCCAGGTGAAGGAACTTCCGGAGCTGAATGATGATTTCGCCCAGGATGTTTCCGAGTTTGATACCCTGGATGAGTATAAGGCCAGCATCGAGGCAAAGATCCGCGAGCGCAAGGAGAATGAAGCGAAGAACCGGAAAGAGACCGCCGCAGTGGAGAAAGCTGTCTCCAACGCGGCTGTCGAGCTCCCGGATGCGATGGTGGAAGACCAGGCGCAGAGAATGGTGGATGAATTCGCCCAGCAGCTTCAATCCCAGGGACTTACCCTCGACCAGTACAGACAGTATACCGGCATGAACGAGAGCGCTTTCCTGGACCAGATGAAGCCGCAGGCGGCCGCCAGAATCCGCAACAGCCTTGTCCTTGAAGCGGTCGCGAAGGCGGAACAGATCGAGATCAGCGATGAGCGCCTGGACGAAGAGATCCAGAAGATGGCCGACCAGTACAGGATGGAGAAGGATAAGCTCTATGAGCTTCTCAGTGATGAGTCCAAAGCGCAGATGAAGGAAGACATCGCTGTACAGGAAGCTGTGAAGCTGATCGGCGGCAGCGCGGTTGAAGTTGATATGCCTGAGGAAGAGACACAGCCGGAAGATCTGGAGAAGACCCCGGACGCAGAGTAAGAGCGGGGACAGACCGGAGTCCGGATCGCAGCTGCGGCACTGAGCCGCGGGAACGGACAGATATGAAGCAGGGGAGGTTTTTATGGCTTTAATTCCCTATGTCATCGAGCAGACGAGCAGGGGCGAGCGCTCCTATGATATCTATTCGAGACTGTTAAAGGACCGGATCATTTTCCTCGGGGAGGAAGTGAACGATGTTACGGCCAACCTGGTTGTGGCACAGCTGCTCTTCCTTGAGTCTGAAGATCCGAACAAGGATATTCATCTGTATATCAACAGTCCCGGCGGTTCTGTTTCCGCCGGCTGGGCGATCTTTGATACGATGCGCTATATCAAGTGCGACGTATCCACGACCTGCATCGGCATGGCCGCGAGCATGGGCGCTTTCCTGCTTGCGGGCGGGACAAAGGGCAAGCGCTTTGCGCTTCCGAATTCCGAGATCATGATCCATCAGCCTTCCGGCGGCGCGCAGGGACAGGCCAGCGATATCAAGATCCAGGCGGACCAGATCATAGAGATCCGCAAAAGACTGAACCGCTATCTTTCCGAGAACACCGGACAGCCGATCGAAGTAATCGAGCGGGATACGGAACGGGATCACTGGATGAGCGCCGAGGAAGCGAAAGCATACGGGCTGATCGACGAGGTTGTCAGTTCACGCTGAAAAAAGGATGACTGAATGGCAAACAAAAACTTTGACAAGATCCGCTGCTCCTTCTGCAATAAGACAGAAGACCAGGTCCGCAAACTGATTGCGGGCCCGGGCGGGGTATATATCTGCGACGAGTGTATCGATGTATGCTCAGAGATTCTGGAGGACGAGCTGACCGATGAGGAAGTCGACCTGAGCGAATCCGAGATCAATCTGATGAAGCCGAAGGAGATCAAGGCTTTTCTCGACGAATATGTCATCGGTCAGGAAGAAGCCAAGAAGACGCTCTCTGTCGCGGTTTACAATCACTATAAGAGGATCCTCTCCAACCAGAAGCCTGACGGGGACGGGGTGGAGCTGCAGAAGAGCAATATCCTGATGCTGGGACCGACCGGCTCCGGCAAGACTTATCTTGCCCAGACGCTTGCCAGAATGCTGAATGTTCCATTTGCCATCGCTGACGCGACTTCCCTGACGGAAGCGGGCTATGTCGGCGAGGACGTGGAGAATATTCTGCTGAAGCTGATCCAGGCTGCGGAATATGACATTGAGCGCGCGCAGCGCGGCATTATCTACATCGACGAGATCGACAAGATCACGCGCAAGTCGGAAAATGTCTCCATCACCAGGGATGTTTCCGGCGAAGGCGTTCAGCAGGCTCTGCTGAAGATCCTGGAGGGAACGAATGCCTCCGTACCGCCCCAGGGCGGCAGGAAGCATCCGCACCAGGAACTGATTCAGATCAATACGACCAACATCCTTTTCCTGTGCGGAGGCGCTTTCGAGGGTCTTGACAAGATCATCGAGAGCAGGCTGGATACCCGTTCCATGGGCTTCATGGCGGATATCAGCAGCAAAAGGGAGAGCAATGTCGGAGAGCTGCTCAAGCAGGTGCTTCCCCAGGATCTGATCAAGTTCGGCCTGATCCCCGAGTTTATCGGGCGTGTTCCCATTGTGGTTTCTCTCGACGCTCTGGACAGGGAGGCGATGATCCGGATCCTCACGGAACCGAAGAACGCCATTATCCGTCAGTATCAGAAGCTTTTTGAACTCGACGGGGTCAGTCTCAGCTTCACCAGGGACGCGGTTGAAGCGATCGCGGACAAGACGATCGAGCGGAAGATCGGCGCCAGGGGCCTGCGTTCCATCATTGAGGGAGCCATGATGGATGTCATGTATGAGCTGCCGAGTGATGAGAAGGTGAAGTCCTGTACGATCACGAAGGAAGTGGTCGACGGGGCGGCGCAGCCGGAGCTGGGCTATGCGGATCCGCTTCCGGGACCGGAGAATCCGGACGGAAGCCATCCCAGAAAGAAGAGAAAAACCCGCGAGACGGCGTAAAAGCACAGCTTTTGGTCTGCCTGCGCAGGGCTCAGCCGGGGCAGCAGAGCGGCCGGACGGATTACAGCTGCGGTACGCTGAACGGAAGGCCGTGAGCGGCAGCAAAACAGAAAAAGAACTGACACATGAGCGGCGCAGAGCCGCTCATGGTTTTTTAAGGAAACAGCTGAGAGAA
>OCTX012094978.1_pt1 | contig 14733 bp, 12 predicted proteins | sample 1539691 | NCBI WGS metagenome assembly OCTX01 (sample SAMN02144231, study PRJEB22623) | gut metagenome | biome: sheep rumen | host: Ovis aries | place: New Zealand | reverse complement strand
TCGATTAAATAGACGACGTAGGAATTATCATATATATCAACAAGCGGAATCATCCGTTTGGACACAAAGTCTATTTCCATTATTTCGTTAGGCTTACTGATTTCTACGTATGATAAAGCCCTTCGTTCTTCATCAAAGAAATCTACGGTGTCTGCCAAAGATATGATCTTAGAAACAAGTTCATTAATCTTTGTTGAGTATATTTCTTCTATGTTTTTCACTCGTGTCTGGTCTAAAACAGTATTCCTCACGGCCTCAATATATTCTGCAGTATTCATACTTTTGTAATCCCTCCGACTTTTTCTACCAATTTTGTGCAGCTACCAGTTACAGAATGAATATCTTTATGGTTATTGTAATCTAAAGGCGTGATATTACTGGCCTCGTTTGTTCCTCCCAATTTCAGGGAATGAACATGATGTGCATCATAATAGTCCCCTGCCTGTTTGACTTTTACTCCGTTTCTATATACATCTTCTGTATACCTTGGCCATTCTTTATGATTGAGGGTTTCCCAGTCTTTGCGAATCTGGCTTCTGTTTTTATTAAATTCATCTCTCAGCTGCCTAACTTTTTCAGGTGATTGAATTTCTAATTTAGCCGTATCTAATGGCTTTATAGTATTGCCAAATTCGGATTTACCCTTTAAGTCGTTGATATATTCTTTAGCGGCTCGATTTATATCTTTTCCTGCTATCTCTTTTGCTGCTTCAGGCGCTACTCTTTTTGAAATATCAATTTTAGAACCGCTAATTTCAGCAGTTTTTTTTCCTACATCTATTCGTTTACCAATGTCTACTGATTTTTCTGCAGCAGCTTTACCAACTTCTTTTGCCGTCTCCTTAGCTGCTTCAATTGATACTTTTACCGCTGCAGCGCCTACTTCCCCGATCATCGCAGTCCTCCTCGCTGTATCCAGTCTTCAAGGAAAACCCTGTTATTTGTTTCAATGAACAAATAGTTGGTTATTGCACCTTGAATAATGTCTCGTCTGACTTGGTCGTCTATATGGTATTTAAGTAAGATTTCATTTGCTTCTCTAGTCCACTCTGTTACATCCGCTTCATTAATAAACGCGCGTTTGATAGATTTTGTTACTTCAGGAAACAGTGCACCCATAATAGGAGCCAGTTTCTTCATATTAGGCTCATAAGGTGGATTTTCCAGCATTTTTAAAACAGATACAGTGATGTAATCAGAGACTTTTAATGATTCCAGTTTTTCAATGAGATCCTCTTTGCTGATATCCCGTCCAAGCTCCATCCCTTTACTAAGCAGTTCCGCAATTTTAATTCGATCAATATCTGAACCAACAGGCTTATTTTCAGGGGCTGAAGAGTACTTATAATATTTCCCGGCTGTATCAACTTTTTCAATTTTGCAAAGAACCGGCTGTATCCATTCATTCTGATAAACAGCAGCCACACCACATGGCAATTTCGCCAGTTCTTTAATCTGGTCCTCATCAAGATTTGCAGCTTTCCCAACAAGCTCACGATCACCCTGATCCGGTAATCTCATGATTATCTTTGTGTTCGTGTTACGAATCACAGACATATCCATAAGTCCCGGAGCCTGGTCAACAATGATAAAGCCTTCACCATAAGTACGCATTTCCGCTATGGCATTTGCTATCATTTCGACGCTTTTCCCGGCTAAATTACCACCTTCAACTGGCTGTTCGGTGGACGTCCGTTTCAACAGATTATGTGCTTCCTCAAGAACAGTAATATGCTTTAACGGTGCATTTCCTCCCTGAGCTTTAGATAATCTATACTCTTGTAGTTTCAAAACAAGCATGCCCATAAGAAGAGATTTTGTTTCAGTAGAACCAACCCTGCTCAAGTCTATTATTACATTAGAGTCAAAGAGCTCCTCTGTAGATATTTCATCGGTTGTAAATACCAGTCCATTAATCCCGTTGGATAAAGACTGTAATCTTGTAAGCAATGACCCTTTATAAGCGCCTTTATTCTCCGTATCATATTCACTGTTGTCAATGATTTGGCGGATATTCCTGGCCACATCGGAGAAGGTAGGATAGTATTTTTCTCCATAAGGATTAGAAGAATGAATAAGGTCCCATCCGCAGTCTTCGTATGCCTTTTCTATGGCGTTCTTTAGAACTGCCGGCATGGCTGCGTACATCGGCCAGCAAACGTTAAAGATTTCAACGAGCCGATCCATATGTTCATAAATATGTATTCCCGGTTCAAAACTGAATGGATTAATACGAAGCAACGCTGAAACTGCCGGATTGGTGCCATACACCTTTACGTCGGAGTCCTCGCCAAATTCATTCTTATATTCACCCTTAGCAGGTTCTATCACCATAAAACGGATATCCTGATTGGTAGCCTCTTTGATGATTTTATATACAGTATTGCTTTTTCCAGATCCTGTACTGCCTGTAACAAACACATGTGAGGCCAATGATTGTAATGCCAGCGTCGCATCGATGGTTTCCTCATGATTCATGTGGAAAATCCGTCCAAGATGAACGCCTGCTTTTTTATCACTGCTTGTTCCATAAGAAACAATATCTCTGCCAAATTCTGCACAGCTAAGAACCGGAAGACCTGCAACAGACCGGCTGGGGAAATTCAGAGAATAAGCAAGTTCCTTTCCGGACAAACTTGTTGTCGGAGTAATGACAGCCGGATAAATATTGCTGATTGGTACTTCTTCAGTCAAATTTGGATTCAGGGCAAATATAGGATGCCGCAACTCTTTGATGTACTCACAGATTTCCTTTGCATCATCACTGTCATCCGTATCTCCGCGCCAAAGGTTGACGGCAGTCTGTGTGATGTAAGATTTTTCTCCCTGTGTAAGTGCAAGATAGGAATACGCTACATTATTTGCCACATTCTGATCTTCACTTAAGACATAGGCAGCAAAATCCCACATTCCCAATGCAGTACTTTGCTCATAGCGTTTCATCTGCATTTCGAGATTCTCAAGCAAATGCTTGATATTATAATTCATGAAATGCTGAATGATTCCCTCGTTTTTCCCAACGGTTGCAGTCACATTAGAAGCCCTTGCGAAGTTGGCTCCCACATTGGCACCAAGATTTACTCCTTTATAAACACCAGAGGTCGCTGACACAGTATTGGATACAGCCTTACCGAGAGTATTTGCGACAGACCGTCCGACAGTATTAGCGATAGATTTCCCCGTTGAAGAAGTAACAGCTTTTGCAACATTCTTGGCCAGTGCTTCTGTCGTAGTTGTGCTGTGCGTTGTAGAGCTTGCTGAACTGGTTGTATTTGTTACTGTATCGGAAAGACTTGTTCCCGACCCGTTCATATCAGAAACATTAGTTCCATTTTCCCCGCCAACGATACCATGCCAGGTGCTCTCTGCAATATTGTCGCCGGAATTTGTTCCTTCGGTATGGGATGTGTTGGTGCTAGAGCCTTCAGTATGCCCAGATGCCTGAGATGTCGTGTTGGTACTGGAGCCACCTTCGGAAGATGCCGACGAATTTGTTACAGTCTCACCGGTTGTATCAGTTACACCGCTATTTTCAGTTGTCGTCTCCCCTTTTGAAGTGTTGTCAGTTTTTGTTCTGCTGGAATTCTCTGTTTCCCCACGACTTGTCGTATTCGCCTGTGTCTGTCCCTGCTGGATTCCGGCGCTTGCACCTACATTGACGCCAAAGGTTGCGCTGGACGTAACTGAATCCGACTGTGTAAATGTAAAATTGGTCTCCCAACCGGCATAAGGTGCTAAGCCGGAGTACAGTTCTGCCAGATGAATCTTACGATTATCTACATCTCTGATTGGAGTTGCGAGAAGAACGATTGTATATTCCTTTTCCGGAGCATCAGGAACTATCCCGTCCAGAAGTTTTTCGATCGTCTGACTGACAAACTTCTCAGACTTCTCCCCAGGTATATTAGAGGCACAGGCAACCGAGTAGGGAAGACTGTTTTTCATACACGGAACAATACCTGCACCAGCTTTCGAAGATAACTCGGAACCCGGGAAATTCCCTTTGATTGCTTCCAGTATTCTTGTCTTATAATTGTCGACATCAACATTATCATCTGCATTATTAGTATTTGTTACAGCAAGATAGACACTCGTCCTGTCACATGTCCGATGAAAAATCAAAGCGATATTGCATGCTTCATTTGAAAGGACTTCATAGACATTAACCAGTTTCTCAAGGCTGTTCTCTTTTTTGTCTGTGACCCATTTGGTAATCTCGAAATAACGAATATTATATCCGGGGCGAAAATCTCCACCATACTCGATTCCTTTTTGGACCGGTACATACATATCCTGAATATGATTGAGATACTCATTAAATATCTCTACGCTGCTTGCAGCTAACAATCGACTCGTTAATTCCTCTGCTGCGGCATCGTCCATACTGGGAGCCTCGGTCAGATAGGCTTCCCTATGTTCCTGCACGGCTTTAAGCTGTTCCGGACTAAGCACTGAAAGCTTGGCAACTTTATCTGCAGCTTTGCTTCCGGCTTTAGCAATCATATTTTTTATACCCATCGTTTATGCCTCCCCGTTTTGGTCCCTTATTTTTCAGTGGTTTTCCAGTCCATCATCTGTTCCAACTGTTCAGTATAATGTTTCAATTTCATCTGACGGCTTTTTAAATCCTCAATGTGATCAGTCATAATACGAATTTGTTTTGCCTGTTTTGACAGTTCCGGACTATAATCGACAATATTTTCGTGGATTTCGTCAAGCAGGCTCTGAATCCAGGTAAATGCACTTTCTCTATGGCTTTCCTCTATTTTCTGATATCTAGCCTGTGCACCCCGTGTAATATTTGTATTATAAGTTCTCGCCAGTTTTTCAATGTTCAAGTGATCCGATTCCCAAATAACGACTTCGCCAATCTTAATACGACGTTCAAATTTAACCTTGTCAAAAATAGTATCCGCAGCGTTTTCGGGGAAAGTGATTTGCTGATAGGTAATGATGATCCTTTCCAGCTCTTTCCGTCTTGATTCAGTAAGAACATCCGATCCGGCCACAATCTGGGCCAAAACATCTCTTAGCTCCTCTGTCTTGGCAGTCCAGAATTCTCTTGATTCTGATTCCAGAAGTGTATAGATCTCAGCCAGCTTCTGCTCATACTTGTCGGCGACATATTTCAGTAAACTATCCGCTGCCTGCTTATCTATCTGATGCCGTGTATCTTTTTGTTCCTGATAAGACTCAACCGATGTTTCAATATCAGCTTGCAATGTACTGAAGATATCCTTAATGGCAGAGACTTTTCGCTCCTTAAAAACATTCGAAATACCTGTTTTTAAATTATCTGACAGAGATTCTCTCGCCTTTTGAGCTTTTTCTGTTGCACTTTCAAATCCGAGGACTTCTTCATGTTCCTTAGTGAATGTTTCCTCCTGAGATTTAAGATCCTGACTTGAAAACGTTTCGCTTGTGCCCTCAAGATATTCCTCCATGTGAGAAGGATATGCCTGCACATAACTATCTCTTTGTTCTGTTGCAGTAGTATCTAAGCGGTCAATTAAAACCTTCTTGTCTGCCTCAAGTTTATCCTTGATGCTCTGACGAATCCCTTCACACTCGATCTTTTTGTCTTCAATCTCTTCTCCAGTAATTTCAATTACTCTAGTTAAAAAGAGCTGAGATTGAAAGCACTTATTGTATGCAGAATATTTTCCTGCAAAAGCCTCTATCTCTGTCTCAATCGTAAAGAGACCGCTATTTGCATAAACAAGATTTGCCTGTGATGCAGCGAGTTCATCCGAACGTTTTTTCAACTGTGCAGGCTGAATATTATAGTTGTAGAGCGTGCGATAGTGTTTGTTGTCAGGATTTTCATATCGATCAACCTGTGCATCATAGATATCTTCATAAATGTAATCAACAAATTCACCCTCTGTTTTTGCCCCAAGGCCTAAAATAGAGGAGACATAGAACAATCCGCCAGAGTATAGATTTCTTGGAACTGCCTGACTGAGTATACGATTTTGCTCAACGTCTGTTGAGCCGCGTCTTTGGATGCCAGCGCTGTCGGCCTTATTTACAACAATCATAGTAAAACGGCTATCCAGTTCTTCCAAATCGCGGATAATATGATATAAGTTCTCATTATCTGTACTATCTAAAGAATCCGGTGTTGAAAGAAAGATCGGCAAACCATTTGTCATATTTGCCATAGCTTCTTTTAACACCTGAAGATGTCTTGCATTTGAAGCAGAATTGGACCCTGGTGTATCAAAAATCACAATAGGATGCTGTGACTTCGCAAGAACGCCGTTAACAAACGGAATGTCCACCTCTATTAAATCTGATATTTCAGGAACTTCTGCTTCCCATTCATAATTATTGATAACTGTAAGTACCCGGTTAACCCGAGCCGGAATACTTTCACCAATTGCCTCTGCGAGAGACTTCTTTATTTCCTTTGAAAGAGGATTTTCAATTGCCCCTACTTCAAAGTGCTCACCTTTCTCAGTAAATTGAATTGAGACATCATAATCAAGATATTTGCATTTAATAGATGCTCTATCTGAATATCTGGATCTGGTTATTTTATATACTTTGGCTGTTACCGGTTCTGTACCACTCTGTAAGATTTCGCTGCCTATAAGGGCATTAATAAAAGTTGATTTTCCTGTGCTGTAATTTCCAAGGACACAGATAGGGACAACATCACTTGAAGCATCTGTAAAGCGATTTAAATCCCTTTGTATTTTATCCTGGCTAACACTTTGGACAATCAGAGGGCTCATTTCCTGAAAGAGGTTCCGAACCGCAGGCAGAATATCTCTTGCGTTTTCGAGAAATACATTAGCCCGATATGATCTCACAATCTCCTTGTGATTGTCGTCTGTGCACACAGCCTCCAGCTCACTATATTCATCGGCAGATCCCTCAAAATATATCTCAAGGAGTTCATCGGCTGTCCCGTACTCGTCCAAGATCATATCTACAATCTTCATGACTTTAAAAGGGAAGAATCCACTCGTCAGTTCACTTTTTAGTAGATTACTGTTTTTGCTATTGTCAGAATTAATATCAATCCATTGAGCAGCTTCAACACTCCATTTTTGATATCTTGTTTCCTTTTTATAAGGATTGCTGATGATTTTTATCTTCGACATAACGCTACTCCAGAAGTATTAAGATATTGCCATAAGGCATCCTACCGTACAAAATCAGCTTTCTAGCGCCTTCCGCGCCATCTCCCGATACTCAGTTATTGCATCTTCAGGCCTTTCGATCCGAACCTTGCCTCCCCACTGGAACACCCAGCTGTAGAAAGTGGGAGAGGTGCAGACCTTCACTTTTGTCCGGAAATGCTCCGGATCTGCTTTCTTGACGGTGATGTCCATGCCGAACTTGTCCAGGACGCCCTTCATGACTTCGTTCGCACAGAGAAGCGTCACCTCCTGTGGCTCTTCATTGTCGTACATGCGGAAAACTTCCCGGGTATAACGGGCCACATCGAAGTCCTCCGGCACCGGCTGAGCGTCTTCGTTCAGGATATCCGGCGTTTTGAGAATCCGGTCCACACGGTAGGTCCTGGTCTCTTCCTGCTCATGATTCCAACCGACCAGATAGTAATAGTCGCCGTTCCAGATCATGGTGTATGGACTGACAATATATGGTTTGCCTTCGTTCCGCAGGAACTGCTTCTTTCTGCCGTCAAAATCGGTGTAGTAGAAGGAAATCTGCTTACCGGCATTGATTGCCTCGTTGATGGCGTCAACGATGTAATAGCCCTTCTCATTCGCAGATCTGACACGTCCGGAAGTATGCACGTTTCTCTTGAGTTTCGCCGCGCTTGCTTCGCTGGTCAGCTTTAGGAGCTTCTCTACCAGCAGGCGGCTCTTTTTCTCCGTGATGAACTTGGATGATTCCACCGCGTCAATCAGAATCTTCAGCTCCGGAAGCTCAAAATTGCTGTTCTCCAGATAGTATTTGTTCTGGCGTGAACGTCTTGCGTGGACATCGAAGCCGGCCGCTTTCAACATCTCAATATCGCCCGGCACAGTCGTCCGGTGCATGGTGATGCCGTGCTCCTTCTCCATAATGATCCGGATCTGGTTGGTCGTCAGCTGATGCTCCGCGTCGGTATGCTGCAGAAGAAGCTGATACATATATAGAACGCGCAGACGGATGTCATTCCAGTTCAGGTTGGGATCGACCTCAATTGCCGTAGCTGCTTTCTTTGCCTCCTGATCAGCCTGAATCACGGCTGCAATGGTCTCAGCTGCGAGACGGGAGCCGGTTTCGCTCGGATGTTGGCCATCCTCCGCATACAGATCCTGAGAATCGGCCAGTTCATAAAATTTCAGCCCGACATCCGCGATCAGCGCATCGTTCTGATCAGCGGCTTCACGGTAGGCGTCGTGCAGGCCCTGTGCCATCTCGTCATAGCTCATGTCCAGTTCTGACATGGCCTGGCTGTCCTTCTGATAAGCCCAAGTGGCAAATAGAAGAGGAGTGGCGCCTTCTTCCCTGATCCAGGCGCAGAGCCGTCCGGCATTTTTCAGAAATGAATTCCGTGAAGTGACCGGTCCGTTGCTCATTTCCTGCAGGACCACATAATCCCAGACTTCATTTTCTAGGGCAGCCTGTGTTTTGGCGCCGGTCTTCGTCTTCGGATTGAGCTGCTCCGCAAGACGGGCACCGCCGCGGGTGTGATGCACGACCTCTGCGCCAGTGAGTTCTGCCAGCATAGCCGGCATATCATTAGCAAATGTAAAGCTGTTACCAAGCATCAGGATCCGCATGTTTTTCCTCCAAAATGTATACGCAATAGATTAACTGCCATTTATTAAGGATTTCCTTCTATAAAAGAAAGAAATAGTTTGCATCTAAATGTCCATAAATACATTTTTCGACACAATGGTTGCAATTCTTATTAAGCTATAACCTTTTTACAATATCGTATTTATAAGTAGCATTATGTTTGTTGGTGGCTATATCAATATACTTTCCAATGTTTCCTGTAAATTCGCTCCACGATAATAGTGAGCAATAGGAATCGTAATCCCTATCATATAATCCCGGGGAAGGATTTGTTTTATATAGAGGTTTTACATTCATCATGTTTTTCCGAAAGAGATTGTCCACATCCTTTACACAGATGGAACTGTCATCGTTTTTTGACATCACCATATCTGCGGCTTCTGGCGTATAAACAGCTATTAACCCATTGGTATTATTGCCAACCCTATCTTCTAATGAGTATCTGATCTCATCATAGATCCAATCATCATACTCACCACGCCAATTATGATTATGATTAACAGCCAACGGAGTAAGCAGCACTATTGTGACACTAGATCTTTTCAGTTTCTTATATAGATATTGACGGATAGTTTCTTCTGACATCCTGGAACGGTCTTGATCTTCCGAGTAGTCAACTGTGTCATTGTATGCATCAAATAAATTAGCCAATCTGTTTTTATACGCATAGCCATCAGCGAACCGAAAAGAGATAAATACATTTTTTGCCATTCTTTCACCTTTTACCTTGGAGCTTTATTATTTATTGCATTCTCAATCAAATCCTCGATTTGATCTTTTATATCATCGTAGACGTATTTACTTGACGAATATGCGGAATCAAAACACGTAACATATTTTGATAGCCTCTCCCCATCATTCGTATATATAGAATAAAAAGGATTTGATCCTTTTTCGGTCTGATTTCCGTTAGCATCTTTTAATTTATGAACATAAATACCAACGATCCCCTTGTTGAGCTCATATGCCTTCTCAATCTCATATTTAACCCATTTTCGTGAGGAAGTTGTTTTACCTATAAGAACAACTATGCAAGATCGTTTGTCCATCTGATCACTAATCCAATTTTTGATCGCAGCATCACTTTTACTCTTTACTTCTTCCCAATCATTATCGGAAAATGTTGAGGAATCACTAACTTTCCCCATATTTCGAACCTGAGATGCCCGCCAGGCATCTTTGTTATATTCAAAGCTAAAAAACACCTGTCTTTTTGCCATATTTATTCCCCTCCCTTAATTGATTTGACTCTCTATAATCTTGATTATTGTTGAGACAATTTTGTCTATATCTGTTTCTGATTCCAATACAGAGAACTCGTTTTTAAGATACGGATACTTGTCCGGATCAGTTTTCATTTTCTCCATAATAGCTTTTGCTGCGTATCCTGTGCTGCCAATCGGAATAATAACGTTCCCTCTTGCGTTAGCTATTTCATATTCCTGAATACAACCATCTGCTTCTATAATATCTCCTGTTAAAGGATTCTTCTTATTTCCAAACATAAATACAGAAACACCGGTCTCTTCGATTATGTCTTCACGATATTGTTTCCATAGGCGTTCTCGTTCAGCAGGGTCTTTTATGTTCTGTGGGAAAGGGCGAAGACATAAATGCTCATCAATATGTTTATATTTTTCAGAATAGATTTTGTCGAGAGCCCCATTAATCACCGCAGAACCAATTTCTTGTCCAAATCCAGAACTAATCCGACAATTTCTGTGAACCAACTCCGCAGCAAGCTTACTCGCCAATGCCTGAGCCTTATCTTTTTCCCAAGGAGCTTCAAAATGGTCTGCGCTTCCTGAAATGAAGATATTTTTCATTTTTGAAGCTTTTTCAATCTCGCGTAATATTTCGGTAATCTCGCTATATGAGTCAACATAAACAGTCTGTATCCCATAATTTTTCAGATTATCAATTTGCATTTCTTGCCTGGCTTTTTCATATCCATAATCTTCTGGATTCTCATAATCGTCACATTGAACTTTTCTAAAAAAGCAGAAGTGCTCTGGCAAGTTTTCCTCTAACAATGACCTGATCTGTCCTAATATATAGTCAAGGTTTGGGTCCTCAAAACTGAATCCGATAAACAGAAAGGTCTTTGATATTAAATCCCCCTTAAGCGCAGTTCGAAAAAGCGGACGCCTGTTTTGGTAAAGCTCATAATCAGTTTTAGTTAAAACAGCATTTGCAGGATGATTAACATCTCCATGCATTTTATAAACAATCGCATCTCTGTCAGGTTTAACCAACGACAGTTGATCGGAGTCAGATTTAATATCAGGATTTCGATTTGCTTCTCTTAACCCTTTTTCAAGGAGTTCATCATAATTTGTAGTCCAATATGTGAATATGGGCAGCCTGGTTAAAATCCTTACATTTTCATTCGGATTAGCATCCTTTGAAAAAGCATCAAGGATTGCCTGACTAATCGATGTTGCACTTCCTTTCCGATTCCTATAAAATTGAGCAACCGATAATAGATCCGATTCCTTATCAACATCCAATTCAATATCTGCTGCCAACGGTCGAAGCAACTCTTTCCAATCAACATATCCAGAAGGGCGGGATAGACCTGCACCAGCAAATACCGCTGCATTTCCTTCTTGAATTGCCTTAACATATTTTCTGATCAGCTCTTCTTTTTTTACTGACATTGGCTTTTCTCCCAGAAATAACACTTTCTATTTTGAATGTATTTTGTCGACAATTGTGTCTAAAGTATGCTTTTGTTTCTCTTTCTTAAGTTCGCATTCCCATACTACAATTACATGCCAACCCTCCTCCTGTAAGGACTGATATGCTTTTAAATCTCTGTCTCTATTTGTCCGGAGCTTATGTTCCCAAAAATCAGAATTGCTTTTTGGCCACACAAAATACTTGCAGCCTTCATGCAAATGCCAAAAACACCCATTGACAAAAATACATGTACGATACTTAGGAAGAACAATATCCGGTTTTCCCGGCATGGAAGCAACATTTTTTCTATATCTGAAGCCTTGAGAGAACAAATATTTTCTTACGATAATTTCAGGCTTTGTATCCTTTCCCTTTGGAATGCTTGAAAGCACCATTTCATACATACTGTTTAAAGTCAACCTGCTTGCATCAGCTTCACTTGTCTTATCAAGTGTAACTATTACAAGATGTCCTGTTTGATTCGTGTCCAATTGTTCAACCGAACTTATTTTTACGGAAGAGGATCCACTGACCGTTGATTTGACTTCATACCACGTATCATCACAACTAAAGTCCTGATCTGTATGCTCTGTTCCACTCCAGCTTTTCAGTGCTACATCTACTCCGTATTTTGGAATCATTTTCATCTTCAAGAAACAAAGTTCTCCTAATAACCCTTTAACTTCTTCAAATGATAATAACTCGCCATTATTCTTCTTGAAGGCTTTTTGCCACTGTATAAAACGCCCACATATGCGGTCAGCAGCAGCGTCCAAAGCACCAACGCTTCTTGTGAAATCGATCATATCATCGCAAAAATGCAAGAAGAGATAGCACTTTCCAGTTCTCCTTCAGACATACCAGTACCATTATCTAAAATTGCAACAAATTGCGGATCCTTGGAAGAAAAATTCATGCGAACTTCATCTGCTTCTTTTCCAATACTGTTATCTATAATATCTGCCAATGCTGTTTCAAAAGAATAACCGATAGATCTCGTTGACTCGACGAGTATTGGGGCATATGGCAATACAATTTTTGACTTCATGTTTTACTCCATTATGCACGATCTTTTTTCTTTATATATTTTCCGTTTCTGACCCTTGCGTCCTTTGGCTTTTCAGCCGTTTCCGGAATAGCCCAGGAATTACCGACAATAAATGCTCCCGGAATCCGTTCTTCTTTGCATAATATCTGAATACGTCTTGGAGAAATTCCCCACTTTACAGCTGTTTGTTTTGCAGATAAGTATTTCATTTTCACCTCATGTTTATTTGTGATTATTCATTCGACATGATGATACAAAAATACATAATATAATATACTCGAAAACGCGAACAATGTCAATTCAGTGGTGTCACTCCCAAGCGACATGCGAAAACTTTTTTCCAATTATTTTGAAAAAATCGACTATAGACTACCTCGCAAGCAGGGTCCCGGGTCACCCCCGGGCCTTCTTCCCCGTCTCCGACGGTCTCGGAACTTGTTGGGATAGTCCCAAACCCTTATGTACAAAACCCCAGTTTTGGCTGCGCGTCCCTGGCGGACGCTTATCAGGAATCAAAGATTCCAAAAACATTACTATCAGGAAAATGAAAAAGGCCCGGAGCACCTGCAGTTTTTGCAGATACCCTGGCCGGTGTTCTTAACGTTCCTGTTCCTGCTGCCGTTTCCGGTCAGCTTCATTTTCCTTGCGCTCCGCCTCATAGAGGGAAGCGATATTTTCCTGTACGATGAGATATTCCTTCACCTCATCTCTGGCCTTCCGGTACTCCGCGAAGGTCTGTTTTTTCTCCGCCATGAGTCTGGCGTATTCCGCATTCAGATCCTTCACCCTCGGAATCCGTTTGACGCCAAGTTCGTCAAAGGCCTTCTTCGCCGCTTTATGAATCGTGATCTCTTCGCGGTGAGCTTCGAAAAACTTCCTGCTGTAACCGGCCTTACGATATGCTTCATAAGTCGCCCGGGTGTTGGAGTAATTGAAGATGTGTTTCCGAAGCGCTGCGATCTCAGTAATCTGCTTCTCAGCAGAGCGCACAAAGGAGAGAAGCGAATCCCGTCTTTCTGTTTTCTCCAAGATAAATGCATCCAACTGTTCCATGGTCTCGAAGCCGTGCTCCCAGAGGAAAAGAAGAGACTTCGACATTTCTTTCAGGTTGTGGATCTTCGCCCATCGTGCATAGCCCGGGCCTTTGGTCTGCAGCTTCTGCTGTACATCGATCAGCAGGCTTACCCGGGATTCCTGCCCGTGCTGCTTCGGCCGTTTTGCGAAGACACGGCCTGCCGGATTTTCAAAAAATTCCCTGATGGCCTTCTCCTGATAATTCTCAGGAAGGGAAGAGAGGCGGATGAATCGTTTCTGCTCTTTTCCCCGGATGGAGATGTCTTGCCGCGTTTGGTCTCATAGCCGGCTTCCTGCAGCATTTTAAGAAATTCCTCAAAGTCCTGCGGACGTATCTGTCTCTGCAGGATCCGGTCAATATCCCGGCAGATCTGTTCCCGGATCGTTTCTTTCTTCGGGTAGACGGTCCGTTTCTGACGTTCCCGGTAAGGCTTCGGCTCGATCACGGACAGGCCGTGCTCCAGACAGACCATGTCGCTGAGCCGCTGCAGCGCCAGCCCGGACAGATGGAAATCCTTGAACTTCCGGGTCCCGTCCAGGGCCGTCGAATTGAAAATGATGTGGTTGTGAATATGCACCCGGTCCGTGTGCGTGGCAACGATGAAAGCGTACCGTCCTTTGGTAAAACGCATGGCCAGCTCATAGCCGATCCGGTTGGCATCCTCCGCCGTGATCTCACCGGGTTTGAAGGATTGTCGGATCTGGTAGGCGATCACATTTCCCCGCTGCTCCCGGCCGATGATCTGCTGATATTTCCGTTTGGTCAGCATGAACTCTTCATCAACGGTCATCGGATCGCATTCATAGGAAGTGACCAGATCTCCCTTTTCCGTCTTCTCCGGATTCTTCGCATAGTCAGTTCTTGCTTCGAGGCAGGCAGCGACAGACCTGCCCTTGTTCACATGAAGCGGTATCAGTCTTGTGGCTGCCATAGCCGTTCCTCCTCCCTGGGTATTAAGTAAAACGCCTGTCCGTTCCGACCGGCGCTGCAGCAATCATGAAATCGCCGCAAGTCTCGCCATAATCTCTTTGGCTCCTTCCCAGATTTCATCCAGTCTCGTCTGCAGGTCCCGGATGTCCTCCGCATAAATGCTTCCGGTTTCATTTGCTTTCTTCGCATACTGGTTCAGGTTGTTGCTGCACCGGCGGAGCAGTGAGACCAG
>OCTX012287875.1_pt1 | contig 14737 bp, 13 predicted proteins | sample 1539691 | NCBI WGS metagenome assembly OCTX01 (sample SAMN02144231, study PRJEB22623) | gut metagenome | biome: sheep rumen | host: Ovis aries | place: New Zealand | reverse complement strand
AGGATGTCGATGCCATACTTCAGACACAACTCGACATGCTCGGGTGTGGCCACCTCGGTGGATACGAGCATCTTGGTGTCTTTCTTCACCTCTGCCAGCCAAGCGAGAGCGGGCTCTCCATGTCCCTCGAAGCCACCTGGCTTCGTGCGGGGCTTCCATACACCGGCACGGAAGTTGTGGCAGCCTTTCATTGCCAACTCACGGGCTGTAGTCATCACTTGTTCCTCGGTCTCGGCAGAGCAAGGGCCTGCAATCACGAAGGGACGTTCATTGTCACTCGGTAAGTTCAGTGGTGCTAATTCCAGTTCCATATTGATTTCTTTATATAATACTTTTCTTAATTCTTTCTAAAGCAGTTTGGATTTTCTCTTCTTTGGCACAAAGGGAGATGCGGATGTAGCGCTTACCATTCGAGCCGAAGATGAAGCCGGGGGTGATGAAGACACGGGCCTCGTGAAGCACACGCTCCGTCAAGTCCTCGACATCAGCATACTTCTCTGGGATCTTGCCCCAAAGGAACATACCCACCTGGCTCTTGTCGTAAGTACAGCCTAAGACATCCATGATCTGCTCAGCATACTTGCGGCGACGACTGTATGTCTCGATATTTGCCTCGCGATGCCAGTCGTCAGTATTATGATAAGCCTCAGCAGCAGCCAGTTGGATGCCTCGGAAGGTACCGCTCTCAATGTTTGACTGTACCTTCAGGATCCACGAGATAAACTGTGCATTGGTGGCACAGAGACCCACACGCCAGCCTGGCATGTTGTGACTCTTCGACATCGAATTGAACTCGATGCAGCAGTCTTTGGCCCCAGGCACCTGAAGCAACGACATCGGCTTCTCGTTGAGGATGAAGGAGTATGGGTTGTCGTTCACCACGACGATGCCATGATCCTTGGCAAACTTCACCAGTCGCTCGTAAGTCTCTCTGCGGGCATTACCACCAGTAGGCATATTGGGGTAGTTCGTCCACATCAACTTCACCTTCGAAAGGTCCATCTGTTCCAGTTCATCGAAATCAGGTTGCCAGCCGTTATCCTCGCGGAGGTCGTAGTTTACGATCTTCGCACCGAGGATCTTACTCAACGACGTGTAGGTGGGATAGCCAGGATTGGGCACCAGCACCTCGTCGCCTGGATTGACAAAGGCAAGGGTCACATGCAGGATACCCTCTTTCGAGCCTATGAGTGGAAGGATCTCCGTCTTGGGATCAAGGTCTACGTTGTACCAGCGCTTGTAGAATCCTGCCATGGCCTCACGCAGTTCTGGTGTTCCCATCGTGGGCTGATAACCGTGTGCATTAGGCTGATGAGCCACCTCACAGAGTTTGTCTATCGTCTGAGGCGAAGGCGGCATATCCGGACTTCCGATGGCGAGGCTGATGATGTCCTTGCCCTCGGCATTGAGTTGGGCCACTTCCTTCAACTTACGGCTGAAGTAGTATTCACTCACTAAGCTGAGCCTGTCAGCGGGTTCAATTACTTTGTTTGCCATCTTTATATTCTCCTAAAATCTTTAAGTCTTTTGTCAATGGGATGATCGCGTCTATAGACTGACGGTAGCGCGTCAGGTCGTCGTACATCACGTCGACATAGAACAGGTACTCCCACTCCCGTCCGATAATCGGCAACGACTGAATCTTTGTGAGGTTAATCTTATAGAACGAGAGGATGGCCAGCACATGAGAGAGCGATCCCTCCTCGTGGGGCAGAGAGAAGACGATACTCGACTTGTTTGTCTCCGTCAGCGGACGCAGCATATCAGCCTTATTGGGATTAGACACCACGAGGAAACGGGTGAAGTTATGCTTATTGTCCTCGATATGATTCTCCAGCACCTTCAGCCCATAGAGTTTTGCCGCCTCAGCATGACAGATGGCCGCCCACCCTTTGTGCTGCCCTTCGGCAATCATTTTCGCCGAGCCAGCCGTATCCTCAGCCTCCACATTCTTCAGTTGCGGATGCTGGGCAAGGAACTGACGGCATTGCATCAGGGCCACGGGATGTGAATGGACCTCGGTGATGGTATCCCAGTCATCTTCTGGCAGACAGCAGATGCAGTGAGATATGTGTAGTTTGTGCTCACCTACCACCGACGTGCCAGAGTCGCGCAGCAATTCATAGTTGTGGAGCAACGATCCGGCGATGGTGTTCTCGATGGCGAGCATGCCGATGGCCGTAGGGTCTTTCTTGATATTTGCAAAGACCTCCTCGAAGGTGCTGCAACAAATCAGTTGTATCTGTTCTCCCTCGAAATACAGGTGCGCCGCAATATCGTGGAACGACCCGATGAGTCCTTGTATGGCTATTCTCTTCATCTTTCTATTTACGATTTACTATTCATTTTACGATTTAAAAAAACTCCGCTTTCACTTGGTTGTGAAGCGGAGCTGTATTTCTATTCTTCAATGTTTCATTTCTTCATTTCTACTTACAACGACCCGCTTCACAACTGCTTGCAAAGTAAAAGTAATAGCCGTAAAAGTAAGCATTCAACTCTGACATAATTCTCGTTTTTGTTGTTTTCGGCTGCAAAATTATCACTTTTCTTCGAAACAAACAAATATTTTGCAAGAAAAATTGCGATTATACTTACATTTTTTAGTATTCACCCCATTGTGCCCTGATTTCATCGCGCTCATACTCGTCAACGAGAATCTCCGCCAGATCCATCACGACCTCGGATGGGACACAGAAACGCGGATCTTCACTATGAGGATCGATCGACGACAAGAAATGCGGCATCTCCCCCTTATACACTTCCTTCATCCTACTGCCGCCATCGCCCTCAGAACAAGAGTAGGTCACGTTAGCCAGACGGTCGCAGAGTTTGACAAAAGGCGCATAGGGGGTCTCACGTATACCTTTATAATATTTCTCTCCTGCCCGCTCGGCCCGTGTCCGACCCTTATCGTTCGTCAGGGCATAGACAATCTCCGTCGCCATCAGCGCCTGTTCCTCTGTCAGCCACTGACGGGCCTCCTTCATCACGTCGTTGTAAGTCAATCGCGCATCCTCGATACTGTCATGATAGAAAGCGCCAAAGAAGAGCGGCAGCACGTCTTCCTCGCAGGCACATACCAGATAACCATACTTGCTGATGCCCTCCACCACCATGTCGAGATGAAAGCCGTAAGGCAAGTCGTCGCCATAAGTCTGGTTCACAAGCTGGTGTAACAGATGCGCCGCCTGTCGTATAGACTCAATATCTTCCGAGTACTTCAACTCAAAACCTCTGAATTCGTCTTTTGTCATATTCCTGTTCAACATTTACGTATCGACTGCAAAATTACAAAAATTATTCAATTCTTCTTCTATTTATGAATATTTTTGTAACTTTGAGCTATGCTCGAAGGTACTCATGCTCGGAAAAGCTCAAATAAATTTGTTTTTTCGCTCGCTTATTCGTACCTTTGCAGCATTGAAAATAAAAAGTAACACATGAAGATTATAAAAACAATAGCCGTGATGCTCCTTATAGGAGCAACGACTGAGACGAGAGCGCAGTTCGGTCCGCAGAAGGATATGGACACCAAATATGCCACAGAACTCATTCAGCCAGGCACGTCGGCCCCCGATTTCAAGCTAAAGACGCCAGAGGGCAAGAATTTCCTGTTCTCCAAGTGGGCCAAGGGCAAGACCGTTGTGCTCGACTTCTGGGCATCGTGGTGCCCCGATTGTCGTAAGGATGCACCAGAAGTGGTACGAATGTATCAGACGTACAGGCAGAAAGGGATTGAGTTCATCGGTATCTCGATGGATACAGACGTTGAGGCATGGAAGAAGGCCATCGAAAAGTATGGTATCGAATACCCTCAGGTCAGCGAACTGAAGAAATTCAAGGAGACAGACATCGCCAAGGCCTACGGTGTGAAATGGATTCCCTCGATGGTCGTCGTTGGCCCCGACGGACAAGTGAAGCTCTCTACAGTGCTCACCTATAAAGTAGACAAGTACCTGAAAGAGCTTACTGGCGGCGCATGGACGCACCACAACAACGGCGAGCACATAAGTATCGACGGTGATCACGGCAAACTCGCCGCCATCATCCAGAAACCAGAGCTGCAGCCAGGTGAGAAGTGCCCGATGGTTATCATGTGCCACGGATTCAGCGGTCGCAAGGAGGGAGCCCTGTTCGAGTTGATAGCCGACTCGCTACAGAGTCACGGAATCGCATCGATACGCTTCGACTTCAACGGACACGGCGACAGCGAGGGAGAGTTTAAGGACATGACAGTGCCCAACGAGATAGAGGACGCCAAACATGTCGTAAGCTATGTACGCGACCTGCGCTATGTCTCCGACCTTGCCATCATTGGCCATTCCCAAGGTGGTGTTGTGGCAGCCATGACGGCAGGACAGCTGAGCGAGGAACTGGACGAACCTGCCTTCAAAGCAGTGGCACTGATGGCCCCAGCTGCCGTGCTCCGCGACGATGCCATCAGAGGCAATACTATGGGAAAGAATTACGACCCGCTGGATCCGCCGGAATACGTAGAACTGTTTGGTGGTCTGAAGCTGGGCAGCGACTACATCCGCACCGCCTTCAGCTTGCCTATCTATGAGACAGCAGCCAAGTATCAAGGTCCGGCCCTCATCATCCACGGTAATGCAGACCGCGTGGTGCCTTACACCTATGGCGAGCGATTCCATCAGATCTGGCCTGGCAGCGAGTATGTCCTGCAAGAGTATTTTGATCACGGATTCGCACAGAATGTCTACCGTTCAACAGACATTGTAACGCAATTCCTTATCAGCCGACTCAGCCATTGACATTGTTTACAGTATGCAGTTAGGCATTCTGCCAAAGGATGTATTCATCTGCATACTGTAACCCCTTTACCATCTGCACCCTTTTTATGGAAAAGAAGACAATTGCTATTCTCGGAATGATGTGTGCCGGCTGCTCGGCACGCGTCGAACAGAAACTGAATGCGCTCGACGGTATCGCGACGGCTACTGTCAACCTGCCAGCCCGAACGGCACTGGTGGAATACGATCCGCAACGAATCTCCCTCGAACAGATGAAGGACGAGCTGGGCAAGATTGGCTACGACATGGTAATTGAAGAAGACCGCAACGTAGAAGCCATTGAGCGTCGTGCCTATACGTCTTTGAGGAATAAAGTCATAGCCTCATGGCTCTTCGCCATCTTGGTAATGGCCATCTCGATGGGATGGGTCAACATTGGGTCGCGCGATGCTGCCAATCAGACAATGCTCATCATCAGCCTGGCCAACTTGATATACTGTGGACGACAATTCTATACAACAGCCTGGAAACAACTGATCCACGGCTCTGCCAATATGGATACCCTCGTGGCCCTCTCTACTGGCATCTCCTTCCTTTTCAGTTCTTTCAACACCTTCTTCGGCGAACAGGTATGGGGAGCAAGAGGCATTGAGTGGCACACATGGTTCGATGCCTCGGTGATGATCATCACCTTCGTACTCACTGGCCGTATGATAGAGGAGCGCGCCAAGAACGGTACGGCTTCTGCCATCAGGGCACTGATGGGACTGCAGCCTAAGACGGCTCACCTTGTGGATAATGGCATGGTCACAGATGCCCCGATTACTGTGCTCCAGCCTGGTGACACCATCGAGGTGCGTGCCGGCGAGCGCATCCCCGTCGACGGAGAGGTCATCAATGTATCTACTCCAACATATGTCGACGAGTCGATGATTACGGGCGAGCCCGTAGCTGTTGGGAAGCAGGCTGGCGACAAAGTTCTTGCCGGTACCATCGTGAAGCAAGGCACATTCCGGTTCAAGGCCAGGGAGGTCGGACAGAAGACGATGCTCGCTCATATTATAAAAATGGTACAAGAAGCACAAGGTTCCAAAGCACCCGTACAGCGCATCGTGGATAAGATTGCCTTGATATTCGTACCAACGGTCGTTGCCATCAGCCTGATCACCTTCTGCCTCTGGCTGCTCATCGGCGGCAGCGGTGTCCTACCACGAGCCATACTCTCGGCCGTCTCTGTGCTGGTGATCGCCTGCCCCTGTGCCATGGGACTGGCCACCCCCACAGCCCTCATGGTGGGCATCGGCAAGGCTGCAGAGAAGAATATCCTCATCAAGGATGCTACTGCCCTCGAAGAAATACGTAAGGTTAATGCGATGGTTGTCGACAAGACAGGCACGCTGACCATCCCCAACGACAGCGGTGAAGACCTGAAGCCTCATGCCCGTGAAGCGATGGAACAGCTCATCAAAGAGGGCATCGAGGTATGGATGTGCAGCGGCGACAAGGATGAGCGTGCCAGAGCCATCGCTCAGCAGGCTGGCATTGGGCACTACAAGTCGCAGGTGCTGCCACAAGACAAGGAAGATCTTGTAAGACACCTGCAGGCCGAAGGCCGTCATGTAGCGATGGTGGGCGACGGCATCAACGACTCTCAGGCTCTGGCCGCCGCCGATGTAAGCATCGCCATGGGCAAGGGCACGGACATCGCGATGGAGGTGGCACAGGTGACACTCATGGGCAGCGACCTCCGCCGCATCCCAGATGCCGTCAGTCTCTCAAAGCGCACGGTGGGTATGATCCGTCAGAACCTCTTCTGGGCATTCATCTACAATATTATCTGTATCCCTCTCGCAGCCGGACTCCCCTACCTCTTTGGGGCTCAATGGCAGATCACCCCGATGTGGGCCTCAGCCTTGATGGCCTTCTCGAGTGTCAGTGTCGTGCTGAACAGCCTGCGCCTCAAATTTGTCAGCTAACAATTCTACCACATGATAAAAGCCAACACAATCCCCCATCCGCTCGTAGCCATCATCCCCGTGGTGGTGCTTATCGGACTGCTGGCTACTGCCATCACACTCTTTGGGAGCGACTCTCTCAGCGGAGGCAGTCAGATAGCCCTGCTGATGGGCATGGCTGTCTGCATCAGCCTGTCGATGGCAGTCTACAGAGTACCTTGGCAGACGTTCGAGCAGCAGATAAAGGCCACTCTCGGCGAGGTGAGCATCACCCTGCTTATCTTGCTTTGTGTGGGTATGCTGGCAGGCTCATGGATGATCAGCGGCATAGTGCCCACCTTAATATATTATGGTGTACAGTTCATGTCGCCCCAGTTCTTCCTCGTGTCTTCGTGTATCATCTGTGCCATCGTGTCGCTGCTCTCTGGCAGTTCATGGACTACTATCGCCACCATTGGTGTAGCCCTGCTGGGCATAGGCCACGCATTAGGTATCTCAGAGGCATGGACGGCAGGCGCCATCATCTCTGGTGCCTACTTCGGCGACAAGATGTCACCACTGAGCGACACAACGATCCTCGCCTCGTCGGCCACTGGCACAGACCTCTTTGTCCATATCCGCTATATGATGTACACCACCGTGCCCACCTTCCTTATCACAATCACCATATTCTTCATCACAGGACTGGGGAAAACGACAGGTGTGGAACTGCATGTAAGCGAATATACCGAGGGACTGGCACGCACTTTCAACATCTCACTCTGGACGCTACTGGTGCCTTTGCTGACGGGCGTACTCATAGCCCGCCGAGTGCCCTCGGTCATCGTGCTCTTCGCCTCTTCCGTGATGGCAGGCATTGTCGCCCTTATCCTTCAGCCGCATATCCTCAGCGAGATTGCTACAGGCACCAGCCCTATTGTCAATGCCAATTTATCAGTTGTCAATTCTATCAAGGGGCTGGCCATCACCTATTTCGGTGCAACAGCCGTCGATACGGGTAATGCCTCGCTTAACGAGCTCATCTCTACCAGTGGTATGGCGGGCATGCTCAATACCATCTGGCTCATTCTCTGTGCCATGTGCTTTGGTGCAGCAATGGTGGCCAGCCGGATGATTGAGAGCATCACATGCGTCATCATCCGCTTCGTCCGAAACCGCATCAGTCTCGTATCGTCGACTGTGGGTACAGGCATCTTCCTCAATATCACCACTGGCGACCAGTTCATCTCCATCGTACTCAATGCCGATATATATAAAGAGGTATATAAACAGGAAGGCTACGAAACACGTTTGCTCAGCCGAACGACAGAGGACGCTGCCACCGTCACCTCCGTACTCATCCCCTGGAACACGTGCGGCATGACGCAGTCCACGGTGCTCGGCGTACCCACCCTCACCTACCTGCCCTATTGCTTCTTCAATCTGCTTTCACCGCTGATGAGCATTATCGTTGCTGCCATCGGCTGGAAAATAAAAAAGATAAACGTATGACAAAGACTGTATTCATCACAGGGGCCACGAGCGGCATCGGTCTCGGCTGTGCCCACAAGTTCGCCGCCAATGGCGACAGACTCATCCTCAACGGCAGGAATGCTGCCAAGTTGGAAACCATCCGCGAGGAGTTAGAATCCACAGGCACTGAAGTGCTGACACTCGTCTTCGACGTCAGAGACCGCGATGCCGCTACCAAGGCTATCAAAGAGTTGCCTGCAGATTGGCAGCAGATCGACGTGCTCATCAACAATGCGGGTCTTGCCTTGGGTCTTGAACCAGAATACGAGGGCGACCTTGATGACTGGGAGACGATGATCGACACGAATATCATGGGCCTGCTGACCATGACCCGCCTCATCGTACCCAGTATGATTGAGCGCAACAGCGGACACATTATTAATATAGGTAGCGTGGCAGGCGATGCCGCATACGCCGGAGGCAATGTCTACTGTGCCACAAAGGCTGCCGTTAAAGCCCTCTCCGACGGTCTCCGCATTGACGTGGCTAACACTGCCGTCCGCGTCACCAATCTCAAGCCAGGCCTTGTAGAGACCAATTTCAGCAACATCCGCTTCAAAGGCGATACAGGCCGTGCCGCCAAGCTCTACCAAGGCATCAAACCCTTGACGGGCGACGACATCGCCGACGTGGCCGTCTATGCAGCCAATGCCCCTGCTCATGTGCAGATTGCCGAGGTGCTCATCCTGGCAACCCATCAGGCCAGCGGCAGCGTCATCGTACGCAAATCTTGAGATTTATCACGTATAATGCAACATTCTTTAAAAATAATTGTCTTTTTACTTGCAAGTTTTAAAACTTTTTTATATATTTGCACCGTCTAAGGACATTATATTAAATTAATAACACAAAAAAGAATGATTATGAAGAAATTAATGATGATTGCTGCTATGATGCTCATGAGCATCGGCGCATTTGCACAAGATGGAAAGTTTGCCATTGGTGCCGACTTCAACTATCTTATTGACAAGGATGCAAGCCGCATGGCTCCTGGTGTCAAGGTCCAATATGAGTTTGTTGAGAGTTTCCGCGCTGAGGTTAACTTCAAGTACTATCCTAAGAAGGATTGTGTATCTTCATGGAATGTTAATGCAAATATCCAGTATATCATTCCCGTGACAGATATGTTCAGAGTGTATCCTCTTGTAACTTTTGGCGTTTTGGGTTCTAGCCCTGAGCATGGTGATAGTTCATCTGCATTCGTCTTTGGCGGTGGTGCTGGTGCAGAATACTTCCTTACTGAGAATGTCAAACTGTATTTAGACGCCATTTACCAATATGGTAAGAAGGACGGCATCAAGGTGGTTAACAATCCACTCCTCTCACTCGGTATTGCCTACGCATTCTAAGAAGCGCATTTAATATCATTTATAGCCACATCTCCTGCAGATGTGGCTTTTTGTTTAATATGCTTTTTTGATTAATCCGACTTAAGTTGCTCCAACAGGCACTGGCAGCCCTCGAGCACATCGCGCCAGGTAGCCTCGAAATCTCCTGTATACCAGGGATCGGCCACATCGCCAATCATATCCGTAAAATCCAGTAACTGATGAATCTTCTGCTCAGGGTCGCCGCCACAAATACGATACATATTACGGATATTAGCAGCATCCATACCTATGAGCAGGTCGAAGCGGTCGTAGTCACGACGCGTCATCTGTCTCGCCGTCTTGCCTTTACACGATATACCGTGCTCCGCCAGTTTACGCCTGGCAGGAGGATACACCGCGTTGCCAATCTCTTCTGTCGACGTGGCTGCCGACTCGATGTAAAACTCCCCATCCCGTCCGGCTTTCCTTACCAGATCCTTCATCACGAACTCTGCCATCGGACTGCGGCAGATGTTTCCATGACACACAAACAGTATCCTTTTCATTTGCCCGAGCCCAACAGATTAATCAGCAGCACCACATCAGCGACATCCACCTTGTCATCCTTATTGATATTCGCCATATTCACATCAAATTCCTCCTCCTGAGGCTTATCTAAAATATGATTAATAACAGCCTTCAGATCTTCCTCGTCTACCACATCGTCACCATTGACATCACCAACGATGGGTTGTGAGCGATTGACATAAAACGAAGTGCTGACTGTCTTTCCTGTAAAATCGTTATAACTGACAGTGACCAATGACCTTTTGCCCGTAACACCTGTTATCTTGTTACCATTAACGGACACTCCCTTACCTGTACAAGTCACAACCACCTCTGACGCAACATTTTCCTGATGACCGTCTCCAAAATATGCAATGGCAGGAATCTCACGAGTCTCGTTGGGCTGAAGAATGATATCATCCAATGTCTCTAATCTGTTGGCACGATAAAACTCCCGAAGACTGGAGGGATAAAACGTATAGTGGGCATCCTGACAGTCGGGAAGGTCTAGCAACTCCAACATCTTGATGGCATATCGCTTGCCCATAATACGATAACCTTCCAAAGAAAAATGCAGGCCACCAGCCGTAGGGCATCCGAAAGAACTGATTACATGGGCAGTTGGGATAACCGATGGCACCTGCGCTATCACCTCGTTAATGACAGCACAGTCGCCGCCCTCTGAAGCATTGACCACTTCCCCAACCAACAAGGGAACCTCAGTAGCGTCGAGTTTCAAATCCTTCAAGAGCCGGTCATATATAGTCTTGACATACTGAGGCCATTGTGGGTCACCCCATTTCTGCTCACCTTGATTTAGTACGTTCGCCTCACCCTGATGTAGTAGAATGCCCTTGATGACGCCTGACTGCTGTGCTATTCTTGCCATATCAACTAGCCGCCGATACGGGTCATCATCATATCTTGCGAAGTAATCGGTGTGCCATATATTAACAGCCGCCACAAACTCAGACATGAAGCCCTTGATATCAGCGCCATTCACAGCCACATCCACTACGCCTACCCGATAATCACCAGGCAGGGCAGCAACCATCGTGCGACCAAAGTAGTCGGCCATTCCGATTTTAGTGTAATTGCCTTGAGTAACGATGGGGGGAGTAGCAACATACCATACACCCTTGGCCCGGGTTGGCGTTCCGTTGGTGGCCTCCAATGTCAAAAAACGATTGTCAACATCCATGTCTACAGCCTCAGCAGATGCATCACCCGCCATGTTCGACTGCCCAAAACAAAGATAGATCTGGAACTTGGGGTCTACTTCCGCCTTCACCTCCAAGGCAGAGACCATCAAAAGGAGAAGAATAGTGATAATGTGTCTCATATTATTTATAATGAATTTATAATGAATGATAATGAATATTCTTTGAAACATAGACAGAATCGAGTCTGTCCATCTCCTGCTCCGACACGAAGAAAGGAGCAAGCGTACTGTCCTGACGCACCATCTGGCGGATCATGCCGTTGTAGATGATCTCCGAGCCATGGAAGCCGTCATCGAAGTCATAGTTGTGCGCCCCGGTATCCGTCACATCCGTGAAATCATACAGAGAACAGCCCTCATGCCTCTCGAACACCGGTCGCAACATATCATAGAGCAGCGCCATATAGCCATATCTGCCCGTTGCCATCATCTTTTCATAAACATACGGTGCAAAGGGAGGCAGGAAAGCCACCACCTTAATTTGGCGGGCGGCACACTGGCTCAGGAAATCGTCTAATGCACCTGTCAGCGAACCATCAGGCTTATCCCCATACTGGAAGCGCTGGTTGCCATGACGGATACGGCCGAGCACATGCTTGAAATTGTAATCCTCCTGCGCCTCTGGTGCCATGATCATGTCACCCTGATATCTCGACCCGTCGGCAGCAAAGCCGTTTTCGTTACAGATCGCATTCAGTCCGATATGATGCGAGCCAAAGACTTTTGCCAGGTCGATCTTCCCCCTTGAGAGATCCAGATAGAAATCACAGACGCACCGTCCCAATTTAGAAGCATCCCACTCCGGCTCATCATAGACCGAAGCAGAATATGGCTGATCCTCATCGATGTAAGCGCGGTTGAACCACCATTGGTCAACGTTGACAAGGATGAGTTGCGGGCTGTCATGGAGTTTGCTGACAAACAGCGCCAGTTCGCGAACGTTCTGGATGGCCCCTCCGGCATTGTAGAAAGAGTAGTCTGGATTGACCACAGAGCGCTTTACCTGCATGATCCTCGACGATCCCAAAGCCAGCACTTGAGGGCGCTCCACCTCGTCGGTCATGTGGAACTTATATGTCTTATCATAGTTACTGTATGCCAATCCGAAAAGTTGACCTTGCTGCAAGGGATGGATATAAGACGAGAACGCCCTGATCTCTCCTGCCTGATAGAGGCAGATACAGGCAAAGCCTATGATGGCAGAGACCATCAGCAGGAATACTGCCAGTCTTGCCCCAAAGCGTCGGATGTCGTATCGTTCTTGCTTATTCATATTTTCACCTTTTCACTTTTCTCACCTTTTCCTCAGAATTGGAAATAAATAAACTCCTGACTTGCAGTATTAAAGTAGAAATAGAAGATTGCGGCAGAGAGCGCCAGATAGACAGTCCAACGGACTCCCGTACCGACGTACCCCCGCGCCACCGCTCCACCGAACTGAAGCACATGCGCCTTGTCACGCTGCAGATACTCCACAACAATGAGCAACAAGACCACGATGATCGTTGTCAGGCTTCCCAGACGCGGATGGAAGTCATCAAAGGCCGTCAGGAACATTCGGGATACGAAGTCCCAGGCCTGGGCGATATTCTCTGCACGGAAGATCACCCAGCCGACAACAGCCAGCAAGAATGTTACGACCACCCTACACACATCTTTTATATTAGGCAACCAGCGGCCAGCAGCCAGGATGTCCTTGTCCTTGGTGTTGATATGCAACAACTTATACAGCACAATCAGGCAACCGTGATACAAGCCCCAGCATACGAATGTCCAGTTGGCTCCATGCCACAGGCCGCTGATACCGAACACGATAAACGTGTTGCGGATCACCTTCCACTGGCTGCAACGGCTGCCGCCAAGCGGGAAGTAGACATAGTCGCGGAACCACGTCATCAGCGAGATATGCCACCGCCGCCAGAACTCAGGTATAGACCTCGACAGATAGGGGTAATTGAAGTTGGCCAGCAGTCGGATGCCAAACAGACGAGAACAGCCGATAGCGATGTCACTATAGCCCGAGAAATCGCAGTATATCTGGAAGGTAAACAGGAGTGCCAATAGCCAAAGGCTGACACCAGAATAGTCTGCATACGAATCCCACAGCGGATTAAGATCCGAGGCACAACTGTCAGCGATAACCACCTTCTTGAAGAATCCCCACAACATCTGCCGACAACCATCCACAGCCTGCACATAATCGAAATGGCGGTCACGCTGGAACTGCGGCAACAGGTTCTTGGCCCGTTCGATAGGACCAGCCACCAACTGCGGGAAGAAACTGATAAAGGCACAGAACTCCACGATATTCTTAGTGACTGGCACATCTTTCCGATAAACATCGATCGTATAACTGAGCGCCTGGAAGGTATAGAAACTGATACCAACGGGCAGAATCACGTTCAGCGTCACCCTGTCCAACTGATAATGGAAAAGGCTCCAAACAAGTTGCGCCAGACTGTCTGCGAAGAAGTTATAATACTTGAAGACGCCTAAAATCAGGAAGTTCAGTATCAGATTGGAAGCACACACCAACCGCTGTCTGCGCTTTCCTCCTTCCTCATTCCTCCTTCCTCGATAATACTCTATCAGCAACCCGCTGTAGTAACTGCACACTGATGTGAACGCTATCAGGAACAGAAAGCGCCAGTCCCACCAGCCATAGAACACGTAGCTGGCCGTCACTACCAACAGATTCTGCCACTCGCGCTTCTGGAACACAAACCAGTAGAGCAGGAACACGATTGGCAGGAACACCAGGAACTCGAGCGAATTGAAGAGCATGTCTTATTCTTTATCACTGATAATACGAACAATATCGGCGGCATCGACCGTATTGTCGCCCTCCATGTTCGATTGGCCAAAGCACAGATAGATTTGGAAATGAAAATCCACCTCCGCCTTTCCATCAAAGACAGAGCATATCATCACCAAAAGGAATGCAAAACAATACTTCATGCTATTTCGAATCGCAACAACCTTCATCTGCAACATTGACATTGAGGTTGCAAAGTTACAACAATTCTTTGATAAAACCAAATATTTGCCATATTAAGTTATTTCTTGCTCGCTAATTGAAGTTAACCAAACAACCAAACGTAATCAAAATGACCAAACAAAAATACGGCAAATAATCATATTAAGGATAAAATAGACTTAAAAATTATCAAAATCCTATTCTTTCCAATAGCAAATACATGAAAAGTTGCTACCCCTTCTACCCCTATTTTGGTTAAGCAGCTGATATACAATGACATATCAGGGGCAGTATGCCCTGTTTTTGCTACCCCTATGCTACCCCTCTGCTACCCCTCAAAATTTTTGCCGCTATCGTTTGCCTATAGCCGAACGATCGTTTGAGTATAGGCGAACGATTGTTTGAGTATAGGCAAACGATGGTAAGGATAGGGTAAAACC
>OCTX012224055.1_pt1 | contig 14738 bp, 17 predicted proteins | sample 1539691 | NCBI WGS metagenome assembly OCTX01 (sample SAMN02144231, study PRJEB22623) | gut metagenome | biome: sheep rumen | host: Ovis aries | place: New Zealand | reverse complement strand
GTATTATATTAACTATTTTTTTATTATTAATTATTTTTTGATAAATAAATTTTACTGTAATAGTAAAGAAAACACCATACAAAAAAGAAACAATTAAAGATAATATTTGAACTTTTAAACTCATTTAAATAACTTACCTATTAGTGATGGTTCCTTTTCTCTTTTAGTAGCACTTTCAACATAATTAAAGCTATTTATTTTACCTTTAATTGAAACATTACCTTGATATGTATCAAGTTTAACAATTTCTAATCCTTCACCCTTTAAAAACAAATAACCCATAGTAGTTTCAATCAAAAATTCTTCTTCATCAAAACTATCAATTTTTTTAACACCATTTATTACCATATTCTTTCTTTCCGAAATAGCAATATTATGACTTCCAAGATTAACACTACTAGTATTTTCCATATTATCACCCAATAAAATATATTCTTACAATTAAAAAATATTACAAAAAAAAACGCATTATGCGTTTAATTCTTTATTATATGCTTCAAGCACAGCATCTTCAAACATCTTACGGCATTCTGGTGTAATTGGGTGTGCAATATCTCTATATTCACCACTTGAAGTTTTACGACTTGGCATAGCTATAAATAAACCTTTTTCACCTTCAATAATTCTAATATCATGAATTGCAAAACAATCATCTAATAAAACAGAAGCAATACCTTTCATTTTTGAATCTTCTTTGTCAGAAACTTTAACGTTAACAGATGTTATTTTCATACCATATCTCCCTTCAGTCTTGTTCTAATTTAATTTTAACCTATAATCAAAATAAAATCAATATCTAAAATTCAATTTTAACTGTTTTTGTTATTACATCAATATACGAAAAAGATTTAATATAATTATCATATAATTTTACCGTAAAAACATGATTATATAAGTTATCTATAACCGCATTATATTCTTCATATTTATTTCTCCCTAAATCACATTTTATAAGTACTTCTTTTCCTATATAATTATTTAATTTGTCTTTAATTTTAGAAGTTGTCATATTACCTCCTATCTTGGATATCCAACATGCATTGTACCTTTAGTGATAATTCCACCTATACCTTTTGAACCATATTTAGTATTTTCTAAAACATCTTTAAGATCTATATCATTTGTTACATCAGACAAACTCATTTTAGTAGCAACTATCGCCGGATCTAATGCATGAATATTTATTCTTTTAGGACTAGATGCGAAATTAGCACCTGCCTTTATTAATTCTTCATAATCAGATTGACATCCACCTGCAATAATAACTAATTTTTCATGACTCTTTTCATATTTTCTAGCTTCTTCTATAGCTTGTTTAAAAAATAAACTATTTTTATATGAAGATATTGATTCATCACCTCTTTTTTTATAATAAGCATCATGACCTGTTATAACAACAATATCTGGATTATATTTTTCTAATAGTTCTTTTATTTTAATAGGCATTTGATTTTCTAATAAATATATACCTTGAGCCATTATATTAAAACCTTCATAATACTTTAAACATCTATTTAAATAATCTTTATCACTATCAATATGAAGAATCTTACCAGGTAAATAAAAATAATCATTTCTATTTAATTTTTTCTCTCTTATATCATTCAAAAATTCCTCATCAAGTCTTAAATCATCATCATATAATTTCAAATCATCTTTATATGCATCAGCACATAATCTTACATTAATTCCTACTAAAAAATAAATATCATCTTTAATATCAATTATTTTAAATAATGTATCATTATTATAAGAATTCCTAGTAACAATATCCCCTATATTAAAATCCATAACATCACCAGTTAATTTTATGAAGCATAAAAAAAAATATGATATAAATCATATTTTTAAATATTTCTTAACTGCTCTTAAAGAACCAAACATACCTACTATCATACCTATTATTAAAAGTACTAATGATATAAAATATATAAAAGGCGCTGGTTTTATCATTTTAATTAAATCAGAGAATAATTTGCCACCTAATTTATCATAAATAGCAGTATAACCATAACATGTAGCTATTATAGGAATTATTGAACCCAAAACACCTAATATTAAACCTTCTATAATAAATGGAATTTTAATATTTAAATTAGATGCCCCTACAAGTCTCATAATTTCAATTTCTCTTTTTCTTGAAAAAATAGTTATTTTTATTGTGTTTATGATTAAGAATGCAGTTACAACAATTAAAGCAACTACTGCTATAAAGCTTGCTCTACGAACTATATCAAATATAGATACTAATTCTTCAACCATTCCTTCACCATATTTTACAACATCTACTTTTTCAATAGCTTTTATTTCATCTGCAGTTTTACCAATTAACTTAATATCTTTCACCTTTACTTGAAAAGTATCTTGAATTGGACTTTCAGCTTCTGACCATTCAGACATAATATTTTTAAAAGTTTCACTTGATGCCATCATATCTTCTGATATTGATTGTTTTGATTTAAATTTTACGCTTTCAACATTATTTAAACCTTTTAATTTTTGACTAATATCATTAATCTCAACATCATTTGTTTCCAAATCTAAGAACGCTACTATAGTTACATCCTTTTCTACTAATTCTGTAAATCTATTAACATTTAGTGATAAAACCATTGAAATAGCAACAACTATTAAAGTAATTGTAATACAAGAAATACTTGCTAAAGAAAGAGAAAAATTTCTAAATACACTTTTAAATGAATCTCTAATATTTCTACTTAGTATTCTTATTGCTTTCATTACCATATGTTCCTTTCTTATAATCTTTTAAAATTCTACCACTATCTAATAAAATTGTACGTTTCTTGTATTTTTTAACAATTGTTGTATCATGAGTAACCATAATAATTGTTGTCCCTAATTTATTAATTTCTTCTAATACACCCATTATTTCTAAACTAGTATTTTCATCTAAGTTTCCTGTTGGTTCATCACATATAAGTAACTTAGGTCCATTAACTATTGCTCTGGCAATCGCTACCCTTTGTTGTTCCCCTCCACTTAAATTAAGTGGATATTGTTTTGCTTTATTTTTAAGTCCTACAAGTTCTAAAGCCTTTATTACTTTATCATGTATTTCATCTTTTGGTAATCCTAAAACCTCTAAAGCAAAAGCTACATTTTCATATGCTGTAGATTTATTTAATAATTTATAATCTTGAAAAACAACACCTATTTTTCTTCTTAATTTATAAACTTTGCTATTTCTTAATTTAGCAACATCTATTCCACCTACTATTATTTTTCCTTTAGTAGGTTTTTCTTCTCTATATAACATTTTAATTAATGTTGATTTACCACATCCAGTTGATCCTATTACAAAAACAAAATCTCCTTTTTCAATATTTAATGATAAATCATGTATCGCTACTACACCAGTTTTATACTGTTTTCTTACATTTTGTAAAGCTATTAAATCCATAATTACCTCCTATTTATTCCCATATACTTCATATGCATCTGCAACCACAAAGAATGCATTTTTATCTATTGTATGAATACCTTCCTTAGCAAGGAAATACTCTTTTGTTGGTATAACACACATAAGTACAGCTTGTTTATTACCAGAAAAAGCTCCTTTTCCTTCTAATGAAGTTACTCCATGTCCCATTTCATTTAATATATAGTCTTTTACTTCCTTCTCTTTAGAAGTAATAATAAAGAATGATTTAGTACTTGATATACCTATCATAACTTTATCTGTCATTAAACTAATTATATAAAGTGCGATGATTGAATACATTATTTTTGTAAACCCAAACACAAATACACCTAACATTAATACAAAACCATCAACAAATAGCATTGCATTACCCATTGAAGTTTTTGCATATTTAACAACTATTTCATTTAAAATATCAGTTCCACCTGTTGTATAACCAGCTTTAAAAATTAAACCATATCCAAAACCTGAAATAACAGCTCCAAATAGAACTACAACCAATGTATCTTTCATACTTATTTCAACAACATCAGGAACCCAAGCTGTTAGCGCAATCATAATTGGATATATCATAGCGCCCAAAATAGTATGTTTAGTTTTTTCTGAACCCAAGAAAACTAAACTTACTAAAAGTAAAAAAGCATTCCCAATTAAAATAACTACAGATGGATTAATATTATATAATTTTTTTAACATAACACCCATTCCACTTACACCATAAACTAAGTTACATGGTAAAATGAATAAATTAAATGCTACTGAAATAATAAATACACCTATTAAAAATTGCATAAATCTAAAAATCTTATGTTCTTTGTTTATCATGTTAAGAATATCTTTATTCTTCTTATAAAAAAGCATATTTACCTCCTATTTAGATTATCATATATAAATTTATCAATATCACCATCTAAAACTTTTTTAACATCATGTTCTTCTGTACCAGTTCTGTTATCTTTTACTAAAGAATATGGATGCATAACATAACTTCTGATTTGTGAACCAAAATTTATATCTGATAAATCTCCTTTTATTTCTTTTAATTCTTTTTCTTTTTGTTCAAGTTCCAATTTATATAATTTGTTCTTTAATACATTCATTGCAATTTCTTTATTTTTAATTTGACTTCTTTCATTTTGACAAGTTACTACTATCTTTGTTGGTAGATGCGTAATTCTAACTGCACTATCAGTTGTATTTACTCCTTGTCCACCTTTACCACTACTTCTATATACATCAATTTTTAAATCAGCATCGTTAATTTCCACATTAACATTCTCATTAAACAGTGGCGTTACATCAACAGAAGCAAATGATGTATGTCTTCTTTTATTGGAATCAAAAGGTGATATTCTAACTAATCTATGAACTCCCTTTTCACATTTTAAATACCCATAAGCATTTATACCATGTATAATTATTGATACGCTTTTTAAACCTGCTTCTTCACCATCTTGATAATCGATAATTTCATATTTATATTTCTTTTTTTCAAAGTATCTTGTATACATTCTATATAACATTGATGCCCAATCACAAGATTCTGTTCCTCCTGCTCCTGGATGTATTTCCATAATAGCATCCATCGAATCATATGGACCATTTAATAAAAATGTTACTTCTAATTCTTTAATCTTATCTGTTATTGGAGATAAATCATTTTCAATAACATCTTTTAATTCATCAGTTTCATCAATTACTTGTAATAATTCTATATTACTAGTTATTTTATTTTTTAATTCATTTATATCATTTAAATTATTCTTTAAATAATTTAACTCATTGATAGTTTTTTCACTTTCTTGTTTATCATTCCAAAAATTAGGATCACTTATTTTTTCTTCAAGTTCTTTTATTCTAAGTTCCTTTTTTTCTGGTTCAAAGTGACCTCCATAAATCTAAGGCTTTTTTATCTAATTCTTTATACTGATTTAATAATTCATACATTTGCATATCATCACCTAATTATAATTATAGCATAATACTATTATTTTTTAAAGAAAAAAAGTGTAACTTTACTATAGTTAACACTTTACATTAAATAAAATAAGAAACCTAAAAACATTATAGAAATGATTATACCATTTATTCTTTCAGACATAGATGATCTATATTTTACACCTACAATCATAGACATCAATATACCACCTATTAAACCACCAAAATGAGCTGATACATCTATTCCAGAAACCATAAAACCTAAAGCAAAATTAAATAGTAAAATTGGTACTATTTGAGATCTTATTGTTTCACCTAAATATGCACGGTAATGATATCCAAAATATAAAAGTGAGCCAAATAAACCAAATATTGCTCCACTTGCTCCTGCAGATACTCCATCAGTAAACAAACATGATAGTATTGATCCAACTAAAGCACTGAAGAAATATATCAACAAATATTTACGCTTACCATAAAAGTTTTCTATTTGTGTACCAACTATATATAGTGCATACATATTAAACAATAAATGAAAAATTCCTATATGTAAGAAAGCACAACTTATAAGTCTATAATACTCTCCATCTTGAACTAGTGGTTTATATAAAGCTCCAAAATCAACTAAAGTATCAACATTTTCGCTTCCATTACCTAATACATACATAAGGACAAACACAAGTATATTAATTGCTATTAAAAAATAAGTAACAAATGGGATTTTTTTTCTAAATATATCTTCTGCTTTATATGTTTCTTGTTCATTTTTTTTGTTAATATCACTTGTTATTTTCATAAATAAATTTAAATCTTTTTCTTCAAATGTTGTAAGTTCAATTATATTAGGAAAATTTTTAATTATAAAATCATATTTATTTAAATCGTTAATGTCTTTTAAAGATGCACAGTCAATATGATTAACATTTACTCCATTTATATCTACATTATCATTTAAATTTAAAAATATACTTAGAACATCCATATTCATAGAAAAAGTTTTCTTCTTTATTCTTTTTGTTATTTGTTTAGTCCTATATAAATCAAAATTTAATTGTTCATTATTATGAATATAATTAGTAACAATTCTAATTATTTCATAAGAATTTGTTTCCATATTTTCTAGCCATATTTCATTTTTTGCACCATGTAAAACAATAGGATTATAATTTTTTTCAGTAATAAAGTAATGAAGTAGTTTCATAACAGTTTCTTCATTTTTATCTATTAAAAATTCTTCCATATTAATCCTCCTTGTAATATTACCATATCAAACTAATATAATTTATTAGGTGATACTATGATAAAAAACATAATTAAGTTTATTTTATTTTTACTTCCTTGGTTTTTAAATGTTTTAATTTGTAATGATTATAGTTACTTTAATGAAATAAACATTCCTAGTTTTGCTTTACCACAAAGCTTATTTGGAATCACATGGTTTATACTATATAGTTTAATAAGTATAAGTATTGTGATAATCTCCAATAAATATTTTACCAAAGATTACAAATTAACACTACTTTTAAACTATATTTTTAATCAACTTTACACAATTTCATTCTTCTGTATTAAAAATACATTTTTAAGTTTTATCATTTGTCTTTTAACATTCATTACTTCTACATTTTTATACTATGAAACTAAAAAAATAAGTGAAAAAGCATCTAAGTTCTTAATACCTTACACTTTATTTTTAATATATGCGACCATACTAAGTTTATCAATATATGTGATTAATCTTTAAATTGATTAAGTATATTAACAAAACATTCTGGTAATTCACATTCAAATTCCATATATTTACCAGTCGTTGGATGTGTGAATCCTAACTTCTTGGCATGTAAACATTGGCCTGTATCATCTATTAGTTTTCTTCTACCGTAAACAGGATCATTAACTACTGGATAACCTATATAATTCATATGAACTCTAATTTGATGTGTTCTTCCAGTTTCTAGATTTAATTGTATTAATGTTGCATTACTGTATCTTTCTAGCACTTTAAAATGAGTTATTGCATGTTTAGAATTAACGTCTGTTACAGACATTTTTTTTCTATCTTTTGCATCTCTACCTATTGGTGCATCTATAGTTCCTGTATCAGTATTTATAACACCCCAAACTAACGCTATATATTCTCTATATGTAGTTTTTTCTTCTAGTTGTTTAGCTAAAGACATATGAGCTTTATCATTTTTAGCAACCACTAAAAGTCCTGTTGTATATGCATCAATTCTGTGAACAATTCCTGGTCTAAATTCACCATTAATACTACTTAAAGATGAATGATACATTAACCCATTAACTAAAGTATGATGATAATTACCAGGTGCTGGATGAACAACCATACCATTTGGCTTATTTACAACTAATAAATCATCATCTTCATATACTATATCTAAATCCATTTTTTCAGGAACAATATCTATTTCATCATTTATATCTTCATCAATATAAATAATATCATTCATATGTAATAAATAACTCTTTTTAACAATATCATTATTTACTTTAATATGACCTTCTTTAATAAGTTTTTCTATTTTACTTCTACTATAATCTACTTTATCAACTAAATAATGATCAATTCTAACATTTTCTATATCATCCACTTTAATTTCCATTACTATTACCTCTTACATTCAAAACTATTAAACCTATTATACTAATAACAATACAAATATCAGCAAAATTAAATACAGGATAATTATAATCACCAATATTAAAATCTAGATAATCAATAACATAATTATAATGTATCCTATCAATTAAATTACTAAGTGCTCCTCCAATTAAAAAGCCATATAAATACATTTCAAGTTTATTTAATTTTTGACCTTTAATAAAGAAAAAATAAATCAATAATAAAAATCCTAAGGTTACAAAAATCAAAAACAATTGGTTACCCATTAATACACTAAAAGCAGCACCAGTGTTTTTTAAATAAGTTATTCTAAAAAAATTAGGTATTATATCAACAGAATGAGCAAATTCATAATGTCTAATAACTAATTGTTTTATTAATTGATCTACAAGAACACTTATAAAAGCAACCCCAAAAATTCTTTTCATATTATCACCATTATTTCTTAATTTTTATTTTTTTTGTATAACAAGATAAATCATCCATACCTTCTTTTTGATTTTCTAAAACCATTTCTTCATCATATTCAAATCCTGCTTTTTTTAATATCTTGCTGGCAGCCTTATTTGAAAAATAAGGACGTGCTACTAAAGTAGTAGAATCTGAAACAAGTCTCTCCATAACATAAAGAGCTAATTTAGCATATCCTTTATTACGATATTCTTCTTTTATAAATATATATAATGAACAATAATCATTCATTTGCTTACTAGCATTTATATATCCTACTATTTTATCTAATGCTATATCTTTTATCATATAAGTTACCTTTTTTTCTGTATTAACAGCATTTAATTCCTTTGCATGTAATGAATTATTCTTATCATATTTTTCTAAAACTATCATATATTATCTCCTTCTTTGTTTATCTATTTAGTTATTATATCATTTATAAATGTTTTAAACAAGTAAAAAGAACTAGTTAAACATCTAGTTCTTTTTTTGTTTTTTCTTTATATCAACATATACAATATCATGATCTGAAATACCATTTGATTTTATAATACCTTTATCTTGTACTTCATAATCATTTGAAACAAATATATGATCTACACAAGCTGAGCGTCCATAAGAACCATGCCATGTTTTTTCATCAACTTCTACACGTTGTAAATCTGGTTTTATATCATCAACGAACTTACTAAATTGTAAATCACTAAGTTCCATATTAAAATCACCTGTTAATATAATTGGATATTCTTTCTTGTATTTATTTATTAAGTCCTTTAACATTTCTAATTGTAATTTTTGAACAGACTTAACATGATAATCTAAATGTGTATTAATCATACATATTTTTTCTCCATTAACTACAGCAACAACTATAGTGGCAATACATGGTAAAATCGATAATTTAGTTATTGAAACTGGTAAATCTTTTATATTTTTTGACATCCAAGGTAATGTTATTGTTTTGTTAAATATTACACTCTTATTTGTAATTATATTGTTATTTTCATTAGATGGTATTTTATTTGATAATGGTATCTTAGATGTTAACTTTCCATATCTATAATCTCCATATAATTTGTATTTACCCATTTTCAATTTTAAAGTATTAGCAAATCCCATAGTCAATTCTTGAGTACCTAATAAATCAAAACCTTGAATTTCTTTTGCTAATAATTCAGAATTATCTAAACCATCCGGTCTTAATCCTCCCGCTCTATTTACTTTGCTATTCTCAACATTAAAAGTACCAACCCTTATTATTTCTTTACCCATATACATCACCTAATTTTATTATACCCCCTTTTTTTTTAAAAGCAACTTATTATTTAAAGAAAAAAGAACTATCCCCAAGGAATATCTTTAGGGTTAGTTCTTTTCTTATTTTTAATTTCTTCTACTATTTTACCACTATTCATTTTAATAATTCTATCACCGATTTGTGCGATACCTGGATTATGAGTAACAATTATCATTGTAGTACCTAATTTTTCATTAGCCTCTACTATTGCATCTAATACTTTCTTACCAGTTTTTTCATCTAACGCACCTGTTGGTTCATCACAAAACATAACTTCTGGAGATTTAGCTAGCGCTCTTGCTATACTAACTCTTTGTTGTTCTCCACCTGATAATTGATACATATATTTTTTCTTATGTTTTTTAAGACCTACTGTATCTATTATAGTATCAACATCTGCTTTAGTTTTACCTAAACTAGCACCTACAAGAACATTTTCATATACATTTAAATGTTCAAGTAAATTATATGTTTGAAAGATAAAACCTAAATTTTTCTTTCTAAACCTTGTCATTTTAGCATCTCTATATTTAGATATAGTTTTACCTTTGTACTTAATTTTTCCTTTAGTAATTTTATCTAATCCTGATATTACATTAAGCATTGTTGTTTTACCAGAACCACTTGGCCCTAATATTACTAATATTTCACCTTGCTTAATATTTAAATTTATATCATTTAAAACGGTTGTTTTTATCTTACCTGTTTTGTATATTTTATAAACATTTTCTATTTCTATTAGATTCATAATCTACCTACTCTCTTTTAAGTGCTATTGCTAAAGGAATTTTATTAAGTACTCGTTTAGAGAATGCAAGAGCTAAATAATAAGCAACCAATAAACCAACTAATCCTAAAGCTAATGTTACAGGATCTGCTTCTATTGGAATAGTTACCTTTGTATCACCCATTAAAGCCTTAACAATAGCTTTTAATATTTTAATCATTACTGGGATAGAAATTAAATAAGCAAAAACTATGAATGGTGTATATATATTAAGTATTACTTTTGAAATTCTTTTATTATCATATCCTAAAACTTTCATTAAAGAAATTGTCTTTTTATTTTCTTCTACTACAATATTAGCAATTACCATAATAATAATTAATGCCATTACTGAAGCAAATCCAATAATCATATAAACACTACCATTAAATCTATCCATTTGTTTTTCAATGTTAGCTTTTAAATCTTCCATGTTCATAAGATAAACAATTTTTTCTGCTTCTTCTTTTGATAATTTAGACATTTCACTATATTTATCATCATTTGAATAAACTGTAGAATAAGAGTTTGCTGGTATTCCTACCTTCTTGTTTACACCTTCTCTATTTACATAAGCAGTAAATCCCATGAATTGTTCTGCTACATCTATTACCTTATATGAAAATTCTAAATCTTCATATTTAACTGTAAATGTATCTCCAACATCTAATTTTAAATTTTCTTTTAAATTTCTACTAATAATAGCTCCATTTTTATCTTTTAATTTATATTTAAGATCTTTTTTCTTTTTATTTAAAAGCTTTGTATATTTACTATTTACATCTATACCATTTATAGACATTACTTGATCTTTAGGAACTTTTTTAGATTTACCATTTTTATCTTCAATTTTGTGTAATTCTAGACTTATATCTAACACATAATCAGATTTAGTATCATCCTTTGGTATTTCATTAAAACCATTTGAATAAGCAATATACTTATATTCCATACCACTAAATGATTTTTCTATTACATTACTAAATATATTACTTCCTATTAAAATTAATGTTAGTAATAAACCTGTTAAAAACGAAGTAATTGTAACAATAAATAATTTACCTATTGAACGGAATGCTAGTGAATATTTAAATCTTGAGTTAAATGGTAAAAGTCTTGTTACTTTATTTACTAACTTAGAAAAAATATTTACTTTTAAATTACTTCCTTCTCTAAGTAATTGTAGTGGTTTTTTTCTTAACATTATTAATGCGATTATATAGCTTAATAATGATAAGACAATCATTGGTGTTAATATAGATGTTGTTAAATAATTGAAATTAATAGCATAATGATCAAGTGGAACTGCATAATAACTTCTAAGAATTGTAGCAATTGGTAAAGATATTACACTACCTATTCCAAATCCAATTATTCCACCTATCAAAGATCCTATTACTGGATATACTAAATAACTAGCAGCTATACTAAATTTATTATAACCAAGTGATTTTAATACCCCAATTTGTAATCTTTCATCTTCAATTCTCTTTTTAGTAATAATTACTATTATTATAATTGATATACCTAATAATAGATATAAGAAATATTCAGCAAATAATCTATCTGAAGCAAATTCAAGTTGTAATTCACCTATACGAGCAATTCTAAGCACAGTATTCATATCTGTATTAAAATCAGCTTTATTATTAAATATTCTAAATACAGGATCTTTAAATTCACCTGAAGAATCCGTAGAACTTATTTTAAATTTCCTACTTGGTTTAAAATTATATCTTATAGAATAACTATTTTCAGCTATACCAGTAATATCATTATAATTAGCTTTATTTATATATATTACATTATTATTCTTTTCATCAAATATAGGCATTGATAATGATATAAGTGGATAAATATAATCTGGCGCATATGTAAAACCAACAATCTTATATTTTTTACCATTTATCTTATAAGTATCACCTATTTTTAAATTATTCTTTTTAGCAGTTGCTGGCATCATTGTTATTTCATTTTCATGTTCTGGTAATTTACCATCAACCAAATAAATTTTATTTAATTTTTTATCTTTATTATAAGGTATTACCTTAATTAATTGTTTCCCATTTTGGACATTTTTTGAATATTCTTTTTCATATGTATAATCATATTCTTTTTTATTTTTCTCTAATTTTTTTATTTCATATTCTTCTAATGCATTATATTTATTTAATACACCAAGTGTACTATAAATTATATTTACATCAAATTTTGGATGATCCAAAAATTCTCTATATGCATATATAACTTGTTTTTCTTCTTTAGAAGCATCTTTTAAACTAGTTTTAAGCATATGATCAACATCAGATTTTTTAATATCTTTTTGTAAATCAATATTAACTCCTACTGTTATATCTTCAACATTTTGATCATCTAAATAACTATAATATTTATCTTCTAGTCTATCTACCGCACTATTCATTCCAGTATAAACAGCTGTTGATAAAAGTACTAAAAAGACAATTCCAATCATTTGAATTTTTTTCTTTCTTAAACCTTTAAAAGCATTTAATAAAAGTAATTTCATTAAGCCCACCTCAAATCTTTTGGATCTATTATCTTTTTATTTTTAACTATCTCTACTATTTCACCACTGTTCATTTTTACAACTGTGTTAGCCATATTAGCAATACTTGGATTATGAGTAACAATTATCATTGTTGTTTTATGATTTTCATTTATTTTTTTAAGTAAAGATAAAACATTTTTACCAGTTTCTTCATCTAGTGCTCCTGTTGGTTCATCACAGAATAATACCTTAGGATTTTTAACAAGAGCTCTAGCGATAGCAACTCTTTGCATTTGTCCACCACTCATTTGATAAGGATATTTCTTTCTGTGATCATATAATCCAACTTCTTTTATTATTTCTTTTATCTTTAATGGATTTTCAGATAACTCTTTACCTAACTCAATATTTTCTTTAACATTTAAATTAGATACTAAATTATAACTTTGAAAAATAAAACCTAAGTTATTTTTTCTATATAAAGTTAATTCTTTATCTTTATACTTATCAATTCTTGTACCATTAAAGTAAACTTTGCCATGACTAGGATTATCAATTCCTGATAATATATTTAACATAGTCGATTTACCAGAACCACTTGGTCCTAATATTACAACAATTTCTCCTTCAGATATTTCTAAATTAATACCTTTTAAAGCATGATTCTCTGAAGAATTATTCTTGTATGTCTTTGTTACATTTTCTAATTTGTATAACATAACTCCTCCTCTAATTCTTAATATATAATATTTTAAACAGCAATTTATCAAAAAGAAAAATTTAAATAAACATAAACTTTCTTCTTTTTAAACCACACATTAATTATATGTTATTTATTAGTTGCGTTCTACCAACTTTAGGTAGAATTTTGTCAACCAGCATTAACATTTGACAAAAATAAGGATGGAATAGATCCTAGAATAAAGTCATTTGACTAGATTCATCCATTCCATCTAGTATTCCCATTAATCTCAATTTATCAATAAGCGTACTTGAAATTTTACATCTTCGTTGTAAATCTTCAATACTTAAGAAAGGTTTCTTATTTCTTTCTTTTACAATATTATGAGCCACTGTATCACCAAGACCTTCAATAGAATTAAATGGTGGTCTTATTTCAGTATCACTTTCAGCATTCCATGAAGTTGCTTCACTTTTATATAAATCTATAGGTGCATACTTCATTCCACGAGCTGTTGATTCTAAAGCAATTTTTAAACTTTCTAATTGACCCATTTCTTTATTAGTCGCATCATATCCCTTGTTTTGAATTTCAATAATTCTATTTTTAATATCATTATATCCTTTCATCATTGCTTCAACATCTACATCTGTAGCTTTTGAAGATAACCAAGATGAATAAAAATATACTGGCATATGAACTTTATACCAAGCAATACGAAATGCTGATATAACATAAGCAGCCGCATGTGCTTTAGGGAACATGTATTTTATTTTACGACATGATTCAATAAACCATTCTGGAATATTTGCTTCTTCCATTGTCTTAACATGTTCTTTCCATGTTTCTGGATCCTTTGATGCTTTTCCTTTACGAACAAATTCCATAATTTTAAATGCTTTTATAGGTTTAACACCATGATACATCAAATAAACCATAATATCATCACGACAGCCTATTGTTTCACTAAATGGAACTATATTATTTTTAATTAATTCTTGTGCATT